>Ga0207684_10002240_pt1 | contig 19707 bp, 15 predicted proteins | sample KBSK5501metaG_FD_184342 | JGI IMG/M metagenome (GOLD analysis project Ga0207684, IMG submission 184342) | Corn, switchgrass and miscanthus rhizosphere microbial communities from Kellogg Biological Station, Michigan, USA - KBS K5-50-1 metaG... | ecosystem: Host-associated > Plants > Roots >...
TGCCGGCGTGCTGAGCAACCTCGGCCAACACTGGCGTGTCGAGCACTTCGCACAGTCAATCCAGCGGACGGATCTCCCGTTCCCACCGGCCTCTGTGAAGGGAGGCCCGCGCTGGACGGAGCATCGCCTCCGCGATCCCGTCTCGTGGGTGTGGCTCGTCGGGCTCGCGAAGCTCGGCGACTATCCCGCAGCGTACGCGGATCGGCTGCTCGCTCTGCTGCCGCGCAGACGGATCCGCGCCGCGCTGCGGGAAGCCGACGCCGTCATGGTCACGCCCCACTATCAGTTCGGCTGGGTGCGGCCGCACACGCCAGCCGGAACGGGGATCGTCGTCGACGTGCACTCGATCGAGACCGACCATTGGCCGCCGAAGAAAGGGCGCTGGTCACATCGCGTCGTCGAGGAGATCCGGGGAGGTGAGCGGGCGGCGTATTCGGCGGCCGACGTTTGCTTCGCGACCTGTGACGAGGACATGGCGAGGGTACGCGACCTCGGCGGAAACGACGTCGTGCTCGTACGGAACGGGGTCGACGTCGACCACTACCGGCCGGCACGGTCGGAGGCAGACCGCCTTCAATCGCGGCGCGCGCTCGGCGAGGCCGAAGCCGGATGCATCGGGCTCTTCGTCGGAGGCGCCGGCTACGCGAATCGCAACGCGATCGCACAGATCGAGCAGCAGGCCGCGACGTATGCGGAGCACGGCGTCCGGTTGGTCGTCGTCGGGCGCGTCGGCATCGGCCGCCCTCCGGTGCGGAACATCCGTTGGGTCGGCGAGGTCGACGACGTCGCACCGTGGCTGCGCGCGGCGGACATCGCGTTGTGCCCGCTCCTCGAAGGAAGCGGCACGAGCCTCAAAAGCATCGAGTACCTCGCTGCGGGGATGCCGATCGTCTCGACGACGGTCGGCGTGCGTGGTCTCGGTGTTTCCGACGGCGAGCACGCCGTTGTGTGCGATGTCGATCGCATGCCGGCCGAAGCTGGCCGGCTCTTTGCGGACCCTGAGCGGATGCATCGTCTCGGCACTTCGGCGCGACGTCTCGCCGTAGACGTCTTGTCTTGGAGCGCTGCGGGCCAGGCTGCGACGACGGTCTTCGATCGCCTCGCCGAGCAACGCGACGCCCGCCTACGCGAAGCTCAGCGCGGCCGCGCGGCAGACACCTCTTCGTAGACGCGCAACAGTTGTGCAGTGACGACCGGGGGGCTGAACCGCTCTTCGTAACGACGCCGGGCCGCAGCACCGAGCCCACCGAGGTCCGCCGCGGTCGCTTGGCGCAAACCCTCTGCGATCGCTTCGGCGCTCGTGCCGACCGACCAGCCGACCTCGGAATCGACGTGGCTCGCCATGCCGCCCATCGCGGTGGCGAGCACGGGCCGGCCTCGCGCCATAGCCTCGACCGTCGTCATCCCGAACGGCTCGTGCCACTGGGACGGCTGAACGAGAACCGCGCAGCGCTTCATGAGGTCCGCGACGCCCTCTCGCGACTGCATGCCGACGTATTCGATGCCCGGCAGCCTGCGGGCCGTTTCTTCGACGTGCTCGCGATCGGGCCCGTCGCCGGCGACCACGAGGTTCGACGTCGAGCCCACATCTGCCATCTCCCACGCGCGCAGCAAGACCCGCACGCCCTTCTCTGCGCGAAGCCGGCAGGCAAGCAGGAATCCTTCACCCGGAGCCGTTGGTGGTCCGGGGTCGGGTAACGGATTCGGCTTCACGGTTATCTGCGCGCGCGGTATGCCCGTCTCGGCAAGGTGCTCGGCGATCGGATCGCTGACCGGCAAGAACCGATCGACAAGGCGCCACACCGGGCGCGCGGCAACGATCGCCGCCGCCATCACGGCGCTCTGCACGCGCGATTCGTGGTAGCACGCGTAACGGACCGCCGGTGTCGGAACGCGTCGGCCGGCACAAAGCCGGCACTCGCTCGCGACGTCGAGGCGAAAGTACATCTGCGACGCGCACACGTGCTGATAGTTGTGCACCGTCGCGACGACCGGTATGCCTTCGGAATGAGCTACACGGATGACGGACGGCGATATGAGCGGATATGGATTGTGGATGTGAACGACGTCCGGTCGGAACGAGCGCACCATCCGGCGGAACGCTCCGACGTCGGCGGGCGAATGGAAGAGACGGATGGGTAGTGTCGCCAGGCTCGCCGGACCGAAATCACGGATCTCGTCGTTCGACCGAAAGTAGGTCTGCACGTCCACTCCGGCGTCGCGGAGCATGACGAGCTCGTCATCCACGACTCGGTTTTCACCGTCGGGAAGGCGGCTTCGATGGCGATTGTGGACGAGAACGACTTTCACGGGGCCATCGGGAGCGTTCCGGTGCCGGCGAGCGGACGGCGTGCGTCGGTGATAGACATCGCGTGCAACATAGCATCCAGATTACCGCCCGAATCGGTCACGATGGGACGGACTCGCTATCGCGACGATGAGATGTTCTCGGAGGCAGACGCTCCGTGCCGTCGGCCTTTCGTTGGCGTTCGTCATGCTTGCGGCATGCTCGGGCGCACCGAAACCCGCGGCACTCGGAACGCGTTTGCGCCTCCAGCAAGTCAAGATGATCAACTACTACCCATCGCGTCACCCATGGGCGGCCATGTGGACGCACTGGGATGCATCCACTCTCGATCACGATTTCGGCGTCATCGCCGGACTGCACGCCAACAGCGTTCGGCTCATCCTCCAACCGGATGCGTTCGGCTTCCCGGCACCTACCGTCGAGATGCTGCATCGACTGTCGACAACCGTCGATCTGGCGGCGAAACACGGCTTGCACGTCCAACTCACGCTCTTCGATCTGTGGTCGCGCTATGTGGACCTGGCAGGAAGCGAAGGCTGGGCGCGCGCGATAATCGCACCGTTCCGAAGCGATAAGCGAGTGCAGAGCATCGAGCTCAAGAATGAGGTCGACGGTTCGGACGAAGTCGCAACACGGTGGGCGACGCGGATGATCCCGTTCGTGCGTGACGTCGTCGGCGATGTTCCAATCACCATCTCGAGCTTGAGCGCCGTGGCCAATCTCGCCAAGCTGAAGCGAGCTTTGGCGACAAGTCCGCCCGACTTCTTCTCGTTCCACTACTACGGAACGGCAGCCGTCGCGGTGAGCTTCTTACGGCTCGCGCGCGATGTCGTGGCACCGACTCCGCTCGTCGTCGGCGAGACGGGCTTCGCTTCGGGATCGCAGAGTCCCGGCGCTCCTCCCGACCGGCTTTCCGAGCTGGCCCAACGTGATTTCATCGAAGCCGTGGAGCGCGCGGCTGCACAGCTCGGCCTGCCACCGGCAGCACCGTGGCAGCTCGAGGATCTGGCCGCCGGCACGGCCGCTCCCCAGTCGCCCCTCGCCGAGTACCATTTCGGCCTGTTTCGAACCGACGGGTCGGCCAAACCGGCTGCGATCTGGCTTCGGGCTTACTTCGCAGCCAGGATGTGATATCGGTCACGTTCGCTCTCGAAGAGGGTGAACCGGTGGATTCGATGGCAGAATCGGGGCTGCATGGACGAGCTCTGCACATCTACGGACCGGCGGCGCTGACGATGGAAGCCGTCGGATGCTGAGCGGGATCGCGCCGGCGCTCAGTCGCTCGCAGAAGGCCACCCTGGTGGCTTCCGCGGTCGTTGTGCTGGCGGGCATAATCAAACTGGCTGAATCCCACCCCGCCGCAGTGCTCGGGCTCCTCCTTGCGATCGTCGTCGCGATCGCAGTCGTCTTGTTTCCGGTCGCCACCATCGCGGCGCTTCTTTTCCTCGTCCCCTTCCACACCGCGATCCTTTTCGCTCTCCAGAAACATCTTCATCTCCGAGCCAGCGGGCTCGACTACTGGAAGGACGGCTTGATCGTTGCGGTCTTCCTGCGAGCGATCCTCGGCCAGTTGTGGGAGGAGCGTCGACTCCGTCTCCCGCGGGCACCCGGAAACACGCTGCTGTTGTTCTACGTCGCGGCTTACAGCGTCCTCGCTCTGCTTCTGTCGCCGCACGGGGCTGCAGGGATCCGCGGACTTGCGCGCGATGTAGAAGGCCCGCTTCTCTTCCTTGCGATCGTCATCCTTCGCCCCACCCGGAAGCAGTTGTGGTTGTGCGTCGGTGCGGCCTTGGCGGCGTGCACAGTGCTGGGCGCAACGGCGTTGATCGAGCGTTTCGGACCGCAGGCAAGGTTCCTCACGTGGTACGGGGCCCAGGCTCCCACGAAGGATTCCTCCTTCTACACGTCCACAGGGGTCTATCGAGCTGGCTCGTTCTTCGATAGCCCATTGAGCCTCAGCTTCTATCTTGCCGGGGCAGCGCCCTTTGCTCTTGCGCTGACGGCTCTTCGGACGCGCCTACGCCCGATCGTTGCGCTGGCGTTTGCGGCAGGGGCCGGCGGTCTGATCGTAACCCTCACACGGAGCGCATTCGTCGGTGGTTTCCTCGCTATCCTGATCGCGATCAGCCTCGTGGTGCATAATCCGCGGATCCGATTCTCGCTCATCGGGATCATCCTCATCGCCGGCATGTCCGTCCTGTTCTTGTCACGCGGCAACGAGACCTTTACCAGGACTTCCGAGAACTCCGCCCACACCCAGGCACTGAAGGCCGACTATCTCCGGCTTGTTGCGCGCCCCCTCGGGTACGGGCTCGGCACGACGGACGAGCTTGCTTCGAGGTTCCAACCGCAGACCTCGGCCATCCCGGGAACGACGGAGAGCACCATCATGGCGAAAGCCCTGGAGGGGGGCCTCGAAGGCGTGTTGCTCTACCTCATAGTGATCTACGCGACCCTGCTCCGGCTGAGATCGGCGCGCAACAGCGCGCGCAGAGCTGGGGACAAAGCAGCGACATATATTGCCGCCGGCGCAATGGCTGCCATGATCGGAGTTTTCTTCTCGGGGCTCTTCCTCGGTATCCAGCAACTGCCGGTCGAGGTGGCCATGTGGGGACCTGCCGGCGTCGCCATCGCCTTTGCGTCCGGATCGGGCCGGATCGGGGAACACCCTCTCGACGGTGCTTCCGGAAGGGAAGATGCAGTGGGCGCCGGCTACTGAGGCGTTCCCGACGCCGCAATCACGCCGGGGGCGGGCCGGAATGCAGCGCGCGCTCGTAAACCTCCGCCGTACGCTCGGCCGTCCGCCGCCATGTATACGCGGTCGCGATAGAGGGCCCCACGGCTTTCGCTCGCTCTCGAACCTCCGGACCGCTCAACACAGATGCAAGCCCCGCGGCCAGGGCTCTCGCGTCGTCGGGAGGAACAACATGGGCCGCCCCGTCGACGAGATTCGGTAGGTTGCCGACTCTTGCAACGACGAGCGGCGCGCCGCACGCGAGCGCTTCAAGCGCTGGGAGCCCGAACCCTTCGTGTCGGGAGGGCAACGTCACAGCCGCCGCACCTCGGTAAAGCGCCGCCAGTGTTTCATCGGTGACGTAGCCGGGCGTGCTCAATCGAACTCCCAGCTCCTCCGCACGTCGCGCAAGGCGCTTGTCCTCCTCGCCGGTCGCGCCGACGAGGACCAACGGGCGAGTCTGGTCTTCCAAAAGGCTCATCGCGTCGAGCAGCACGTCAAGCGCCTTGCGTGGGTCGGGCGCTCGAAGGCTGCCGACCCAAAGCACGTAGCTCTCCTCAGGCACTCCTGCCCTTCGCCGGATCTCCGGGTCCCGCGTCGTGGCGCGCGCGTGGAATACGGCGTCTACCCCTAGAGGAACGACGTGGATGCGACCGGGTTGCACGTCGAGCAAATCGGCAACGTCGGACGCCACCGAATCGCTCACCGCGATGACGGCGCCACATCGCGCGAAGCGCGCGCGCTGGAACGTCAAGTATCTCCACGTCGGCGTCCGGGGCGGCGGGAGATGCGTGGTCCATGGAGCAACGTCGTGAACCGTTACTACCTGCCGGCGCAGAGGCCAGAGCAAGGTCGGATCGGATGCCATCGCGTGAACGAGATCCGGCCGACGACGGATGAGCGCGGCCTCGAGCGCAGGCTGGCCATTGACGCATCGCCAGATCCACGTCTCGCGTCGCGGGGATCGGCGAGGCGTCGCGACCGTGAGAGACAAGCCGTCGATATCGTCGAGTGATCGGATCAGCGACGAGACGTAGCGGCCGATGCCGGCGGTTCGCCGACTGTCTTTCAGCGGACTCCCATCGGCGACGACGCTCATACTCGTCATCCTTCGTCGCTCGTCGGCTTTCATGGCGCCTCGATACTCTCCGGATTCACTCAGCCGATCGGCGGGACGCGGCTTCCGTCAGGATGTCATACACGCGACTCGCCGCGATTTCCCATCGGAACCGTGATGCTTGATCGAGGCCGGCACGGCTCCGGCGCTCGTGCTCTGCTCGGTCCACAAGCACGCGCTCCATTGCGTCTGCGAAGCCTTTCACATCGCCGGGTTCCGCATAGAGCGCCGCGTCACCTCCTGCCTCCGGCAGGGCCGCGGCACGCGATGCGACGACGGGAGTGCCGCACGCCATCGCCTCGATGAGCGGGAGGCCGAATCCCTCGTGCGTCGACGGAACGCAAACGACGGCGGCGTTCTGGTAGAGCCACAAGAGCTGCTCCTCTCCAACGATCCCGAGGTCGACGAGCGAATCTCGCTCCGGGCGAGCCACGATGCCGGTGCGAACGAGCTTTACCCGGTGACCTCGCTGCCGCATCAGCCGAACCGCGTCAGCCGCCGTCGATCCGCCCTTGTGCGGTTCGGATGCTCCGACGTGCAGAACGAAGGTTTCACCGGCGAGCCGGGCCAGCTCCTGACCGGGCGGAGAAGAGTGATCGCCCGGCCTGAACCGGGCGTGGACTCCTTGGTAGACAACGTCGATGCGACCGGGATCGACGTCAAGGAATAGAGCAGCCTCGGACGCGGCCCACCGACTGATGGCGATGACGCGCTCCGCATGCTTCGCCGAGAGCTTCATCCAGCGGCGCAGATAGCGAGTGACGATGCGCGGTTTCACGTCGGGATGGCGAAACGCCAAAGCGTCGTGCAGCACGAGCACGCGCGGTACGCGAGACAGGACCGGCACGATGTTGGCACCGCCCAGATAGACGTCGGACCCGTCGAGACGGAGCGCAGCTGATAGGCCGATCTGGTTGTAGGTCGTCGACCGCGGCAGCCGGAGGAAGCGCTCCTTCACCCGGGGACCGAACAGCTTCGGTCCCGGGAGGCTGTTGTAGTAGACGATGAGGTCGTCCTCGGGCCGTAGAAGGCTTTCGAGCGCGTGAAGCAACCCGTCCTCGTAGCGACCCAAGCCTGCCGGCCTCCATCGCAAGTCGCTCCCGTCAGCACTGATCTTCACGGCGCGGTCAGATTATCGGTCCGCGTGACGGGCGGCGGCTCGCCGGTCGCGACCTGTTCCATCACGGCGTCGACTCGTTGCGCGAAATGGTCCCACGAGAAGGATGCCGCGCGCTCGGACGCCGCGCGACGCATCGGTTCAAGTGACTTCGGCGCCGCTTCGATGTCGAGCATCCTTCGCGCGAAGCGCTCCGGGTCCGCCTCGATGAGCCAGCCGGTCACGTCATTCTGGATCGTCTCACGTGGCCCGCCGCGGTCGATCGCTAGGACCGGTGCTCCAGCCGCCATCGCTTCCAACGGGATGATCCCGAAGTCTTCGTTCCACGATGGAAACAGCACTGCGAGCGAGCGCTTCATCAGCGTCGCCATCCGGTCGTCCGAGACGTCGGTTTCGAACGAGACCGGGTGGCCGGCCGCTCGATGTCGAAGTGCCGCCAGGTAAGGCGTGCTCTTCTCGTCGACGATGCCGGCCACGACGAGCGTGCTGCGGAGGCCGGCTGCGCGCGCGGCGACGAACGCATCGATGGCCAGCTCGATGTTCTTCCAATAAACGATGCGACCGGGAACCAAGAAGAAGTCTTCACGGGCCTCGTCGTGCAATGCGAACCGTAGGAGATCGACTCCCGGATGAAGGACCTCGAGCGAAGCGCGCGAGGTTCGTCGCGCTTTGACGACGCGGGATCGCACCTCGTCGGAGTTCACGAAGATGTGCGCGTAACGCTTCCACAATCTTCGCTCGACCCCCTCGAAAACGGGCGCCATGATCCCCAACGCTATCGACTTCACCGGGTCGCTCTGTCGCAACGCGTCGCGGGTCTTCTGATCGTGGAGGATCTTCAGGGGCGTATGGCAGTAACAAACCGCAGGGAGCCGGTTCCGAGCAAGGACGAAGTCGCCGACGCTCTCCGACGATACAAGCAGCGCGCGCGCTCCCACGTCCGGAAGACGGGTGGTTGCGATCGCAGCGGCAGCCCGAACGAGCTCAGAGAAACTTCGTCGCACCGATATACGCGGCTCGAGCTCGACGACATCGACCTCGGAGAACTCCGAGAACGTCGTGCGCGGGGAGAGATGGTGCGTGAACACCGCCCACGAGTTCCGGCTGCGGCGAGTCAGCTCCAGGATCGTTCGCTCCGCACCGCCCCGCAGGTAGATCCAGGGGTGATAGAGGGCAACCTTCACGGGCGCAGGATACAGGCCGACTCCCTGCATTTTTCCCGTTCGGGCACTTTTTGGGCCGACCCGGGAGCGCAGATAAGCGGTCCTTTGCTGTTACACTCCGTGCCCCATGCGACGGTACATCGTGCCTTGCTTCGTCATAATGCTGGTGGCCCTGGGGTCGGCGGGAATCGCCTATGCGGGCGCCGGTTCTACTCAATTTTCCTCAACGTGCATCTTCCACGTCGGCATCACTCCCTTCGATCAGGCCCTGACATCGACGGACTCGATCATCGCGGTCAATCGACTCGTCCAAGGGGCGCTCGTCTCGGCGCAGGCTTCTGGGGTCACGGCCGAGGTCGCGCGCACGCAAGGCATCAAAGCCGGCACGCTCTCTCACGAAACGACGCTGACCCCAATCGGAGGCGTCGGTCAGATCGCGCTCATCGTCGTTGATCCCAAACCGCAACGCGCCATCGCTTTCGCCAACGCACTCTGCGATCAGTACATCGCTACCATCCAACAACAACGATCTGGAGACGTGAACAATCAGATCGCGGTCGCGAAAAGCAGGTTGGGCCCGCTCCAAGCGGAAGTGAAACGCCTCCAGACTATTCCCCCGAAGAAGCGAACGTTGAGCGACAAGGCCTTGCTCGCCGCGCAGTTCCAAGCGATCGATGGGAACACGACCGTCATCGCGAAGCTCCTCAGCATCGTTCCCGAGCGCATCGGCGTCCTCAAGGCGGCAAGCTCGTCGAGCAGATACGACCCCCGGCGCAGCTCCAAATATCTGCTGATCGCCTTGACCGCAGGCGTGCTCGTGTGCTTCCTCTACGTCCTCGCGGCCGAGATGGTCGCGGAACAGCGTCGCCGCTGACCGTCTCCCGCGCCGGAGTCGACCCTCGGATCGCCCAAGAGCGCGTGCGTGCGTATCCGGGCATAACGGACAGTCGAGGTCCGCGGTTCTAAGAAGGCACGCCTGCGGTAAGACTTAACTCGGATGCACGCTCGGCCGATGAGACGAATGGGAGAAACCCACATGCTTCGGGCTTCGGCATCCCACGGTGCTGCTCGCAGCCTTTGTTAAGAGCCCGGATGGGGAGGAGAGCGTGACGATCCGAAGGTTGATGGCCGTCGCGGCGATCGCGTGCCTGTCCGTTGGAGCGCTCCTCGTGCCGATGCACAAAGATCCGGAGCCTGCCTTCGCGGTGGGATCCGGCACGACAAACCTGCAGGCGGCGGCGCCGAAGGCCGCGCCGAACCGGCCGGCCACCTCCTCGGGGCCGGGCGCGACCGCCAGGGCGCGGGCGATCGGCATGGACGTCGGTCCGGCATCTTCGCCCCTGTCCGATCTCCGCCTCGTCAACTACTATCCCGCCCACCACGGCTGGGGCCACATGTGGACGCAATGGGACCCGCCTGCGATCCAACGTGACTTCGGACAGATAGCCGCCATGGGAGCCAATGGGGTGCGGCTGATCGTTCAGCCGGCCCAATTCGGGTTCCCGGATCCATCGGCCATGATGCTCGCCAGGCTTACGACGGCGGTTCGTCTCGCGGGGGAACAAGGACTGCGCGTCCAGCTGACCCTTTTCGATCTTGCGTGGCCGTACAACCAGCTTGCGGCGAGCGCGCGCTGGGCCGCAGCCGTCCTCGCGCCGTTCCGCAGCGATCCGAGGATCGCGTTCATCGAGCTTCAGAACGAGATGGACGCGCGGAACCCCTCCGCGATGGCGTGGGCCAGAGCGCTGATCCCGTTCATAAGGTCGTATGCGCAGCGACCGGTCGCCGTGTCCTCGTTCGCATACGGTGCGTACGGCATCAGAGGATTCGCGGATCTCGTTGCGGCGCTGTCGTCTGCTCGCCCCGACATCTTCAGCTTCCACTTCTATGGAGACCCGAGCGATGCAAAGGCGGTCTTCGCATGGGCGAAGAAGCTTGCAGCTCCTTCCCAGCTCTACATCGGCGAAGCCGGGTTGCCGACCGGCAGCACGCAGACCGGGCCCATCATCGCGGTCAAAGAACGAGCGCAGATGAGGTTCTTCGCGTACGTGGAGAAGGCCACGGTCGAGCTGGGCCTTCCTCCGGCCGCGCCGTGGACGTGGTCCGACTTCGCTCCCGGAACTTTGAACGCCAGCTCCCCCGGCGCGGAGTATCGCTTCGGGCTCGTGCGGCTGGACGGCTCGAAGAAGCCCGCGTATGGATTCCTGAGGACGTTCTTCCACTGGCTCGCCGCACATCAGACGTCGCAAGCCGCCGCATAGCCGGACGCGAACGCGGTGCGACTTCGGCCCCGCATATACTCGGGCGTGCCCCCGGAATCCCGCCCGCACATCGTCGTGCTAACTGCGTTCCTCCCGTGGCCGTTGACCAGCGGGGGACAGGTCCGCCAGTACCACCTCCTCGACGTCGCCCGCCGACGAGGGCGAGTGACCCTCCTGGCGGACTTCCCGGACTGGGGAACACCGGCCGAGCGTGCCGAGCTGGCCGTTCGATGGCCTGATGTCACCGTGGGCCCTTCGTCCGCCACTGCGGCAGACGGCGCCGATCCGTATGTGTCGAAACCTCGTGGTCATGTGCGATTGGGCGCGCGCAGCATTCGCGCGAAGCTCGACCCGCGTCGCTCGAAGCTGAGGACGTGGAAACATCCTGCGGTCGAACGCGCACTGACGGAAGCGCTCGCCGACTCGGCGAAGCTGCTCCAGATTGAATTCGTTCAAAGCGCGCGCTACGTGCCGGCGACGACGCCTTGTCCCGTGCTGCTCGTCGCTCACGACGTCGTCACGCGGCGCGACAGGGAGGCGCGACGGGTCGGCGGCGCGCACGAGCACGTAGAGCTCGGCGGCATGCGCGCGCGCCTTCACGAGCGCGCAGCCTTCCGACGAGCCGACATGGTGGTCGTTACGAGCGATGAAGACGCCACCGAAGCGCTCCGGCTCGGCGCGAACCACGTCGAGCTGGTCCCCAACGGCGCCGACGACCGGCTCACCGCGATCCCCGTGGGCGGTGCCGCCGATCGACTTCTTTTCGTGGGCGCCGCGATCCACGAGCCCAACGTCGACGCCGTGATGTGGTGGAATAGGGAGATCGTTCCTCGGGCGCCGGATCTTCCACCCCTGCGCGTGGCCGGTTCGGGTTGGGACGCGTTCCCACCGATGTCCGGCGTCGAGTATCTCGGCTTCGTCCCCGATCTCGACGCGCTGCTCGGATCTTCCGTTATCGTCGCGCCGTTGCGAGTCGGAGGAGGCACCAAGCTGAAGATGATCGAGGCGATGGCGGCCGGACGGCCCATCGCAGCAACGCCGGCGGCGGCCGCCGGCCTTCCGATCGTTCCGGGGAAAGAGGCGCTCGTCGAGCGAACGCCGGACGCACTCGCCGAAGCGATCCGGCGCCTCCTGCGGGACGCGGAGCTGCGGCGAACGCTGGGCGAGGCTGCACGGGCGGCGGTGCAAGACCTGTTGTGGTCGCGGGTCGCGACGCGGATGGATGCGGTTTACGACCGGCTGCTGAGTGATCGATGACCGACGACGGCCGGCGTGAAGGTCCCGCCGTCGATTGCGTCGTCGTCACGTGGAACAGCGTTCAACATATCGGCGCCTGCATCGACTCTCTCCGTCGGCAGCGTGGGGTGAAGGTCGGTATCACCGTGGTCGATAACGCGTCGGGTGACGGAAGCGCCGACGCCGCGGTCCGCTCGGACACAACAGTCGTCGGTCTCAGGGTCAACGTCGGATTCACCCGAGGCGTGAATCTCGGGCTGACATACGGGAACGCACCATACGTTCTCCTCTGCAACCCGGACTGCGACGCGGACCAAGACGCAGTGGCACGGCTCGTTCGTGTGCTCGAGGAGAATCCGGAAATCGGCGCAGTAGCGCCGGTGCTGATCGGGATGGACGGCAGGCCGCAACGGATGATCTACCGGTATCCGCGACTGTCCGACGCGTTCTTCTGTTTCACAGAGATCGGCCAGCGCTTGGATCGCCGCCTCGGCTATGTCGGTGAGCGTCGCTATGGATTCGCCGAGCCGCCCGGAGGTGTCGCGGGGGCGGTCGAGCGACCGAGCGGTGCGTTCCTACTCGTTCGTCGCCGGGACGCGGAGTCATCCCTCGACGACGCGTTCCCCATCTTCTTCAGCGACACAGAGCTTTGCTGGCGCCTGCATGCGCAAGGAAAGAAGATCTGGTGCGAACCGGCGGCCGCCGTCCGGCACGTGCAAGGCGCGTCGATCCGCAAGATGCGCGGAACTGCGATCCTTCACGAGCTTCAACGCGGCCTGCGAAGGTTCTACCGCCTCCACGGCGGACCCATTGAACGATTGACCTTCGACTCGCTTCTGATCGTCGATCTCGCCGTGCGGATCGGCGCGCGAGCACTTCGGCGCCGTTCGCTCGCGGTCGCGCGCGCGGAGCTCGACCTCCTCCGCAGGCTCATGCGCGATCAGCCTGCGCCGGACGCTCCGTGGATCGAAGGACCGGCCGCCGATGCCGCGGTCGCCGCGGCGGCCGCGCCACGGGCCGGCTGAGTTCGTTCATCGGCGGCGGACCGACGCGCGCTCTCCCAGGATCTCGCTCGCTCTGAAGATCGGCGACCACACGGCCCAACGCCACTCCCGTGGATTGCGTTTGATCAGCAAGAGGTCTCCCTTGATCGCCTCCGCGTACCATCGCAGCGCGGCACTCCTGCTCTTCGGCTCTATCCCCGAATGTAGCGCTTCTGCCCTGCGGCGTCGGTAGACAGCGCGCGCGCCCTCGGTATGGGAGTGATAGACGGCCGCCTCGGGGACGTACACGATGCGCCGGCCAAGCTTCACCTGACCTTCTCCCCATAGTCGATCCTCGCTCGCCGAGAGAGTCTCGTCCCAGTGCTGCCCTTCCCACGCTTTCCTTCTGACCGCACCGTTCGCGTTACTGAGCCGCACTCCCCCGGCCGCATCGACGCGCGGCTCAGAGCCCCAGTAGTCGAGGATCTGTCGCCGGCGGAACGGGTCGACATCTGCGTGCGGCAGCTGACGGCCGTATGTGGCGACCACGTCGGGATCCTCGAACGGGGCGATGAGTCGCTCCAGCCAGCGTCCGTCTGCCGGAAGCGCGTGCGCGCTCAGGGAAACGATCAGAGGCGCGGTGGTCAACGCGAACCCGATGTTGAGCGCGCGCCCGAACGTGAAGCTTTGCGGTGGGATCTCGTGAACGTGAACGCCACGGGAGCGCGCGATCTCCACACTGCCGTCACGCGAACCGGAGTCGACGATGATCAGCTCGGCGGACACAGACTGCTGAAGAGTTGAGTCCAACACGCGTCCAAGCCAGCGAGCTTCATCGCGACATCGGATCACAACGGCTGCGCGCGCACTCAATGCTGCGCACCCGCGGTGCTGAGCAGGAATTCATCCAGCTCTGGTCCACGATCTTCGATGCGGTGATGAAGACGTACCCGTTGGAACCCGGCGGCGGCGAGGCGCCCGGCGAGGACCGGGTCGCGCGCGAGAAGGCGAAGGGCAGATGCAAGCGCGCGCGCGTCGCGCTTCGGGACGACGATCGCATTGACACCGTCCTCGACGAGCTCGGCAAGGCCGCCGGCAGCCGTCGACACGACCGCTCGGCCTGCAGCCATCGCCTCCATCGCGACGAGCCCGCCCGGCTCTTCCCAGACGGACGTCATGGCGATGCAATCCTTCGTCAGCATCCATTTGGCCACATCGTCCGGTCCCGCGAGAGCCGGCTCGATGCTCAGGTGGGCGCCGGAGCGACGAGCGGTCTCTGCGCGTGAGAGCAGCTCCGCGTGGTGTGCCGGCTCGGGCGCCGTTCCTCGGATCTCGATCTCGACGAGATCCCCATCCCCGGACGTGGCAAGCTCCATCGCTGCCTCTATCAGAACGTCGAACCCCTTCTCGGGAACGAGCCGCCCGACCGCTCCGACGCGAAGGCGATCCTCGGGTATGGAAAAGAGCGGTCTGACTTCCGGAACCGAAACGCCGTGTGGGATCACGGCCCCGGGCAAAGGACCCAGCCGCTCCTCATACGTTCGCCGGATGGCTTCGCTACAGAACACGAAGCGGCCGGGTTTCGTGAGCGGCCCGTCTCCCCCGACCGCGTGAAAGCCTCGTCCCGCGACGCCGTCGTAATAGCGTCGCCAGCCTTCACGTCGGGGTATCGGCTGGGCGACGAGATGGTCGAGCAGGCCGTAGTCGTACACCACTGCGATCGTTGGTGCTGAATGGACGACTGCTGCGAGCGCGGCGCGCGAGATCCAGCTCGTTCCCCAGAGGCTTACGACGTCCGGGACCGACCGCCGGACAGCCACCGCGGCAGCCGCTCGGCTGCGGACATGCCATGCAAGCTCCCGCGGAAGGCCCAACGGGGTCGGCGGGCTCCTGTGAAGGGGCAGCGTGCGGAAGATCCGATCCGTCTCGCGATCACGACCCGATGTCGTTCCGGTCAGGACGGTCGTCTGGTTCCCCGAGGCCGAGATCCGCTCAACGCTTTCGGCACAGTCCCGTTCGAACCCTCCCAACGCGTGCGGAGGGTAGAGATTAGAAACTGCGAGCAGCCTGAGCCCCATGGCTACGAAGGGTACCGAAAGGCCGCGACTCGAAGTGACGTCGCCGCACGACGCCTCTTTATGCGCTCGTTCAGTGGAGCACGATCAAGGTGCAGCTGAAAGGCGGAAGGGTGATCATCACCTCACCCGCCGAGATGGAGGTCGAGACCGGATGCGAGGTGACGGCCTGCTGATCGCCGTCGCTGTTCATACTTTCAGGGGGAGCGAACACCCCTGTTGCCTCAGCGCTCGAGAATTGCGCGCCCCCGATCGTCTCCGAGAGCGAGGTTGAAGGCAATGTGTTGACGAGAAGCACTCGCGTTGTGCCGTCGTCGTAGTGGAACGCGACGCCGGAGACCGCAGGAACGCCGGCGGCCGGCGGCGCATCGACGACCCTCGGCAGGTTCAGGGTGGGTCCGCTGATGCTCAGGGGAACGGACCGGCCTCCGGTGGCGTTGTTGAGCATCCCCGCGAGCGCGATGTCCTGACCCGCTGCCGTCAGGTAAGACTGGTCGGGCCGATTCGGCGCCAAACAGGCCGGCCGGCCGTTCACGGTGCCGCTCACCTCCCGGACCAACGCCCAGCCGGCGCAATAGGGTCCGTTCGGCTCGAAAGAGTTGAGCTGGTACATCGCCGCCCCGAGAAGAGGAGCCGACGAAGAGCTCGCCCCCGATAGGTAGCCGATGATCCGCTGCACGGCCGCGATCCCTGACTCATGAGTCTCGGTGAGATTCAGAGGGACCGTGTCGCACCCACCGAAATACGAGTACTCGCCGACGAAGATCCCGGTTCCCGGCTGCTGCCCGACGATGCCGCTCAAGGAGGTCAAGGTCTTTGCAACGTCGGGGACGATCCTCGCCGTGGTCGCAGTCGCGAAGTCGTTCCCCGAGAGTCGCCACGGTTGCATGGCCGATCCCGGCTGGGTCGTGCCGATCCTGGTATCGATGAGCGTGTCCGGATCGGGGCGCCACGTTCCGCACGACGCCGGGCTCATCCCCTGGCGGCCGGACAGCATCGAGGCCGTCGACTGCGCGCCCATCGCGGTCGAGACATGGCGAAGATTGACGACGAGCCGGCTGTTGATCGCCCCCGTCCCCGCGGCCGGACAGGATCCCTTCGAGAAGGCCGCAGACGAGCACGCAGTAACGCTGAGCGTGCGGGCGCCCGGACGGGTTACTGCGGTGGCAAGCAGAAGCTGGGGCTCGGTCGAGAAGTTGTCCGCCGTGATGCGCGACCCGACGCAGTCGACCATCCCACACGCGTAGTGCAGCATCAGCGGCGTCCCATCCAGCCGAGCTTCGAGAACGGGGGGGCCCTGGGAGTCGCTCCCCGTGACCCAGAACGCGTACGAGACTTGCTGAGGGAGAACGCCGGTGACGGGATGGACGGAGTACGTCGTCCACTGTCCATCCCGGTCGAAGACGGTGTTAGAAGAGTCGGTCGGCGACGTGTAGTCGTGGTAATCGACATCGTCGAAAGCTCCAGAGGCGGTCGCCATCAAACCGCGCATCCAGTCGCTACTCCCGTTGAAGTTGGCAACGATCCGGATCGCGACACGACCGCCGCTCGCTGCTTCCGCAGAGCGCATTGCAGAGCTGTAGCCGCGGAGGAGACAACCGTACAGCTCGGCCACCGTGAAATCGTTCTCGACAGAAGCCGTGTAATCGGGGCAGTTACCCGGGTTGCGCGCGCGGTCCGCGAGACTTGGACGAAGCCGGTATGCGTTGTACTCCTCGTTGCCGAGCTCCCAATAAACCACATCGTACGGGCCCGCTCCGCCCGTGTTGGCCTTTCGCCAATCCGCCATCGGACCCGAAATGCCGTTCACATAGGCGACTTCGTCGGCGATGTCTTGAACCGTCGCCGTTTCCATGTTGGCGACGATGAAAGGTTGCGATCCGGCGGCGGTCTGGCGCAGCATGGTCACGTAGTCATCCGGCCCCATACTGGCCTCGTTCCCCGGCCGGCTGGACGTCGGTCCAACATGGTCTTGCCACCGATAGCGCCCACAATCGGTTATCCCAAGGTGAGGCGTGCAGTTGGGCAACGCATTGACGAGCCGTTCCATCCGAACGAAGCCGAGGTGCATAGACCCGGTGAGTGCAGCCGCGGACGAGAAGAGCATCGGGGTAGCCGAGCCCGGAGGGGTCTGATCCCAGACGCCCTGGCTGCTGTCACCCGCTTGGTCGACCCCAAAGATCGCGGGATTCAGCGAAGCCCCCAGATTGGATAGATCGAGCTGGACGGTTGGAGTCGCGCCAGCAGAGGGTGATGCAGATGGAGTCGGCGCCGTCGGCGGTGGCGGCGGTTGGCGGAGGAGCATCGGGAGAAGGCTCGGTCTGATCGATCTGGGCGAAGCGACCGGCTGCGAGCTCGCCCCACTCATGGCGAGGAGGACGGGAAAGACAAGCGCGAACACCCCCGCAGCCGAGATGCGTTTACGCATCCATAGTCCTCAAACTCCGCCTTTCACGCGACCACGAGTCTCGGACAGTCTCTCCAGCAAGCCGGCGGCGCCGGCATGGAGCGCCGATAGTAACGAGACGTGATAAAGCGCGCAAAACCACCTCGAATGCAATCGTGTGTGATGCGACGAACGATCCGCGGGCTATCGGATCATTCGGTACCTTCGGCACGAAGTGTCGCCACTCCTGCCTGACGACTCGACTTCACTCAAACTTCAGAACTGTGTTCAGGTGAAGCTTCGGTCCGATCCGGTAGCCGAGAGCGAGGATCGACTCGGCGAGCCACGACCGCTCCGGAACGGTCTCGAGCACCAGCGTTGGCCGGCATCGCTCGATCGTTCGAAGCGCTCCCATCAGCGCCCGCTCCTCATACCCTTCGACGTCCAGATGGATGATCGAAACCTGCCGATCTGTTGGGATGACGTCGTCCAAAGCAAGAACGGGAACAGACTGCAGTGAATGGACGGCTGCCGGGCCTTCCGTCCATAACCGGCTTCCACCGCCGAGCGCCCTTCCGCCGGCATCGGTCGTTATCAACTCCCCCGCGGCGCCTTCCGCGCCAAGTGCAGCGTGGGTCATCCTGACGTTATGGAGATCGTTGATCGCGAGGGTGATGAGAGCGCACCGGTAGTTCTCTTCGTTCGGCTCGAACGCCCAAACACAGGCGCCGTCGGCGACCGATTTCGAAAGAGCGGGCAGGAAATCGCCGAAATACGTTCCCGCATGCACAATGTCACCGCTTCCGCATCGAGCGCTGAGGTACTCGATAGTCTGCGGTTCGTATACGCCGCCGCCGAGGACGGCTTGAGCGGCCGGACGATGTTGCGACGAAAGCGGTACGCAGTAGCCGCCGTATCTGTTATACGCGATGCGACACCGCAAGACCCCCTCAGCGCCATCGAGAGCAGTGTGGTCCGCAGGCCTGCCTGTCCCAGATTCGAGAACGTCGGCCGACCCTAAGGATGACCCCCGGTAGAATGCTTTGATCCATCGTTTCATGGCGACGGGCCGGGGTAGACGTTCCCTCCGCCAAGCTGGAGCGCGTAGTACCATTCGAGTGCTTCGACCTGAGCTCGCAGGTTCGCGGCGCCCTGTGAAGCCGTCACGGCTTGATCGCACGGGCGAAGAGATCTCCCACGCCGAATCGAGCTGTCATCGGGATCTTCGCTAGGATTTTGTACAGTCTTCGTGCTCGTTCATCCGGCACGAATTCCGCGTAGATCCACTCCCCGAGCCAGGTACGGACCGGCCGGAAACCTGCTTGACATAAAGTCCGGCGAAGACCCTTCAGCGTTTGTTCGTTAACGTGCATTTGTTTCTCGTTATCCTTTCTTGGGTCCGCCGGCCAGTGCCGCCGTCTTCCCGGAGTCATGAGGCGCTGCAGGCGGTACGTGACATCGTAAATATTCCGATTGGGCATCGTGTGCGCGAACAATTGTCCGCCGGGTTTCAAGATCCGAAACGCTTCCGCCAGCGTGAGGTCAAGCTCCTCAGGCGCGAGGTGCTCAACTACGTCGACCATGGTGACGAGATCGGCCGAGTCGTCGGGCAAGGGGATCGATCGGGCATCTACAAGCAGCACCTCTGCTGCATCGTTCGTTCCGTGGGCACCCAGCGTCTTCCGAGCCATCTCGACCGCCGCCGGCGAGTACTCGATCCCGATCGCGCGCGCTGCTCCGTGTTCGACCGCGACGGCAAGCATCTCGCCGCGCCCCGTACCGATGTCAACGAGGACGTCTCCCGGCTTCAGACCGGCCATCGCCAATATCCCCGGGTACAGGCCGGCCACTTCGACCCCGTCGGACTCGGTCCACTCTGCATAGCCCGCGCACGCGGTCCGGTAGTACGCCTCGTCGTAAAGGTCGGCGGGAACGACCGGATTCGGCAGTGGGCGAACAGATGAGTCCAACGGCGAAGGCGGTTCGGCTTCGGTCATATGATCCTCCGAAGGAGGGCGGCGTCCGTTAAGGCGACTATTTAGGCTACGGTATAGTTTCACCGACGAGACTATGCATCGCAATTGGCGAAAGCTCCCCTGGCATCTTCGATATCGGACGGGTGTGAATCTCGCGACCGATATCCGTCGGCTGCTTATCCGGGTAACCCACCTGCACGCCAGGGTGGAGTTCCGCGGTCCGGTGCGCCTTGGCCGCGGATTCTCGCTCGATATCCCGGATCACGGCACGTTCATCGTCGGTGCCGGCGTCGACTTCAGGCGCAATTTCCATTGCGAGATCTCGGGCGACGGACACGTGGAGATCGGTGA
>Ga0207684_10002242_pt1 | contig 19699 bp, 13 predicted proteins | sample KBSK5501metaG_FD_184342 | JGI IMG/M metagenome (GOLD analysis project Ga0207684, IMG submission 184342) | Corn, switchgrass and miscanthus rhizosphere microbial communities from Kellogg Biological Station, Michigan, USA - KBS K5-50-1 metaG... | ecosystem: Host-associated > Plants > Roots >...
CTGGCCGCTCGGGGCCGCGGCGGTGTGGCTCGGCACCTGGGGCTGGACGCTTGCTCTCGGTCTCTCGCTGCCGCTGATCGCGGTTCGCTTCCCGGATGGACGAATGCCGGATCGGTGGCGGGCGGTCGATGTGCTGGCCATAACCGGTACGGCACTTTTCGCCGTCAGCATCGCACTCATCCAGCAACCGGCCACGCTCGTCGACTTCACTCCTCTCCCCAGCGCGGTGGTTGCACGCTTGTCTCCGCTGGTCCAGAACCCAATCGGCATCTCGATTCCGCTGAGTCTGCTCAGACAGGTCCAGGGCGCGGGCCTGACGCTGATGGTGCTGGGGTACGTCGCCGCGGCTGCGTCAATGATCGGGCGCTTCCAGCACGCGCGCGGAGACGAGAGCCTCCAGCTGAAATGGTTCGCGTACTCAGGGGTGCTGATCGCGGTCACGCTCGTCTACGCGGGAGTGGCCTGGAACTTTTTCGGTCAGCCCCTGTACCTGGCGTTGACGCCACTCATACTCGCCTACTCGACAGTGCCGGTAGCGGTTGGGATCGCAATCCTGCGCTATCGCCTGTACGACATCGATCTGCTCATCAACCGGACGATCGTCTATGCGGGCGCCACGGCAATTCTCGGGGCGCTGTATGCGGCGGTCGTCACGTTTGTGCAGCGATTGTTCATCTCGACGTCTGGTCAGAAATCCGATGCCGCATATGTGCTGACGGCGTTCGTCGTCGTGGTCGCCTTCGGCCCCGTCAAAGACTGGCTGCAGAGGCAGGTCGACCGCCGGCTCCGCCGCGTCAATGCGACTGCCTTGCTGGACCAGTTCCGGGAGGATGTGGACGCTGTGGTGTCGGTCATGGATGTGCACCGAGTCGCGTGCCGGCTGGTGGATGAGGCGGTCGTGGCCTTCGACGCGCGCGGCGCGTCGCTCTATTTGAAGCCGGCGTCGAATCCGGTTTACAGTCGCGGTCAGGTGAACGGGGCAGGAGTCGAAGTGCAGCTTGTCCATGAAGGCCGGCAGCTGGGCCGGCTTGTGTTGGGCAGCCGTCGCAGTGGTGTCAGCTATTCGACGCATGATCGCGATGCGCTGCAGCGATCAGCCGACTCGGTGAGCGAAGCGCTGGCACTGGCGGAACACCTGGGCCACGACCGTTGCCGAATCAACATCTAAGGAAGGAGGATTAGTCGATGCTGCGCCGGATCTATGCGGGATGGTTGACCTTGGTTACGGCCCTGATCGTGCTGCAGCTCTACCTGGCGGGCTATGGGGTGTTCGCATTCAACGGCCTGAAGGGTTTCGACGCCCATCTGGTGGTGGGCGACGTGATCGGAGTTGCAGTCTTGATCGGTCTTGGGCTCGCGTTTGCGGCGCGAGTGCCGCGGCAAATGCTTATGTTCAGTGGCGCCCTGGTCGTGTTGATGATCATCCAGTTCGTCCTCGCGCACACTGGAGTGCAGATCATCTCGGCGCTGCACATCGTCAACGGGGTGGTGATCATGGGCTTGAGCGGTTTCATGACGAGGCAGGCGTGGATGCTGGCTCGGGGCCAGGAAACCGCGCAGGCATGAGCGCCGACAAGACCATTGGATTCGCCACCGATATCAGACCGCTGTTTCGCGAGAAGGACGCTCGGTCGATGGCGCGCCACTTCGACCTGACGTCATACGAGGACGTGAGTACCGTCGCGGACCGTATCCTCGGGCGGCTGCGCTCCGGCTCGATGCCGTGCGACGGCGAATGGCCGACCGAGCAGGTCGATTTGTTCGAGCAGTGGATCCGCGGCGGCAAGAAACCCTGAGCAGCGCTGGAACCGCCATCTCGTCAGCTAGCTACCGGTTTAGTGCACCAGTCTTAGTTACAGAGTCCCACTCCTGATTGGGCGCGTAGGGAAACGCAAACCTACGTGTGCCCTTGCAGTTCGGATATGACTTGCAGCCCCAGAGCTGATAAGCGATAGCGGTGTTTACCAGCCGCGTCACTAAAACCATCGGCTTCCCGCATGTCGGGCAGGCCGGAGGCTTAATCGTCATTAGGTAGCGCGCAAAGCCAACGCTGACCATTGGATCAACGTCGCCGATGTCAGTCGCCTGAATCGTCGCGAGTTGGGACCGAAGGCTCAAGAACTCAGGACCATCAATGAGTCTGAGGTCCTTCCCTTCCGCGAACTCCCGTGCTGCGGCTGTAAACCCCGAAGTGCCTAGCAAAACTCCTCCAGCAGCTCCTTCGTCAGCCACGAGACCCCAAAGTTCGCGAGCTTTGTCTACACCGACCTCGTGCCGCCAGTGTTTGACCTGCACAAGCCACGTCTTGCCTGCCTTTTCGATCTCGAAGTCCACGCCACCGTCTGCCTCGTCGGGTCGCTTGTTCTCTGTTACGACGAACCCCTCCACGCGAAACAGCTCAGTCGCCATATCCGCCATGTCATCTGGCGTGAGGGCCCAAAGCCGATACATGGATGAGGCTTGCAATAGCCGGCGCCGCCTTAAGATCCTCTCCCGCGACGCCAACCAGAACAATCCGCCGAAGAAAGCGACAAGTAATAGCGGCTCAAGCACAACCAATAGCGTGTTTGGGTGGCCACTTGCAGCATCGATCACGACCGCGCCTGCTAGGAGGAGAATCGCGCCAACGGTCAGGATGCCGAGGAAGAGCCATGTCGGTAGGTCCATTAGGGCAGCCAGTGTGGAGTCGTCCCGGTAGCGTCTCCTCAACCGTCGACTGCGCCCCATGAGGGTGGTAACAATAACTCCGGGGAACGGCGATTCAGCCCAGGTTCGCTTGTGCCTCAGCCCTGCCGCATTCGAACCCGGGTCGTCTTACCTCGCGACAAGAGCTCGGATCGCCGTCCGGACCGCTTTGTGATCACGTATCGCCTGGATTCGCACCCTGCGCGGGTAAACCTTCGGTGCCAGGCCATGCCGCCCACGATCGACCAAGTACTCGAAGAGGCCCGCCGCCGACTCGTCAGGCTCGAGCCGGAGCAGGCCGCTGACGAGGTCGCTCGGGGTGCGCTCCTGGTCGATATTCGCCCGCCGGCGCAGCGAGCTGACCAGGGCAAGATACCGGGCGCGGTCGTGATCGATCGGACGGTGCTCGAGTGGCGCCTCGATCCCACCTCCGCATCGCGGCTCGAGCAGGCCAAAGACCACCAGGTCAGGGTGATAGTGGTCTGCGCCGAAGGCTACTCATCAAGCCTCGCCGCGGCATCGCTTCAAGACGTCGGCCTCGTGAACGCAACGGATGTCATCGGCGGATTCGAAGGTTGGAAAGCCGCCGGCCTACCTGTTGGGCCCTAGGGTCCAACTCCGGCTCAGAGATCGGCGAAAAAGTCCGGCTCGACCTGGACATCTTGGATCGTTCTGATCGTCGTCTTGACTCCGAGCGAGTGCTCCTTTAGGAGTTCGCAGAGAGTGTCCCCGTCGATCAAATCGATCGGCGGAGCACCATCCCGAGTCGCTTCCTGCTTTGCCTCGGCCGTGAACGTGCCGGTGGTGATCAGGAGGCCCTTATCTCCGCGGCCTGCCATCGCACCCCGGAAGTCTCGCACCGCGCCCGCCCTTACGCTTCCGCGATAGCGCTTGCACTGAAAGAAGACAGGGAAGCTAATCAGCGACATGCGGTAAACGCCCAGGCCATCTATGCCCTCATCGCCTGAGCGACCAGTCACTGTCACGCTAATGAACCCGGCCTCTCGTAGGACGCGCTGCGCCAAACGTTCGAATCCGTCAGGAGGCATTCCCAGGACCACATCGAGCAACCGCTCCTTCCAACCCTGCTCGCCTTCCTCTTCTTCCTCGCCCTCCGGCAAGCTATTTGCCGGCAACTGCTTTCGACGCTCACGTCGGTCGCCGCGGAGCTTCATCAGAACGTGGTGTGACGCAGCAACGGTTTCGGCCTGCGTCATGTTCCGGCCTTTCTCTGTCATCGACCACACACCACGGCTGCTGTTATCCAACGCACCGGCAAGCTTGAGATTCGTGCGTGCCCATCCAAGGCGATATTCGATCTCGGTCTGCGGACCCCTACCGTGCAGCAGGTTCTGCTGTTCCTCTGAAAACCCGCTGATTTCTAGGACCTTCTGAGCGATTTCCTGAATTGTGCCCGACCCTCCCATCGCTCGGATAGCCTCAAGCGTCGGCCACATCAGGTCGCGGGCCCTGGGACGATGGACCTGACCTGCGCGTTCGTTCACGCAGGAAGGATATATCTGCGCTCAGCATCCCCTCGTCAGGTTGATGTCGGCGGCACATCTTCACTGGCCAGCTCGCCGCACAAGCGGGCTGCCGGTCGGCCTCAACCCGAACCCAGGCGACCAGGCAGCACCTCCAGCATTTCAGCAATGACCTGCAGGCTGTCGTCCGCTGAACGGATGACGATCGGCAAGAAGCTGGCGTCATCTGAATCCGGCATCAGGCGGATCTCCTTGTGGCGCCAGCTGTCATCGGCGACCGTCTTGTCCGACTCCCACACCTTCACGGTGTAGCTGCCGCCTAACTCGGGATCGGCGATGTCGTGATGCTGAACAAGGAGAACGCGGCCCTGGCGCGAGCCAGCCACAGGGTGGCGAAACAAGCAGTACGCGCCATTGGGAATCCGGCGATTCATCGACTCACCAACGACTTGCGCAACAAACAAATCGGGTGCGCTTCTCCAGCGGCCGTGAGGCACTACCCACGCCTCCGCTTCCGGTGCATGCACGGTACTGAAGCCACTCGCGGCAGCTTGCAGCGAATAGAGCGGCACGCAGTTGATACCGGGCCGCGCCTGCGCGGTATCCAACGCGTGGAACGGTTCGACCCGAACGTCAACCGAAGCGGCCGGCTCGTCAACGAGGCCCAGACCCAGCTGCTCAGCTTGCTCGAGCACGGTACGCGTCGCCTTCTCGGCCTTGTCGGGCGGATAACCATGCCGCTTCAGGATCCGCCTCACCATCACCCGGAGCCGGGCGCGAACGCTCTCTTTCGCCGCCCAGTCGATGCTGACGTTGCGCCGGACGGCGTCCGTCAGCTCGCGCGCGATAGCGCGAAGAGCCTCGTCCCCGAGCACTTTGACAGCGCTGTCGTTTGTTTCGAGCGCGTCGTAGAATGCCAGTTCCTCATCTGTCAGTCCGAGCTGCTCGCCTCGTTGCTCCGCCGCCCGGAGCTCACGAGCGATCTGGATCAGCTCCTCGATCACGTCCACGGTCTCGATCGCCCGAGCCTCGTAGCGGCGAACGGCGGTCTCGAGCATCTCGCTGAAAAGTCGCGCCTGCACGACGTTGCGCTTCATTCGCGCGTGGATCTCGTCGTCAAGGAGCTTTCGGAGCAGCTCAGCGGCGAGATGACGGCGCGGCATCCCACGAAGCTGGGCAAGGAACTCCTCTGAGAGGATTGACAAGTCGGGTTTGGCAAGACCCGCCGCTTCAAAGATGTCGATGACGCCTTCGGGAGCGATCGCACTAGCGACAATCTCCCGGACCGCGCGGTCGAGCTCGGCCTCATGCGGCACCCGGCTGCCCAGCTTGGACAGCGCCGAGCGAACCGTCTGGAAGAACCCCACCTCCGAGGCGACCTCTTCGGCCTCATCGCGACCGGCTGCTAGTGCGAACGCTTTCGAAAGTTCAAGCACGGCCTTGACGAATCGCTCTCGCCCGTTTTCTTGCCAAAGCACGTGTTCCTGGGCCTCGGGCAGCAGCTTCATGCGCGCCGCGGGATCAGCGCTGAACCACTCGGCGTAATCAAAGGGACCGAAGAGGCCACGCAGGACGTCGATCTTTTCAAGCATCACGGCCACGATCTCGTTCTGGTCTATGACAGGCCGACCTTCGCCGCCGCTGCGCGTGTACTCCACCACCGCCCGCCGCAGGTCAGCAAGGATCGGGATGTACTCAACAACGAGTCCGCCCGGCTTGTCCCGGAAGACTCTGTTTACGCGTGCAATCGCCTGCATCAGCGTGTGACCGCGCATCGGCTTGTCGATGTACATCGTGTGGAGACTCGGAGCATCGAAACCCGTCAGCCACATGTCTCGCACGAGCACGATCTCGAACGGGTCGTCCGCGTGCTTAAAGCGGTCTCCCAGCTCTTTGCGTCGGACGGAGTTGCGGATGTGCGTCTGCCACGGAGCCGGGTCCGTAGCGGACCCAGTCATGATCACCTTGATCGTGCCCTCACTGTCGGCCTCTGATTGCCACTCCGGGCGGAGCGTGACGAGCTCGTCATAGAGCTCCACGCAGATGCGCCGGCTCATACACACGACCATCGCCTTGCCCGGCAGCTTGGCCCGCCGGCGCTCCCAGTGCTGGAGGAGGTCTTGCGCCACGAGCTCGAGGCGTTTGCGCGTGCCTGCGACAGCTTCAAGCTGCGTCCAGCGCGCCTTGAGTTTCTCGACGTCCTCTGATTCCTCGGCCTCGGTGACTTCCTCGAGCTGTTCGTCAACCCGGGGCTTGGCTTCCTCAGGCAGATCGAGCTTGGCGAGCCGGCTCTCGAAGTTGATCGGGACGATGGCCCCATCCTCTTCGGCTCGCCTGATGTCGTAAACGTCGATGTAATCACCGAAGACGAGTCGTGTGTCACGGTCCTCCAGCTCGACCGGGGTCCCGGTGAAGGCGATGTAGGTAGCGTTGGGGAGCGCGCTGCGCATGTTCCGGGCGAAGCCCTCGACGAATCCGTAGTGGGTTCGGTGGGCCTCGTCGGCGATCACGATTACGTTCCTACGGTCGGAGAGCGTCGGGAACTTGTCGCCTTTAGACTCGGGCAGGAACTTCTGGATCGTGGTGAATACAACACCACCCGAGGCGACCTGGAGGAGCTCGCGGAGATGAGCCCGATCGCGAGCCTGCACCGGTGTCTGGCGCAGCACGTCTGCACATCCAGCGAAGACGCCGAACAGCTGGTCATCGAGGTCGTTACGGTCTGTGATGACTACGAGAGTTGGGTTGCGGAGTTCCGGCTCCATGGCGAGCTTGCCGGCGTAGAAGACCATCGTCAGGCTCTTGCCCGATCCCTGCGTATGCCACACAACCCCAGCTCGTCGGTCGCCATCAGTTGCGGCCTTTACTGTCGTCGTGACTGCGCGGCGGGTTGCATGAAATTGGTGATAACCGGCGACCTTCTTGATTGGCCCCTGGCGCGAATCCTCGAACACAATGAAGTGGCGAAGCAGGTCAAGCAAGCGCGTTCGCTCGAACACTCCGCGCGTCAGGACTTCAAGTACGTTCGATCCGCGTGGCGCGACCTCTGAGCCGTCGATCGTCCTCCACTGATGGAACCACTCCGCGGGCGCCGTGAGACATCCAAGTCTGGCGTCGACGCCATCCGAAATGACCATCAACTCGTTGAAAGCGAAGAAGTCAGGCAGCTCTGCCTGATAGGTCTGGAACTGGTTAAAGGCCGACCAGACGGTGACCTCCTTCTTGCCCGGATCTTTTAGCTCGAAAGCCGCAACGGGAAGCCCATTTATGAAGAGGACGATGTCGAGGCGCCGATGGCCAGGCTGGTTGGCGCGTACGAGCGTGAACTGGTTTACTGCCAGCCAGTCGTTGTTGTTAGGCTGGGCGAAATCGATCAGCCGCACGGTCCGTCCTCGGATCTGCCCGTTCTCACTCACCTCCACAGCCACGCCGTCGATGAGATGACGGTGGAAGTGCCGATTGTTGAGCAAGGCGGAGGGGGAGTCGGCCCGGCGGATGATGCGGATACCCTCGTCGATCGCAGCGTCGCTCAGGGTCGGATTGAGCCGCCGCAGCGCGCCCCTGAGCCTCCCGACGAGAAGAACCTCGCGGAAATCGGCGCGCTCAGGTGTCTTGGAGTCCGGCGCGATCTCCCCTCCCTCGACGGTCTGGTAACCGAGGTCGCGTAGCCACGCCAGCAGGGCTTCCTCAAGTACGGCTTCCCCACCAAGGTGGTCCACGGCGGCGAAGCTTACGGCAGGTTCAGACGGCCTCCGCCGCGGCTTTCGCGGCCTCCTTGAGCCGGATCTCGCCGGACATCAACCTGGGTAGGAGGTGGTCGCGTAGTTGGGTGAGTGTCTCGCTCTCGAGCTGGAGTTGCTCCTGCCTGGCGAACATTGGGGACACAAGTTCATCAAAGCGCCTAATGGTCTCGGTAGGTGGGAGTGCGAAACGCGGGCGGTGCAAAGCGTCGACGGGTAGGTGGTTGATACTCGTGCCGTTTGAGTAGCCAACGATCACTTGTCGCAGGCGTGGCGAGATCAGCATCAGATAGATGAATCGCGAGGTTAGCGGCGAACCAGGCTTCGCGCGAATGCGAAAGAGATCTGCGCTGAATAGGCTCAAGTCTCCAAATCGTCGCGGCACGATGGCCGGACAACCGATAACAATTTGGTTGAAACTCTGCTCGATGGGGTCATTCCTCGCGATACGCATCTTCGCGACTCCCAGGTCATAGAGCGTCTGCGCTCCGACGCCAAAATCGAGGTTTGCGACGATTACATCACCTGGCCTAACGATGTGCCGCTCCTTGAACTCGCCTTGGTAGTGCTTTATGCCGCCGTACTTGTAGCCACCGCCTTCGTATATCGAGTCCAGGTTGTGGAGGGCAGCGCCTTCATTGGCAAGGCCCGCACCCGTGTAGCTGAGCCCGCGCACCACCTCGAGATGATCGCGAAGTACCTCAGCGGTCCACTGATCCTGAAGCTGGACGGGATTGAGATATCCGAACCAGGCGGCGAACAAGACACGGGCAAGCTTCTCGAGAGTAGAAGAAGACCGCCGATTCACTTCGATCTTTTCGTCGAGAACCGACAGCAGATTCCCTATAGACTGCTGCTCTTTCAAGGGCGGTAGCTCGCAGACGTAGTCCTCCACTGCCTCTCGCATTACGCGTTGGCGTCCCGACGTGCCGGACATACTGAGAATGGCTTCGGTCCTGAACGGCTCGGAGCGGGCCGCGTAGAAAACCCAATTCGGATCCGTTATCCCTGGCTTGGCCGCAAGCACCATGAATTCAGTGGAACCAGATGCCACCTCATCTGGTTGAAGGAAGTCGACCAAGGCAGTCTTGCCTTGCTCAAGGCACGGCGTGATACGTGCTAAGAGCGTATCGGCGTTTTTGAACCGCGCTCCAGACGCCTTGGCCCTACTGCTCCACCGAGCGACGTGACGCCGCCAGGGGTCGATGTCTTCCATCGCCACAAACGTGGTTCCGTTAGACCGACGCTTCGGGTTCACTGTGACCACATCGGCAAAGCGAGCGAGTTGCCATCCCTCAGGGAGGAACACGATTCACCGAGTGACCTCACCCGTCGCGGCAGCGATCACTGTATCGAGGGCGTTTCCGGCATTACGTAGGTTCGCAAGGTCGTCCACAAGTCGAGCAATTTCGGCACGTGCCGCTTCGCTATCTGGTGTAGCCAGGGCGGGCGCTCCCGTATATCGACCCGGCACCAAAACGCAGCTGTTGTGAAGCACTTCCTCCACAGGTACCGCGCGGCTGAAACCGGGCACGTCAGCGTAATCGCCGGCCTCCGGCTGCCCCCTCCACGCGTGGTATGTGCGCGTGATCTTGTTGCGGTCCTCATCGTCCAGCTCACGATGCGTGCGATCAGCAAGCGTCCCCAACCCCCTGGCATTGATGAACAGTGTCTGCCCGCTGCGGTCTCGCAGACGGGCGCCGCCTCTAGTGGGCCGACCACTTTTGTCTTTTGACACAAACCACAGGCACGCTGGGATCGCGGTCCCGTAGAAGAGTTGGCTTGGGAGTGCGACTATGCAGTCGACAAGATCAGCTTCGACGATGTTCTTGCGTATCTCGCCTTCGCCTGACTGCGCGGAAGACATGCTTCCGTTAGACAGCACGAAACCTGCGATCCCATCGGGAGCCAGATGATGGATGAAGTGCTGCACCCACGCGTAGTTCGCACTACGCGGCGGCGGCACTCCGAACTTCCATCGTGGATCGTCGCGCAGCACCTCGCCTCCCCACTTGTCGTCATTGAAGGGCGGGTTCGCGAGAATGAAGTCCGCTCTCAAGTCGGGATGTAGATCGTGATGGAACGAGTCCGCGTGCTCGCCGCCAAGATCGGCTTCGATCCCGCGGATAGCCAGGTTCATCTGGGCGAGCCGCCACGTCGTGTGGTTCGACTCCTGGCCGAAGACGGCAATGTCGTCGCGTTTGCCGCCGTGTGCCTCGATGAACGCCTCCGATTGGACGAACATCCCGGCTGATCCACAGCAAGGATCGAAGACCCGGCCCGCGTATGGCTCGATCATCTCGACCAACAGGCGGACAACCCCGCGGGGCGTGTAGAACTCGCCAGCCTTCTTACCTTCGGCGCCCGCGAATTGGCCCAAGAAGTACTCGTATGCCCGCCCGAGAACGTCGTTGGAGTAGTTTTCGGCGCCCCCCATGCCGACGTTGCCGAGCAGATCGATCAGCTCGCCCAGCCGGCGCTTGTCAAGGCCGGCCCGTGAGTAGTCCTTGGGCAGCACGCCTTTGAGCCGCGGGTTATCGCGTTCGATCGCTTCCAAAGCGTCATCGACGAGGCTGCCTATCTCGGGCCGCCTGGCCGCGTCCCTGAGTCGGGTCCACCGAGCGTCGGGCGGCACCCAGAACACGTTCTCAGACCGGTACTCATCGGGCTCTTCCGCGTCAGCTCCGCTGCCGACCTGTGCCAAAAGTTCGGCATGACGGGCCTCGAACGAATCGGAGATGTATTTGAGAAAGATGAGGCCGAGCACGACGTGCTTGTATTCGGCCGCGTCCATGCTGCCGCGGAGGGTGTCAGCGGCGGCCCAAAGGCTGGCTTCGAACCCTAGCGGTGAGGAACCATTTCTCCGCTGAGACCCGGCGCCCGTCGACCGGCTCGGCACGTGCCGCATGCTACTTCTTCCCTTTTGGACGCCGCCATGTCGGCCGTGGCCGACGCGTGTCTCGGTCGCCGTTGGCAGCGTCTCGGACGCCGGAGACCGGTTTCAGCGGACGCGCGCTGACCTTCGCTGAAAGACTGCCTCCGCGACCACTATCGAAGCAACAGAGGGGTCTTCGTGACTCCACAAACGAATCGGAAGCCAGCCTTCAGCGACCAGCCGGCGATCGGTGTCTAGGTCTCGCACCCGATTCGCTTTCAATTTGGCCTCCCAAAACTCACGATTTGTGGCGGGAACGGTGCGATGTAGAGAGCACATATGCCAGAAACACCCATCGACGAACACGGCTATGCGCTCGCGCCTAAACGAGAGATCGGCGCGCCGGGCCACTTGTGCGAGAACCCTAGCGTCGACTCGATAACGCAGGCCGGCCTTCCACAACTCCCGTCGCAACGCCAACTCTGGGGTAGTATCTCGTCGCCGATTGGCTCGCATTGACTTCCGAGTCTTTTCAGATGAGGCCCAGCTTGATTGGCGATTCTTGCTGGTGGCCATTAGTTCCATCGACGCAGCCACTCAGACTCAGTGAGGCCGACGCGCGAGAACTCATTTCCCACTACCGTAGCCAATCGCTGAGCATGTTCAGCTTTGAGTTGGCCAGCCCACCAGAATGCGTGATGTCCTTCTGCCATAAAGCGGAATCGTTTGCTTCTCGGTTGCGCAACCACGCTGTCGTCCCCGCTTGTTACAGGGAACGTGACCATTACTAACTTCGCCGGCTGCGTCACCATGCGCAATCGGACGTATTTGGAAGGGCGTGTAAGCCATCGGCCGAGCCCGTCTGGGATTACAAGGTCGAAGGGCTTGTTCGGCTCGGCCACATTGACAGGCAACAAAGGGAATTGCTGCTTGCCACTCAACCGTACACTGTCGCATCGAGGTTGCACACACACAAGGAACTGACGCCTCGCGCCAGAGCGCCTCGACAGCACGGTTCCTAGGGTAAGGTGGGGCGGCGGCCGCATGTATTGGGTCTTCAATGCCGCTAGGACGGCGAAGGCCAGGTTCGCGCGTTCAGTGGAGGCAGTGCTTTCCCCGAAAGCTTTCATCGACAGCGGTGGCTTCTTACCGAACTTTCCGAACAGCGACTGTACGCGAGCATTCGCAATGCCTTTGTCCAGCAGGTCTACGACATGTGAGAGCTTAAGCGTGGTGCCATCGAAGTCTATATTGAGGTCGGCGCCGGCCTTGTTAGCTTCAAGCCAGTCTTTGATGCGATCCATGTTTGCGGACGTGGCCGCTGGTGAATCCTCCAGAATTGCCCATATCTCGCCGGCCACTAGTTCGATTAGGTGTTCCTCAGCGTCGGGCGGGTTCGATTGCATCGCTCGGTGAAACAGGTACGCGGGATCAAGATCGGGGCTCATACGTGCCAGGAGTTTGTGCGTATTGGCTCTAATGGCAGCCACGCTCTCCAGGGCAACTCCAGGCACTAATCCTGCGGTCATAACAGCAAATTCGTTAATGACTCTATCGGGCAATTCTTGAGTCGCAACTCTGCGACGACGTAACTCAGTCAAGTGCTGGGAAATCCGCGCGCCGCTCTTGGCGAAAACCGAAACACGAACCGGTCCTCGCACGACTGTAAATGGATTGGGGCGGCTAGTTTTCGCGCCGGGATAGTGCTTTTCAAGGCGATGTCGTACCCGCGTCGTAATCTGCCGCAAATTCGACTCTCCCGTATATATGACCACCAGCCTCAATCGGCTGACGCCTCCAGTCGCCTCGTCGGCCTTAATAACGGCGTCGATTAGGTCTAGGGTCGTGTCTCCAACGATCTTGTTGAGATACCAGTCGAGAATGACGATGTCTGCTCGGCTAGCTGCTGCAACCGTCGCCGGCCCTGGATCCTCGGGTTCGACAGGCTTGAGTACGGCGCAAACGAGGCCAAGGCTTGCGAACTGATCAACGACTTCCTTGGCGTTCAAATCATGCCGGTCGTCCTCTACATAATTGGCTGCCGCAGGAGTCACGAGCTTGCCGGTACTGCCTGAGCCCTTGTCTTGTACAGAACCCGGCCGGGCTATAGGCGGCTCGCTTCGGTCCCCGAGCAGTGCCCGATCATCGACCACTACCACTGACTGCAGGAATCGGCTCGCAGTAACCCGTGCCGCCCCCTCAAGCCCCTTTCCCGAAGGACTAGACATTGTTCGCCTCAGAATCGCTGTTCTGGCTCGCGGGAGCAATCCTGAAAACGACGTTGAAATCACTGCTATTGGCCACGCTCAGCTCATACCCTTCTTTGGCGAGGACGTCGCGGGAGATGTATAAACCCAGACCTCGACCAGCAGGTTTGCGGGTAAATCCCAACTCAAATATTTGCTCCTGGTCTTGCAGTGAAATTGCTGGCCCGTTGTTCTCGACCACCATGGCCCCATCAATCACATCTAGCTGGACCACGCGTGGCTCAGCCGATCTGGATAGCCAGTAGAGCGCGTTGTCCACCAGATTGACGAAGACGGGATAGAAGGTCGAAGGGTACCCTTGGAAGTGGAATCGTTTGAACGCAGGCGTCGCGCGAAGCTCCACAGTTTCACGCCGAAGCCTTTCGTCGAAAAGATCCTGGAGAAACTTGTGGATCTCGGCGCCGTGGATGCTGACAGCACGCCGATAGAGACGACGCTGCAGCGGAGTGAACAATGTTAGATATCCGTCAAGGTGATCGAAGCTTGCTCGAAGACGATCATGCAGGGAACGCAAGGCATCATTGGCGTCAGCCCATGCGTTCAATTCACGAAGGCCTGACCTCACTGCTCGGATAGTGGCATCGAACTCGTGATTGATCACCTGTACCGCCATTCCAAGTTGGGCGAGCTCAATGTCTACCTCGGTACGCTCTCTGAGCGCAAGGAGCTCTTCGTCCACGGCCTCGGCAACATCTAGGTCGGTGACTATCTGGCCGTCCTCCCCAGACTGCCATTCAATGGCCTGCAGGCGCGTCCGAACACTGTCTAATGCCCGCGACCTGGAGCGTGCGGCATCTTCAATCTTCTGCTCAAGCGCTAGCCGATTCGTAACGAAGTCCGCGTCCCCAAGACCTGACACGCTCAACACCGCAGCCGACGTCAGTACTTCGCTCACGGCGTCGCTGACCTCAACGAGGGATGATCTGATTAACGACGCCAGCCGCTCTCTTAACTCAACCGAGGAGCGCTCCGTCTCTCGAGCAGCGGCCTGGACCGTTCGTCGAGCGATTTCTCCGCTTGTCTGCAGGCCTTTCTCGAACCTCACCTGACGACCTACGCCTGCAGGTCCGGACTCCGCATCGCGTACGGCGGTTTCAATGGCCAGTTCGGCCGGTCCGAACACCAATTGGAGCAACCGATCGTATTCCTCTCTGTAGTCGTCGAAATCGCGTCGAAGTGGCTTTGTTAGGCCCATGCCTCGAGGTTTTGAAACTCGGAACCGATCACGCAAGGTCGAAAGCGCCTCTCTGGCCTCGCTCTCGGACTGAATGAGAAGTTCTGCGGCTTCTTCGACATCTGCAGCGCCCTTAACAGCTTCAACCGAATCTCGCATTCGTGAGACTACGGCTGCGACCTCAGCCTCAGGCACGCCTGCCTGAATCGAGCTTCGCGCGGTCTCGAGATCCGCTCTGAAACTGGCCCGCCGGCTTGAGGCAAACTGCTCCTGGCGACGACGCGCTCGTTCCACACGGTCCAACTCTGCGCGGCGAACCTCGTATGTGCTTGTACGCACGCCACCGGGTCTGAAAAAGTCGGCGGCAATCTGAACGAAGAAATTTTTCAGAATGTCTCGAAATTGCCGGTAAGCTAGATTCTCCCTAAATCCCTCGCGGCCCGCCTTTTCCGATAGTGCAGCGTTCGCAATGCTGTCGATCTCCACGACGCCGAACATTCGCCGGAACGAGAAGTAGTAGTAAGAAGCTTGCTTCGTGCGGTTGCGCTCGATGTCCAAAAAGTCGTAATCATTATTTCCGTACGGTAGGACGCGAATACCGTCCTTGTAGATGTAGAGACCCCCGATCCGGTTCAATTTGCGAACCAAACGCGTCCATTCGGTGTTCGGCAATGTGCTCTCCCTCTCGACACCTTGAACTACAGCAAGATTTATGCGAAAGGGACCGCAGTCCGTGACGCGACCTCTGGAGGGCCATGCGACCAGATGATCTTGGGTCGAATCACCGTAAACCGTAACGGTGCCACGGAACTGCCCGAAGTCATCAAATGTACCCGCAATGTGGTGATCTGCATTCCTAAATTCATCTGGGGTAAAGAATTCCGACTCGGCCAGCAGATCTTCAACCAAGACATCGGATCTTCGGTCACGAAAGGCAACCTCGATTCGCTTCGGTGCGTGGTCTGGGGTCATCGTGTTAGAAAATCCGATGAGCATCTTGATCAACGGCGGAGCTGTGTCATCGTCGTCTGGGCCATCGATCGCCGCGTTTAGAGATGTTTCGGCAGGCTGAACAAAGAAATGCGTGCCATGGCCGTCACCCCGAAGACTGATGCCCCCAAGGATTGCGTCGAGCTGGTCTGGATCGACATCGAACGCATCAAGCTGGCGGAGGATCTCCATACGCAAATCGGAAGCGACATCCTCGCCGATTGAATCAAGGTTCTCTCGAACAGTCGCCACCATTGCGCTGATGTAAGCCTGGTCCGGGAGTTGTCCACCGGGCAAGACCCAGACCGGTATCTCCAACTGGTCCAAATCGATTCCGGGAATCGCGAACATCGTCCAGTTCAGAAAAGCCATAACGAGCTGGTCTCTACGATCGGGTGACAGCGACCTAGTTAGCACCAACAGTTGTGGCCCTATGGCCGCAACCGCAAGCCGACCTATCCCTTTCTCGCCCAAAACTGGGCGCGCGGCTTTGCCAGGAGCCACTGGTGGCGGTCGGAGCCCGAATGCCTGGCCGAGTTTGCTCTCAGTGCCTAGCGTGAGCCATCGTTCCTCAAAGTCTTGTCGATCCATACCGACCCCGTCGTCTCGCAGGACGAAGAGGCGCCTGCTTCGGAAGAAGTCCACATCCGCGTTGTCCGCGTATGCGTCATACGCATTCTTCAACAGCTCGCTAATTGCAGTCGGAATGCCAGCGATCTGTTGGCGTCCCAACATATCTACGGCGCGTGCTCGGGTCCGGAAGCGAGCCACTAGGTCTCTTGTACTGTCGACCGACTGGGGTGCCACACTTGTCGAGCTCTGTACCGCTTCGCGGCGTGCTTAAGGACGGCTGCGCCTATAGCTTCGGCGAGAAGGACTGGAACCGCATTACCAATCTGACGAGCCATTGAGTTGAGCGATCCGATGAAATGGAAATCCAACGGGAAAGTCTGGATGAGTGCCGCCTCGCGAACGCTCAGCGCTCGGTCTTGGTCAGGATGCCCGAATCGTCCGTTGGAGAAGCTGATGCACCGTGTAGTCAGGCCGGGCGCAGATCCATCCCAGCTCAAACGAGAATAGACGTCGATATGACCGTCATAACCGCCTCGATGGCACTGAGCCAATAACCGTCGAGGCCAATGCTCGCGGCCGCCTCCCTCCGGGGTCGCCCTGATTCGCTGAAGGTTTAGGGAAGAGAGACCGGCCGCGCGATGGAGCGGAACGACAGGATGTGTCTCGCCAGCGACGATGGGTGGCAAATGCCCAATCCAATCCCTGACTGTCGCGAATGAAGCATGCGGCTTATCTGGACTAAATGTGCCGGGTGGAATCCGAATGGGTCCGAGAGCGCTCGCCAGGAGAATTAGTCGATTTCTCTGCTGAGGTACTCCATAGTGCCGGCAGTCGACGACTCCCGTGTCAACCTCGTATTTCATATCCGTCAGCGCCTTTTGGAACTTGGCAAAAGGCCCTTGGTCGGCTGACAAGCTTTGGAAACCAGGGACGTTTTCGACCAAGATGTACTCAGGGCGATATCGCCGAATGAACCGGGTGAACTGCGACAGTAGATTGGCCCTTGGGTCCTGGGCTCTGCGCCCACGGCGCTGTTTCGAAAAAGGCTGACACGGCGCGCATGCCGAAAAGAGCAAGAACGGCTCGTTCGCGGCCATGATGGCGTCGTTGATTGCGGCCGTCTCGAGATAACGGACGTCGCGACGCAGCATCTGGGATTCGGGAAAGTTGGCAGCGAACGAATAGCCGGCGTCGGGGTCGTTGTCAATCCCGAGCACTATTTTGAGTCCGGCTTTGCGAAGGCCTGCGGAAGTGCCACCGCATCCGCTGAAGAAGTCGATAACGCCGACTCCAAAGGCCTTGCGGTTCATGCGGCTCGCGGACTCGGCCGGCCGTGGGTGATCGCGACTTCTTTTCGAGGCATGCCGTTACCGTGAGGCGAAGTCTGCCTGACGTGCCATCGAATTAGCAAGGAAGAGCAGGCACCGTGTCCATGACCCTGGAAAAAGGATGGAGCCCACGCCCGGATTCGAACCGGGGACCTTTTCCTTACCAAGGAAATGCTCTACCGCCTGAGCTACGTGGGCGCGCCGTAGGCCAACGATTCTAGAGGCGCCTAGCTGCCTGACTCCACCCGGCCCACGTCGGTTAGGATCTCCGCCCGGCCCCGGATCTTGATCGCCGCCGTCAGCTCCGTGAACTGCGCCACCATCACCTCGCCCGCGTCCAGCCGCTCCGAGTGGTGCGACCGCGTGTCCCTGCCCCGCGTCAGGCCCATGATCACCACCCCATCCTCCAGCGCCTTCACGACCACATATCGGCCGAGCGCGCCATCCTCGTCTTCGTGTTCGCCCATCTCTTCTCGTCTCACCTCATCTCGTCTCAGCTCTTCCAACTCGGCTTGCCCCGGCCGTTTCCATTCGACTGCGCCTTCGGGCGGACCGTCTCCAAACGAGTCGACGCCGGGCCCACCAGCTCGTCCAGCTCGGCCGCCAGCGCCGCGCCTGCCTGGACATGATAGCGATCGGCATGCACGGTCACCTCTCGGCTTCCGACCACCACATGCAACACCACTTCATCGGAACCAGGGTGACGAGCCAGCACCGCCTCCAGCCGCTCCGCCAGGCCGTCGTCGCCGGACGGCAACCGCACGTGAATGAGCTGCCGGCGCGCCACCGGAAGGCATTCCGGGTCGTCCCACAGCCACGCCATGTCCGCGACCACCGACGCCGTTTCCACCTCGGCTTCCATCTCGGGCTCGACCGGCGACGAGGACGAGCCGGTGGCTCGCGTCGAGCCCGCCCGCGCGTCCACCTTCCCCGCCACCACCACCACCTTGTCTGGCTCGAACAGCAGTCGCGTCTGCTCGAACACCCGCGGAAACAGCACCACATCCACCGTCCCCGTCAAGTCCTCCAGCGATGCGTACGCCATGATCTGGCCCTTCCGCGTCACCACCCGCCGCACCTCTCGCACCAGCCCCGCCACCCTCACCTCGGTGTCCTGCAGCGCGCTCGTCACCTCTACCGCCTGCGTGTCCGACAGCTTCGCCAGCTCAGCAGAAATGCGTCGCAGAGGGTGGTCGGATAGATACAGGCCGAGAAGCTCTTTCTCCAGCCGCAGCTTCTCCTCCCCCGCCATCGGTGCGACATCCATGGCTAGGCCGTAGTCGTCCGCGGTCACTTCCTCCGAACCCACCATGTCGAGCAGCGACGTCTGCCCCGACTCGCGATCACGCCGCGCCCGCTCCGCCCGCGCCACCACGTGCTCCAGGACAAAGGCCAGCCGAGCCCTCTCGCCCAGCGAGTCGCACGCTCCCGACTGCACCAGCGAGTCCAGCACCCGCTTGTTCACGTCCTGGATCGCCACCGTCCGCTCGCACAGGTCCTCCAGAGACTTGAATGGGCCGTCCGTATCGCGCAGCGAAACGATCGACTCAACCGCATGCTGCCCCACGTTCTTGATCGCCGCCAGGCCAAACAAGATGCGACCGTCGCTCATCGAGAAGTCGGCGCGCGAGCGGTTGATGTCCGGCGCCAGCACCTCGATGCCGCGGATCCGGCAGTCCACGATCGCCGTCGCCACCTTGTCCGCCGAACCCTCCATATGGATCAGCAGCGAGGTCATGTACTCGAGCGGGTAGTTTGCCTTCAGATACGCGGTCTGATACGCGATCACCCCATACGCCGCCGAGTGCGCCCGGTTGAACCCGTACTCGGCGAATTTCGCGATGCCGTCGAACAGCGTCTCCGATGTCGACGGCGAGATCCCGCGCTCCACCGCCCCCGTCACGAACTTAGTCCGCTGCTTGGCCATCTTGGGCTTGTCCTTCTTCCCCATCGCGGCCCGCAGGATGTCCGCCTCGCTCATCGTGAACCCGGCCAGCTCGCGCGCGGCCATCATCACCTGCTCCTGGTAGATCATCACGCCGTACGTCTCGCGGAGGATCGGCTCCAGGCGCTCGTGCATGTACTCGATCGGCTCGCGGCCCTGCTTGCGCGCGACATACGCGGGGATGTTGACCATCGGTCCCGGCCGGAACAGCGCGACCGCAGCTGATACGTCCGCAAATGATTGCGGACGCATGTCCATCAGCATCCGGCGCATGCCCGCGCCTTCGAGCTGGAACACCCCATGCGTGTCGCCGGCGGCGAGCAGCTCATAGGTCTTTGCATCGTCGAATGGCACCGCCTCCAGGTCGATCTCGATGCCACGGTGCTCGCGCACCAGCCGCAGGCACGTGGCGATGATGTCCAGGTTCTGCAGGCCGAGGAAGTCGATCTTCAGCAGACCGATGTCGCCGACCGCCTTCATGTCGTACTGGGTGATCACCGCATCGCTTTTCGGGCCGTACTGCAGCGGCGTGTAGCGCACCAGCGGCTCGGGCGTGATCACCACGCCGGCCGCGTGCGTGCTGACGTTCCGCGACACGCCCTCGAGCGCCCGCGCCACGTCGATCAACCGCTTCTGAT
>Ga0207684_10002243_pt1 | contig 19697 bp, 18 predicted proteins | sample KBSK5501metaG_FD_184342 | JGI IMG/M metagenome (GOLD analysis project Ga0207684, IMG submission 184342) | Corn, switchgrass and miscanthus rhizosphere microbial communities from Kellogg Biological Station, Michigan, USA - KBS K5-50-1 metaG... | ecosystem: Host-associated > Plants > Roots >...
CATCGCCGACGCCTCGCCCATCCTCCACAAGATCCGCGCGGTCAAAAGTCCCGCCGAGATCGCGCTCATGAAGAAGGCGGCGGAATTTACCGACGCAGGGTTTCGCGCGGCGATGGCTGTGATCGCACCCGGACGCACCAACCGTGAAATTGAGGGAGCGGCCATTCAAGCAGCCCTCCGCGCGGGTGCGGACGGGTCCACGTGGCCGGAACTCAGAACCGGCCCCGTGTCGAGCAGGACCGTTTTCCAGAAGTTCTACGACTATCACCTCCTGAACCGCACGGTACAGGCCGGAGAAACCGTGCTGATAGATCTCGGTTCCAACTATGAATTCTACAAAGGAGACGTCGGACGAACGCTTCCCGTGTCCGGGCACTTCACGTCCGAGCAGCGCGAAGTTATCGAGCTCATGAACGGCGCTTACCAAAGCGGCCTGCAGGCAATGCGCGATGGCGTTAGCGGGGAGGAGATCATCCAGGCGTGCATCCATTATGTTGAAAACCACAAGGATGGACTGCATTCGGATCTCGCCAAACGGGCCGCTTTGGAACTCCTCAAGCCCGCCAAGTGGGTCATGTACACCCATGGGATCGATATGGTGGAGATCTACCCGGTGAAGGAATTGCGCACCGGCAATACGGTGGCATTCGGACCCGATTTCGATGTCGATGGACAGGGTTTCTACCAAGAGGATGTCCACCTGATTACAGCGGACGGGCACCAAATCATCAATCCGCCATTGCCCTATTCAGCAGCCGACATCGAAAAAATGATGGCCCGCTTGAAGCGATCCCAAAATGGAGACCGTCTTTGACCTAATGATAGTGATGCTTCCCGCGCGCCGCGCCATGAAAGTGGATCCGATGGTTGCTCTGCGTTATGAATGAACTAGAGGGCTGTAATCGGTTTTTTCTAAATCGAGGAGCGCAAGTTCGATTACAAATTTTCTTAATTTTGGCAGTCCTCATCTTTGCTGCCGAGCAGGTCGCGGCAGAGGCACCCGCTTCGAATACTCTCGTAAAAGCTAGTCGGCTGTTCGATCCCCGGACTGGCAATGTCCTTTCGCCCGTCGCCGTGCTGATTGAAGGCGGCAAGATCAAGGAAGTTGGCCCGCCTTCTCAAGTGCAGATTCACACCGCCGCCAATGTCAAAACGATCGATCTTGGCAGCGCAACTTTGCTTCCCGGTTTGATCGACTGTCACACCCACTTATTTCTCGACATCATTGTGCCGCCGGAACTGGAACAGCAGCGCCATCTCAATGGTCTGTTCGCTCCTGGGATGTTGCTGGCTGTCATCGAGTCGCCGAGCAAACGGATGCTGATCGGCGCACAATCAGCTCGTGAAGACTTGGAGAGCGGCATAACGACAGTCCGAAACCTGGGCCATTCTGGCATTGATGGAGACACCGAACTACGCGACGGAATTAGCGCGGGCCGTATCCCCGGTCCCAGGATCTTGGCTTCGGGGCGCAAACTGATTACCAGAGGTTCATACGTCCAAAATCTGAATCCCGCTCTCGCTGACTCGATTCTTCAGCAGGAATTTTTGCTGATCGACGGGGCAGACCAAGCGCGGCAGGCGGTGCGGCGGAACGCATTCCAAAGCGTCGACCTGATTAAGGTCACGGCGGATGAGAATCTCACCGTCGCCGAACTGACGGCAGTCGTCGAAGAGGCGCACCGCCAGCACCTCAAGGTTGCCGTCCACGCCCCAGACAAGGTCAGCATCCAAACCGCCATCGATGCCCGGGCAGATTCGATCGAGCATGGCAATGACGCGACGGACGAGGAACTGAAACAGATGCGCGACAAAGGGATCTTCCTCTGCCTGACGCCGACCTTCAACGACGGCTTCTACTTGAAAATTACCGAACCGAGCATTGTCATCTCGCCCGCCTCCCGCGCTGCTGCTGTCAGTCGCAATGCCAGCCGTAAACAAAGTTACGATCAATTGGTTCAGCGAGTGCTGAAGTCAGGCGCGAGGTTTGCCGCCGGTTCGGACATGTGTTGGTTTTATCCGGGAAAGACGCGCGGGCAGGCGAGCGTTGGGACCTTGGTCAAGCTGCGCGAGGCGGGAATGCCGCCGCTCGACGTGATTCGATCCATCACCACGAATGCTGCGGAAATGCTCGGCTGGCAGGACCGCATCGGCCAAGTTGAGCCCGGGAAATTTGCTGATCTCGTTGCCGTCACTGGAGATCCGCTCGCCGACATCACCGAGCTCGAACGAGTTCGATTCGTGATGAAAGACGGCAAGGTCATCAGGAACGAACTTGCTCCGCATTGAGACGTGGGCGCGCCGCTGTTTCCAAACAAATTGAGAGGATTTACTCGAATGAAACTGAAAAAAAAGTTCCTGCGATTGGCCGTCGTCATCTTTGCCATGACTGCGTTAGCGCAGGCACAACAATCGCATCATGCGACCGCTCCCGTTCCCACGCAGAACACGGCGAGCACCGTCGCGGGAGATACTGTCTATGCTCGTCCCGGACAGTTCGTTTCGGCGGCAGATGGAGCTCGATTGAATTTTTACTGCATGGGGAGCGGCTCGCCCACGGTCGTCTTCGATTCCGGGTGGGAAGACTGGGCGCCAGCGTGGTCGAAGGTGCAGCCAGAGGTCGCCAAATGGACGCGCACCTGCAGCTATGACCGAGCCGGCGCGGGATTCAGCGATCCCGGTCCGATGCCGCGCACCAGCGTGCGCATCGCCCAGGAGCTACGCACCGCGTTGCACAATGCGGGCGTGAAAGGTCCCTACATCCTGGTAGGGAGCGCCTTCGGCGGCGACAACGTACGCACGTTTGCAGACCTGTACATGGACGAGGTCGCCGGCCTTGTCATGGTCGACGCCGATCCCGACGACCTTGAACCGCAGGCCATGCAGGAAGAAACACATCGAGGACACGCCGGCATCATTTCCCAGTTGCGCGACTGTCGTAACGCGATCGCCGAACATAAGCCGTTGCCGGTGATGAAGTCACGTCCTGGCCAGCCGCAACGGACCTGTGCGCAGCAGTTTTTTCGCGGATTGCCCGAGGCGGAGTGGTCTCCGGAATTGAACGCCAAGCTGCTGGAGATCGCGCAAACCAAGGTCGCCATGTACGACGCTTATATTTCGGAGATGGAACAGACGCCGCAGGACGAAGCCTGGCTGCAGCAACACCACCGCTCATTCGGTGGATGCCCCATCCGCGTGCTCACCTCCGGAAACCACGGCGTCGGCCACCTGGAGCGAAAGCCTCCGGATACGCCCGAGCACCTCAAGTATGAGCAGGAGACCACGGCGGCCCAGGCGCGCTGGCTCAGCCTGTCTTCGAATGCGAAACAGATCTTCGCCCACAATAGCTCGGAGTACATCCAGTTTGACGATTCCGAGACCGTGATCAGCGCCATCGGCGAAGTGTATGACCAGGCAGAAAAACCCGTTGCTGCCGGAGCGGCCACGTCGGAACGCGCGCCCGGCAGCGTCTTTCGCGATTGCCCGGAGTGTCCGGAGATGGTGGTCGTGCCAGCAGGGAATTTCATCATGGGCTCGTCCCCGGCCGAGAAGTCCTGGGCGGCGAGTCAGGTTGGCAGCGCGGACGGGGTGGCCGATGAAGCGCCGCAGCATAGCGTTTCGCTGCCATCGTTCGGCATCGGCAAGTACGATGTGACGCGCGACGAATATGCGGCCTTCGTTCGTGAGACTGGACATCCCGCCGGCGATGGATGCGTTGTCGACCATTCCCCCGAGTGGAAGAAGCAAGCAGACAGGAGCTGGCAAAGTCCCGGGTTCAATCAGAGCGATCGTGATCCGGTAGTCTGCGTCAGCTGGCAGGACGCGAAGGCTTATATCGCATGGCTGAATAGCAAAGTGCAGAAGTCCTCGGCTTCAGGCGGCGGCCCTTATCGACTGCCGAGCGAATCGGAGTGGAAATATGCCGCGCGTGCCGGGACAAGCACGCGCTTCTGGTGGGGTGACGATGACGCTTTGACGCCAGATCATGCCTGGTACAAGGACAATTCGGGTGGGCAGACTCATCCCGTGGGATTGAAGTCCGCGAATGCTTTTGGTCTGTACGACATGGCCGGCAATGTTTGGCAGTGGACGGAGGATTGTTACGCGGAAAGCTACTCCGGCGTGCCAACCGATGGCCGCGCCAACGAAACCGGCGTAAGCGACCCTCGACATGACGGTACCAAGCAGTGCATGCGGGTCGATCGAGGAGGAGCGTTGATCTTCCGGACCTGGGCGTTGCGCTCGGCCACCCGCGAAAGGACTCCCGCCGACTGTCGCGACAGCATTATAGGATTCCGTGTAGCCAGGACGCTGCCGTGAACTGAGAGCTTATGTCCCAGATTTTCGATCGAATGAAAGGAAAGCGAATCCTTTTGGTGTCGGGATTCGTCAGTGTCGCTGTGATCACCTTTATTGCCGTGCGGCTACCCGCTGCCAATGATACCCGCACGAGTAAAAGCTCTTCGGAGGACGCTGCTCGAATCGGAATCGATCGGCTGCATCAGCAGGATGTCGAAGCGACCTTGACCGACAAAGCTGATGAGTTAGCGAAGTTATGGGACAGTGAAGCTGTTCGCATTCAACCTGGCCGTCCGGCGGAAATCGGCAAAGGAGAGATTTACGCGAATGATAAGCGCTGGGAAGCTAAGCCCGACAGGCCGCGGACGCTTTGCTACAAATCGGAGATCAAGGACATCCAAATTGCCGGCGACTGGGCGTTTGAATGGGGCTATTTCTCTTACCAGGACTCCAGCGATCCTAAGCCGATGCGAGGCAAAGTGCTTCGAGTGATGAAGCGACAGCCGGACGGCTCCTGGAAATTCGCGCGCGTGATTGCATTCAATGAACCCAAGGAATCGGCTGCTCCGATGTCCAGCCCATGCCAATGAAAATACCAGCGCTAGCCTTGTTTGTTTCGGTAATCGGGGCCCTTGCCATTCTCGGTTCGGGTGAGTCTGCCAAGAATGCCGCACGCGTCATTGATATCAAAACATCAGACGGCACCATCTTGAAAGCCAGCTACTTTGCTGCGGCCAAGCCAGGGCCGGGTGTATTGCTGCTGCACCAGAGCAACCGCGACCGCAAGTCGTGGGATAATGTGGCCAGCCAGCTCGCGTCGGCGGGGATCAATACGCTTAGCCTCGACATGCGCGGACACGGAGAAAGCGGCGGCAAACCAGGCGACAAGATGACGGACGACATTGATAAAGCTCTTCAATATCTGGTTTCACAACCAGGGGTGAACCGCGATGTTATCGGCGTGGGAGGAGCAGGGGCGCTCGGCGTCGGCTTTTCCGTCGAATTTGCGCGGCAACACTCTGCACAGGTCAAATCGCTTGTATTGCTTTCCGGAGAGACACTCGGCGGCACCCGGGCGCGAGTCGGCTATGAGTTCCTGCATCAGGCGTGGCAATTGCCTGAGCTGTTCGTCTTCTCGGATGATGATGAATATCCGCCCACCCAAGACGCGATGAAGCTGCTCTACGTCACGGCGGCCAGCCCGAGCAAGAAATTAGTGCATTATTCTGCCGCCGAAGATGCGCCGTGGTTATGGTATGAAACCAGCGATATCAGCAAAGTTCCCGCCAAGGGCGGCCACGGAACCGACATGTTTAACATGCATCCGGAGCTGCCCGGTATCATTGTGCACTGGTTCGTGACTACGTTGATCAAAACACCGGGTCACGCACGCGCCGATGCTTTGGCAGCAGCGCCGATCCTGAATCAGCTTCAAACGCCTGGCGCAGCCCCCCAAGTCACGCAGCAACTCTCGGAAGCTCGGCGCAAAGATCCCCAAGCGCAATTGTGGCCGGAAGCTGCGGTGGACATCGTCGGCGAAGACTATCAGCGTGTCGGAGACATCAAGAGCCGTCGGCGAAGACTATCAGCGTGTCGGAGACATCAAGAGCGCCATCGAGATCTTCAAGCTGAACCTTCTGGCTTATCCGGATTCCGCCGACGCGCACTATAACCTTGCCGATGCGTATTTGAAAAATGGACAGAAGGATCTGGCGCGCCAGTACGCGGAAAAGGCGCTGGCCATGATTGATTCTCACAAAGCGCCTCTGTCGTCGTGGTCCGATACCGAGCAGCGGCGCGGTGAGATTCGTAACGCCGTGCAGCAGACACTCAACAAGCTAAGTGCGGCCCGTTGATAAGGGTGGCCCAGCTAAACGGAGGTCAGAGATCAGAGGTCAGATTCGATTCACGTTTAGCCGTAAATGATTCCGAGCGGCCGCGGGAGTAATGGACCGTATAGGCTCCGCGGTTGTTGCGGGAATCCTGCTCGTGCTCCTGATCGCACTCGAGGAGCGGCCCAAATCTGGATCGTTCACTCTTTTTTGGTGCCCGTCCGCCTACTTTTTCTCGAGAGGCGCGGATGCCGGAAGGTCCGAATTCCAGATGTCAGCACCACACTTCCACTTCCCGTCGGCGTGCTTTTCCCACACCTCAACGTATTTGCCACGATCGGGCACCGGCTTGCCGCTGGCGTCGTTCATGGTCAGCTCATATGTTCCACTCACGAAGCCAATGTCCCCAGAGCGCGCCACCTCCACTTTGGTCGCCTTCCAACTCACGACGAGGCCCAGGCTGGCGAGCAAATCTTGCCAGACCTTCCGAATCGCTTCCTTTGTTGTTGCCGCCGGAGCGTTTGGGGGCATCACAACGGCGTCGTTCGAGTAGTACGACACAGTTTTGTCGAGGTCCTTGGATCCGGCGGCTGCGGACCACTGGGCATCAAGATCGCGAAGAGCTTGTTCGATCTTCGTCTCCCCACCCAGGCAGACCGTCGCTGCTGCAAGGCCTAGCGTAAGAGTAACCATCAACCTTCTTGTGTTCATCGCTTCATCGAGCCGTGAATCGAGCGTGGCGTCAATGTTTTTGTCCGAGGAGCGGCAAACGCTCAACGCCCCACGCTCAAAGCCCAACGTCCAATGAAAAGAAACAGAGGCCCGAATTGTTATTGACGGTCAACAGCATTCCTGCCGGAATCGCCGCATGATGAAAACTCGAATTGCAGTAGTAGCTGTGGCCCTGTCGCTTGTGGCGACAGCAGCCTGTTTTGCGGCCAACCCTCACATTGGGACGTGGAAGCTCAATGAGGCGAAGTCGAAGTTGCAACCGGGGATGGGCAAGAACAACACGGTCACTTACACGGAGCAGAAGGACAAAATCAAGGTGACCGTGGACGGCGTAGACAAGGATGGGAAACCGACGCACAGCGTCTGGGTCGGCAAGTTCGATGGGAAAGCCTATCCGGTGAAAGGGAATCTGTCTTATAACTCGGTTGCGTACCGAATGGTAAACGACCGAACCAACGACATCACCACGATGAAGGATGGCAAGATCGTCTGGACGGGCAGGATCACTGTCGCGGCAGATGGCAAATCGCGCACGGTCACCCTGAGCGGTACAGACGCGGACGGGAAGAAGTTCAAAGGCAAGGCCGTTTACGACAAGCAGTAAGTAGGTCCGCTTCCGAACCAACGAGGCGCGCAGGGGGGCGGGCGTTCAGGGACTGTTGCCCAAATGCTCTTTTTGTCATGTCGAGCGCAGTCGAGACATCTCTTGCTGCTGGAAATTCTTAAAATGAGAGATTCCTCGACTCCGCTCGGAATGACAAAGGAGGAAATCCCAGCGTGAGATGTTGCCGTGCGTTTGGGCAACACGCCCTTCAGTTGAGTGCAACCGTCACTGAACGCGGCGGAGGATTGTGTACGGCACGCGCAGGAAACATTTGACGTGGACGCGATCGCGCTCGGGCGCGCTATAATCCGAGCACGACCGCTTTTGTCTGGGTATAATGTTCGAGGACTTCGTGACCCATCTCTCGGCCCCAGCCGGATTGTTTGTAACCGCCGAACGGCAGCGCTGAGTCAAGAATGTTATAGCAGTTGATCCAAACTGTTCCGGCTTTTAGTGCGGCGGCGATGCGATGCGCTTTGGAAATGTCGCGCGTACAAACGCCCGCGGCGAGGCCGTACTGGGTCTGGTTTGCGCGCGGAATCAACTCTTCGACTTTCGTGAATGGCTCCGCCACGACGACCGGTCCAAAAATTTCCTCACGCACGATGCTCATGCTCGGATTCACATCTTTGGCGACGGTCGGGTTCACGAAGTAGCCGCGTTGCCCCGCTTTGTTACCTCCGGTGACGTAACACGCGCCGGCCCGTTTGCCCTCGTGAATGTAATTCGTCACGCGGTTCAATTGCTCTTCTGAGACAAGCGGGCCCATTTCCGTCGAAGCATCGAGGCCGGGGCCGAGCTTGATTTTCTTCGCGTGGCTAGCGACGCCTTCAACGACTTCGTCAAAAATATCGCGCTCGACCAGTAATCGCGAACCCGCGCAACAAGATTGACCGTGGTTGAAAAAGATGGCGTTGGCAACGCCCGCGATGGCTGCATCGAGATCGGCAACGTCTTTGAAAACGATGTTGGCCGATTTGCCACCGAGCTCGAGGCTGACCTTTTTCAAATTTCCCGCAGCGGCACGAATGATGATTTTCCCAACCTCCGTCGAACCGGTGAACGCGACTTTGTCCACGTCGTCGTGAGCGGCGAGCGCTGCACCCGCGATTTCGCCGAAGCCGGTAACGATGTTGACGACGCCTTCAGGAATTCCCGCATCGAGAAGAATTTCGCCGAGGCGAAGCGCAGTGAGCGGCGTTTGTTCGGCGGGTTTGAGAACAACGCAATTTCCAGCCGCGAGTGCCGGCGCAAGTTTCCATGCGGCCATGAGCAGCGGAAAGTTCCACGGAATGATCTGGCCAACGACACCAACCGGTTCGCGCAACATGAACGCGTGAAAGTTCGCTCCGGGCGCGTAGAGCACGCTGATGGGAATGGTGTTCCCCTCGACCTTGGTCGCCCAGCCGGCCATGTAATGAAACATGTCCCCAGAAAGTGGAACATCCGCGACCCGGGCCACAGCTCGAGGCTTGCCGTTGTCGAGTGATTCGAGCTCAGCAAGTTCATCCGCGTTTTCGAGAATGAGATCGCCGATTTTCCAAATAAGTTTGCCGCGTTCGCTCGGCGTCAGGCGAGGCCACGGGCCAGACTCGAACGCGCGCCGCGCTGCGCTCACCGCGCGATTGATGTCTTCATTTCTGCTGTCGGGAACGCGTGTGATCACCGACGCATCGGCCGGATTGAACACGTCGAACAGCTCCCCAGACACGGCGGGCGACCATTTGCCGCCGATAAGGTTGCGTTTTGGCTTTTTGAGCCATGCCACAACGCGCTGGCTGATTTTAATTTCAGCGGCGTCGGGAGTGTGGCCGTTGCCGCTGACAGCGCGTGATGCTTTACGGGTTTGGGTCGGAATGCGTGAACGGGAAGCAATCGTTTTCGTAGCTCGAAAAACCTGGTTTTGTGGATGAACGGTAGCGTCAGGAAGCTTATGCCCGGCGACAAGGAACGCAATTTAACTCCGCAGGTTCTGATGGGGCTCTAAGAAGTTGTCGATCTTTGCTGTTTTTCCGCCAGGACGTAGATGACCCACGGGGCGACCGATGTCTCGGCCAGCCAATGGCATGGCTCATTCTTTCGCCCGAGCGGTGTGTGATGAGCGATGAGGTCGAGTTCAGCGGCAGCGAAAAGTTGCACATAGTCCTGGTGGAACCAAACAACGTCGACGACGGGACGCGCATCCGTCACGTCCTTCATCACGATCCGCACCGGCGAGCCGCCCTTTGCGCGGCAATTCTCCGGAAAATCTTTGGTGGTGAAGGATACCCATTCATGGGTGTAGATGTCCGGCGTCGAGCCGAGCAAGACGATGCGCCCGTTGTCGTTCAGTAATCGTGAGAGGCGACGTAATAACTCACATCGCCTGGCCACATCGGGAATGTTGTCAAAAGCAAAGGCAGAAAGAATCAGATCAAAGCGAGTTTGATCGAAGGCGCTGAAGTCGCCGTCACCGGCCAGCCGATAGCTTCCCTCTGGATCGGCGGCGGTCGCCAGTTGGATCATGTGCCTTGATATGTCGAGCCCGATCGCATTGAAACCGAGCTTCTTCAGGAACCGCGTCGAGCGTCCGGCCCCGCATCCGAAGTCAAGGGCTTCGCGTCCGGCAACGTGTTTGTCGATGATCGCCGGCAGATCGCGATATGCGAGATAGTATGTTCCGGGAAATTCGAGAGTCGCGTACGCCTCGGCCCTCTGTGCATCATCGTAGACGTTGGAGAATGGCACGACTGTTTCTAGCTCACGCCAGACCGCGCTTCAAAGATTGTTACCAAACAGTGCGTCAAGTTCGCGGCGTGCGCCGGGGTACGTTTGCGTGTGTTCACTATTTCGCGCCGGCAATTTTATGTACCAGCGCGTCGAATCGCGGCTGACCCCGAAGATCGTCGAGCAGGGGATCTACCTTGATGATAAAAAGGTAATTAGTCTCACCTTCTTCATAGGCACGCTTCAGCGCCTCGATCGCGCGGTCTTTCTCACCTAAAGCTATCTGAACGAGCGCGAAAGCGTAAGGCGCGACGTAGTGCGATTTGGCTTCGTCATTTAGACGAGTGAGGATCTTGCGCGCTTCCTCTTTTTGTCCGTTGCGCGCGTAGGCCTGACCCAGCATGGCGAGCGAGTAGACGTCATGATTTAAGTCGAACGCCTTCTGAAATTCAGGAATGGCCTGAGCAACGTGTCCTTTGAATTGCAGGACCTCCCCCAGATAGTAATGAGCGAGAAAAAAGCGGGAGTCCATTTCCAAAACTTTTCGCGCCTGTGCATCCGCTTCGTCGTAACGGTGCGCTGAAATAGACCCAGCCGCAATCGGCGTTAATGATCAACGAGAGCGGGTCAAGTTCGATCGCGCGCTTTGCTTCCACGATCGCAGGATCAAGCTGCCCGAGTGTCATGAACCCCAAGGCACGCCAGTGATGGCCCGTGGCGTAGTTCGGCTTTAACGCAACAGCACGCTGTATTTCGGTGAGAGCGCGTCGGAGATCGAGATCGAGAGTGGCAAGTAGTCCAGAGGAAGCATGGGCTTCAGCGAGTGAATCGTCGAGCTCAAGCGCCTTTTTTAGCGCAGATCTTGCCGGGGGCAATGACTTGCGTGGAGAAACATTGCCATAGGAAGAAAGCAGCAGGTAAGAATCAGCCAGGCCGACATAAGCGAGCGCGTAGTTGGGATCTTCTGCGATGGCCTGCTTGAAATACTCGATCGCTTTTTCCAGGTCTGCGCCGGTCCGCTTGTTCCAAAAAATCTACCCTTGAGGTAAAGCTCGTACGCTTTCGGATTAGCGGTCGGTGCTTTGGCGATCGAGTTTTTCTCCGAACCGGTCAGTTTTGCCTGGAATGTCTCGGCGATCGTTTTCGCAATCTCGCTCTCGACCGCGAAGAATGTCTGTCAGTTTTCGATCGTAAGTGTCGGCCCAAAGATGCGCATCGGTAAAAGCATTGATCAGCTGCACATTCACTCGGACCTGATCGCTGGCTTTCTGGACACTTCCTTCCAAAATGTGCGCGACGCCAAGTTGCTTTGCGATCGCGGGTAAATTTTCCGGCGTGCTTTTGAAATGAGATGTCGATGTTCGCGAAATCACTTTCAGGTCGGCGACCTTGGCCAGGCGGGTCAGGATCTCATCCTGCACGCCTTCACAGAAGTAAGCGTTGTCGGGATCGCGGCTGAGATTGTCGAACGGAAGAACCGCGATCGATTTTTGCGGTGGGGACGCCGCGCTGCGGCGTCCTTCTTCTTCGGCATCATTGGAGCGGCGCTGCCCATCGGTCGCGCCCTACCAGTTGGTACACGAACAGTCCGGCCGCGACAACCGCGAGCGCGATTGTTATGGCAACAATCTTTCGCCCGGTGCGTCGCGCGATCGATTTGTTGGGCTCAATCTCGGATTCGAGTTTGATCCCTTCCGGCGTAATCTCAAACGCCCACGAAAATATCAGTGCTACGGGAAAGCCGAAAATGATGACGATGATAAAGATCTTCATCACCCATGGCGGCGCGTCGAAAGCCGGAAGAAAAATCGACGCCGCCCGGATCAAGAGCCAGGCAACAACCGCATAAGCGACAGCCACCTTGTAAACATTGCGCCGCTTCAGCTCGGCGAAGAAATTGCTCAAATTCATCCCATCTCCAAATTACAAGGCGATCTTGTTCATTAAACTGGAAGATGTCGATCTTGCGGACGGCTTGCACTCATTTCTGGTATCTTGCTATCGTCCCGATTAGTGAAATTTAGCGAACTGGTGCGGCTCCTCGAACGTGAGGGATTCCGCCTGATAAAGGAGAAAGGCTCGATTCGCTATTACGCTAAGACTGGTCATCCACGCCTGATTCGTGTAGATTTCCATGGCGCGAAAGACGTCCCGACGGGAACGTGCCATGCAATCCTCAAAGCTGCCGGCTTGAAAGAGAAACAGAAATAGATGCCATGATTACGCTGCCCTACTCACTCATTATCGAAGCTACCGAGGATCCCGATTTTTTCGGGTTTTATTCTACCGACCTCGAGGGGTTCACCGGAATTGGTCATTCAATTGAAGATTGCTTGTATAAGGCGCGTTGGGGCATGGCCGATCATACGCAGACGTTGCGCGAGCAGGGCTTGCCCGTGCCAGCACCTAATCCGAATCCGACCATTGTCATTCAGAACGAGCTCAAGCCGCAGCCCGCGTGATCCTCTAAACGTTGCGCCGCTTCAGCTCGGCGAAGAATCTCTGGAAGTTCACTTCTCTGAACTCGAGGCATTCCCTTTCGGCGCGAGCGAGGCGACCCGCCTTCGCCAAGGCTCCGGCGTGGTTGGCAGATTAACGATCATTTAGGAGCGAGTGATTGAACGATTTTCTCGAAGCGCGGATCGCCGCGGAGTGGGTCCCAGACCGGGTGCAGTTTTAAGGCGCCGTAGCTCAGCATTTGCGATGCGTCGGGAGCACGCAGCCCAGCTTTCAGTTGCTGGAAGGCAAGCTCCTTTTCGCCCGCCCAGGCTGCTGTGATCGCGAAATACTGAAGGACGCGGCTACCGTTGTTGACATCTTTTTCCAACGGCGTGAGCGCGATCGCCCGACGACCTTCGTCCAAGGCCAGGTCTTTCCGCCCAAGAGCAGCGTCGATTAAGCCGAGGATGCAAAGGGCCGGGCCGTAGTCCGGCTGCGCCTGAACGATCTTCTCCTGCTGGGCGCGAGCCGCTTCAAACGCAGTGCGCGCTCTTGTCTCATCTTTGGTCATGCGCGCCAGCAACCCTTCACCAAAGCTGCGGCTCAGATAAATCTGGCCCTCGCCCCAACAGGGATTGTCGCCCAGCGCGACGAGCGCTCGTTCGGCCGCAGCCGGATCGCGTTCGGCCAGAGCGCAAGAGAACCACGTGTCCGCGGCGGTGGCGATGGCGCCCGCCCCTTGCGCGAGGATTGCATCAATCGTCCGGCGGAGCGGCCGGGTGTCCGCTTTCCAGCAGACGTAATATAGTTCACGATTGGCCCGCGTTTCGACGTTGTCGGGCACGATCGCTAACGCGCGATCCAGCGCAGCGATCGCCTCAGCATAGCGCCGCAGGTATTGGTAACTGATCGCGATTTGTTGCAGAGTAAAAAAGTTGCGCGGGTCCAGCTCCACCGCGCGCTCCAGATTGCGCAGACCTTCCTCCTGCTGGCCGCGCCGCCGCAGAATGTAGCCGGTCAGTTCGAAGAGACGCGGATCATTGAGTAACGCTCGGCGCGCGATCTCCAATTCGGCGAGGGCGCCAGCATAGTCGCGCAGCCCGAAGTAGAGATATTGTGCGCGCGCCAAATGCGTTTCGGCAGCATCCGGTCGCAGCCGTGTCGCGGCTTGCACCGCAGCTTCAGCCAGGGCCAGCCGGGCGGGAGTGTGATCAAATCCCCTTACTGCATAAATGATTTCGTGCGCATAGGCGAGCTGGCAGTAAGCGTCCAAAAATGATGGATCGCGCTTCACCGCTTCATCCAGAAGTTCAATTGCCTTCCGCAGGTCTGGCTCGACCGTCGCGCTGAAACCTGCCGTGAGGAGAAGTGACTTCGCCCGGCTGTAAAGGTCGAAAGCCGCCAGATCAGTGGTGGGCGGCTGCTCAATGGCTTTCTTCTCGTTAGGCGAGAGCTTTGCCTGCAACTGATCGGCGATCGCCTTGGCGATTTCGCTTTGGATGGCGAACACATCGGCCAGATCGCGGTCGTAGGTTTGTGCCCAGAGATGCGCGTCGTTCCGGGCATCGATTAACTGCGCGTTCACCCGCACTTTGTTGGCCGCGCGCTGCACGCTGCCTTCGACGACATGTGCCACGCCGAGCTGCTGGCCGATCTCGCGCAGATTGCGTGGCGCGCCGCTTTTGTACTGCATGACGCTCGTGCGGCTGATCACTTTCAAGTCGGCAATCCTGGACAAATGGGTCAAGATCTCGTCCTGGACGCCCTCGGTGAAGAAGGCGTTCGCTTTTTCTTCGCTCAGGTTTTCGAACGGAAGGACCGCGATCGATTTTTCGGAAACCGCAGGAGCAGCTCTTGAAGTCGGAGCGCTGCTCGTTGCCCGTTGCCGAAAAAAGAAAACGCCAGCACCGATCAGGAGGGCGAGCAGGACCGCGACGACGACGACGACTTCATGCCACGGCATTCGCTTCGGTTTAATAACCGGAGAGGGCATCGAGGCTGACGCGGCAATCTGGCGAAACTTCTCCGGCGTCTCGGGATTTCCCAGTGGCTCAGCGTAGAGGTTCACCAAATGGAGACGCACGCCATGCTTGACCTCACATTCGCCGAGATCACGCAGCCGCGGCGCCCATTGCCGGTATTGCACCAGATCATCCGCCACATGCTGGGAGAGGAGGATGTGACCGGCATCGCCGCAATCCATCACCCGCTGCGCCATGTTGATGCCGGCGCCGGCGAGGTTGGTGCGCCCGCTCACATCCGTCACCTCGCTCACCGGCCCGCTGTGAATGCCCATTCGCACAGGAATTTCCGGATGCTTTCGGAGCGCCTCGGCGATCTCGAGCGCGCAACGGGCGGGCTCTTCCGCGCTGTGACGAAAGACCAAGGCCATCCCGTCGCCTGTCGGCAGCCTAACGAGTTGTTCGTCGGTCGACTCGCGCACCTGCGCCGTCCCGAGCACGATTTTCGTCAGCTGGCCGAGTCGCTCCTTTTGTTCTTCGATCAGGAGTTTCGAGTAACCGACGATGTCGATGAAGAGGACGTGTCCGATCTCGAACTTCGAATCGGAGGATTGCTCGAGCGGCATGGGTTTGTTCTGCTTTGAAACTCGGGGTTTAAGGAATCTATTTCGCCCCCTGTTGTCCGAGCACGGCCGCAGCCCAGTTCTGCTACGGATGCTAACTGCGAGGTGGGGAAATAGTTGGAATAACCTCACGCTTGTTTCGTCGGTAGATGCGAAAATCTTTATCTACGGTGATGACACTGTGCTCCGGGTATAGCTCACTCATCCGAATCAGACAGAGGTCGGCCAGGTCCGGTTTGTGATCCCGGTAGCGACGGGCCAGGGCGGTTAGCTGGGGGAGGTGATCGGTGCAGTCGAAGGCCAGGGTAATGAGCTGGTCTTCGATCATTTCCAGCACCAGAGCGACGTCGCGGAGATGGAATGCCGTTTCCGCCAGAACCGCTTCGCAGGTTAAAAGCGGTTGAGTAATTTGGTCGGCGACATCTAAAGCCCAAGCGTGATAGGTGTCGCGGGCGTTGATAAAGGCCACGAGAAATCCCGTGTCTGCGATTGCCTTCACCGGTTAGAGAAACCTTTGCGAGTGGATAGATTGCGCGGGCCATTCTTCACCGCGCCGGCCAGCCGCATGAATTTCTTTGTACCTTTGTCACCACGACGCACTCGCTCCAGCTGCTCCCGGACGATCTGGCCCTGGGAAATACCGGTGCGTCGGGACTTTTGCTGGAGCCAGTCGGCCAGGCCCTTTGGAACACGAATAGTAATTGTGTTACTCATGTGACACAATTGTAAGACGTCATCCCAATCTTGTCAATCGAGTAGGCGCTCGACGCATTTCTCCAAACCCGGAATAAGTTTTGCGCTTGCTAGGTAACGACGCTGCAACTCGGCGAAGAAGTTGTCGATCTTCATTCCTACATTGCGGGGCTTCGCTTCAAACGCCCAAGGAATACCTGAAATCATCGAAGTTTGCGTCCTAACTGTTGGTCATTCGTGCTCCAGGACTCATCCCAGCTACAGCACTCCTCCGAGGTCGCGATCCCGACCCACCGCCTACCCGCGTGGCTCCCGCACGCGCGTGTTCACTTTGGTTTTTCTTCGCAAAGTTTTTGGAAGCGCGGATCGTTGCGGAGCGGATCGAACATCGGATCGAGCCGGAGCAGCGCTGCGGTCAGCGGCGTCGGAGGAATCCAGTGGCCGCCGGGTATTTGCAGGATCTTCTCGAGTGCGGATATCGCCCGGTCAGGCTCGCCCAGTTGCGCTGCCACCCGAGCCAGCGCTTCGATCTGCCCCGGGCCGACGAGCGCATCCTTCTCCACCGGATTAGCGGCGATACCATGCTCGGCGAGTCGAAATGCGGCAGTTTTGTCGCCGAGGCCCATGTAAGTCAGCGCTAAATCAGCCATGATCCAGGCGTTGTCGGGCTGCTCCTTCAGAAGAGCCTCCAGTTCGCTCCGGGCCTGCAGATAACTCTGACGCGCCGCCGCTTCATCACTGGCCAACTTCTGCGCCCAACCAAGCGAAACGCGGTACTCAGCATTTCCTCTGGGAATTGTCGGGTCTGGATGTGCCAGCACCTGTTGGAGAAATGTCACAGCGGCCGCAGGGTTCCGCTCCAGAATATTTTGCCGGACCTGCGTCTGTACCCCGACAAAGTTGTCCGGCTTTATTTGTACCTGCGCGAGAAAACGGCGGGCGCGGTCTAAATCGCCCTCGCACTGCGCAATAAAGGCTCTGTCCATGGTGAGAATATTGTTGTCCGGTTCCACGGCAAGCGCCTGAGCGAAGTAATGATCCGCGTCAGCGAATTGTCGCCGGCCGGTGTACGACAGCGCGTGTTGCTCCAGAAGAGCCGCATCGCGCGGATCGAGCCGTTCGGCTTGCTGAAAATAAGCTTCGCTCTGGTCCCATTCACCACGACGCCGCGCAACATAGGCCAGCGCCTCGGGTATCTGACTGGCGTTTGGCAGAAGCTGCTGCGCCTGGTGAAAATAGCGGAGTGCAGTGTCGTAATCCTTCAGGACGGAATACTGGTAGTAGCCTTTTGCATATACCGCCTCACCAAGCTGTGGTTGCAAGGAAAAGGCAGTCTCAGCAGAGCGCCTGGCTTCCTCGCGCAGTGCCGGTGTTTTCTCCATTGCCCCACTGATGTAGCCGGCGGCGTCCACGCGACAAAGGAGCGCCCAGGCGATGGCGAACTTTGGATCGAGCCGCACCGCCTCCCTGAGGTGATTCTGCGCCGGGAGCGCGTTTGCGGGAATGTTTCCGCCTCTCAGGAAGAATGAGAGACCTCGCAAATAGGCATCGTATGCTTCCGGCACCTCGGTGGGTTTAGCCGCGATCACCTGCTCTTCATGGCCAGTGACCTTCGCGCGCAGTTGATCAGCGATTGTTTTCGCTATCTCCGTCTCGGCTGAGAATACGTCAGTTACTTTTCGATCGAAAGTTTCAGCCCATAAATGCGAGTCGTTACCTGCTTTAATTAGCTGCACGTTCACGCGAACTGCATCTCCACTCTTTTGCACGCTGCCTTCGACGACGTGAGCGACTCCGAGTTGTTTGCCGATTTCCGGCAGGTTTTCCGGCGCGCTTTTGTAGTGCTGAGTCGAAGTGCGCGAGATCACCTTGAGATCAGCGATCTTCGATAGGCGAGTTAGAATTTCATCTTGGATACCGTCAGCGAAGTAGGCGTTGGCTTTATCCTCGCTTCGGTTCTCAAAGGGAAGCACCGCGATTGATTTCTCGGGAATTGCCGCTGTGGCCGCAGAGCTTTTCGGTTTGCCTCGTTGCCAGAAAAGAAAACTGCCGAAAGCAATAGCGAGGAGCAGCAAGATTGCTCCGCCGGTGATGAAAACGTGTCTTCGATTGATCTGGAATTTCTTTGCGGCCGGGACGGCCGCCGCTACAGGTTTGAATTTCTCCGGCACTTGCGGATTGCCTGATTCGTCGGTGTAGAGATTTACGGCGTGAATGCGGACGCCGTGTTTCACTTCGCATTCGCCGAGATCATGTAAATACGAACGCCACTGGGGATACTGTTCGAGGTCATCGGCGACACGTTTGGAGAGCAGAATGTGCCCGGCGTCGCCGCAATCCATCACTCGCTGGGCGATGTTGATTCCAGCCCCGGCGATGTTGGCTTGTTCGTTTAAGTCCGTGATTTCGTTGACTGGTCCGCTGTGAATTCCCATGCGGACCCGAAGTTCAGGATGACGCTTAAGCTCCTTGCTAATCTCGACAGCGCACCTCACCGGCGCTTCGGGGCTCGTGCGGAAAACCAGCGCGCCGCCATCGCCGGTCGGCAAACGCAGCAGTTTGCCTTCTGCTTCGGCGAGGCGGAACTGCTCGGTTCCGCGCACGATCTGTTTTAACTTTTGCAGCTGGTCGCTCTGCTCGTTGATCATCAACTTCGAATAACCGACGATGTCGATGAACAGCACATGGCCGATTTCGAACTTCACGTCTGAGGATTGCTCGGATGGCATGTGATTTACTTCTGTTGCTCCTGACAGAGTTTCTGGAAACGCGGATCGCTCCGAAGCGGGTCGAAGATAGGATTGACCCTTATTTCGAATGCGAGACGATTTCGCTCCGCAAAAGCTTTTGCGAGCCAGGCGAACGCTTGTTCCTTGTCGCCCAGCCGCATGTAGGCTATGACATACTCGTAAGCTGGGATATAATTGCCGCGCGCCGTTTTTTCTTCAAACCGCTCCAGCCGCTTTTGCGCCAGCGCGCGCAGGGCGGCATCAAAGCCGGAGACGGCGTACGTCCGTTCAAGCAGCGATGAATCTTCACCGGTTCCGATCAAACTTAGACCTTTACTCCATTCTGCGATGGCTTCTTTCTGCATCTGCTTCTTTTCATAAGCGTATCCAAGCCATTCATGGATGATCGCGTCATTCGGATCGATCTCGAGTGTTTTGCGATACTGATCAATCGCGGCGTCGTATTGGCGTGTGAAGAACAGGAGCCAGCCCAGGCTGAAGCCGAACCGCGATGACAGCGGATCGAGGTCAAGCCCTCGCTGCATCTCGGCAAAAGCTTCCTGGTTGCGACCGAAGAGAATCAAACAGAGTGCGTAGTGGACATGCATTTCGGCGAAGTTCGGGCTCAATTCGAAGCCGCGGCGGAAATCGCCTTCGGCGGCGGGCCAATCGCGGTGGAAATAGAGCTTGGCTGCGGCCAGCGGGTTGTAAGCCTCACCAAGCGTCGGGTCCAACTCCAACGCTTTCTTTGCCATGTCTTCTTCCATCTTTGCCCATTTCTCTTCGGGTGGAAGTAATCCCCTTGCGAACGCGAAGCCGTAGAAATCGGCCAAGCCCGCGTAGGCCAACGCGTAGTTCGGATCCAGTTCAATCGCCTGCTGATAATATTGGCGACTCTTGTCGAACTCGGGCCCTAGCCATCTGTTCCAGTAAAAACGGCCTCGCAGGTATAATTGATGTGCCTCGCTATTTTCCGTGGGGCGAGAAGCGATCGCGCGCTGCTCCGCGCCGGTGAGCTTTGCCTGCAGGGAGTCTGCGATCTTCGCTGCAATCTCGCTTTCGACTGCAAAAATATCGGT
>Ga0207684_10002247_pt1 | contig 19687 bp, 7 predicted proteins | sample KBSK5501metaG_FD_184342 | JGI IMG/M metagenome (GOLD analysis project Ga0207684, IMG submission 184342) | Corn, switchgrass and miscanthus rhizosphere microbial communities from Kellogg Biological Station, Michigan, USA - KBS K5-50-1 metaG... | ecosystem: Host-associated > Plants > Roots >...
ACCGAACTAATGGTATCGCCATTGTATAGAGTGCCGTTGGAGATGGTGTACTCCGACCCGAGGAACGAGTATGCCAGGCCGTACTGCTTGTTGAAACTTTTAGCTGTGATTTGCAACGGCGCTTTGGTGACGGTCAGTGTGCCGCTGACGAAAGCGATGTAGTAGTTACCGGTCGAGCCGACGCTGAAGGTCACTCCGGGGCCAGCCGTGAGGGTATAAGTCGGCCCTGGTGCCACGACTGTCGCGCTGGCTGCTGCGCCTGCGCTGGTGAGCGCCACCGAACTAATGGTATCGCCGTTGTATAGAGTGCCGTTAGAGATGGTATATTCGGTCCCGGTGAAAGTGTATGTCAGGCCATACTGCTTGCTGAAGCTCTTAGCTGTGATTTGCAACGGCGCTTTGGTTACCGTCAATGTGCCATTGACGAAATTGATACTGTAGTTATCGGGCGAGCCGACGCTGAAGGTCACCCCGGGCCCAGCCGTGATGGTATAAGTTGGCCCTGGTGCCACCACTGTCGCGTTAGCTGCTGCGCCCGTGCCGCTGAGCGCCACCGAACTAATAGTATCGCCGTTGTACAGAGTGCCGTTAGAGATGGTGTACTCCATCCCGGTGAACGTGTATGTCACGCCATACTGTTTGTTGAAGCTTTTGCCTGTGATCTCCAACGACGCCCGGCCAACCGTCTGCGTCACGCTGCCATTGCTCGCCAGGAAGATACCGGTGGGCGAGTAACAAACTGTGATAGTGTGGGTGGTGGCATTGAGCGAAGACGTGCTGAAGGTTGCCTTACCATTGGCGTCGAGATTAATGGAAACCGTCAAAGCGGTCCCCGAGCACGTCCCGTCGTAGAAGATTACGCTGCCGGTCGGCGTCCCACTTTGGCTCGTCACGGTGGCCGTGAAGGTGACCGAATCGCCATACGTAGAGGTATTCAATGGAGACGAGGAGGTGACCACTGTCGTCGTCGCCGGATCGTTGACTGTGAACGTCTGAGTACCAGACGTGCCGCCACCCGGTCCTGAGTTGGTCACCGAAACGCTGTGCCCGCCGATCACTGCCCCTGCGCCGATCGTAATATTCGCAGTGATTTTGCTGCTGCTGTTTACGGTGGTGGTGTTCACCGTAATGTTAGAATCGGCAAAGTTAACGGAACTTACGCCGCTGATGTAGCCGCTCCCGTTGAAGACGACATCCAGTGTGGCAGACAAATTGCCGTTATCGGGAGAAATGCTGGTCAGCGTCGGCGCTGGATTGTTAATCGTAAACGACGCGCTGGTCGCAGGCGTTAATGACGCGCTCGTGGCTTGGAGCGTGTAGCCGAGGCCGCCCTTGCTGATCGAGAGATTGCTGAACGTCGCCGTCCCGCTGACCGCGTTCACCGGTGTGGTGCCACTCAGTGTGCCAGTGCCCGGATTATTAAGAATGGCGATGCCCACCGATGCGGTGCTGTTGGTCAGATTGCCATTAGCATCTTGAATCTGCACGGTGATTGCCGGCGAAATGGTCTGGCCTGCCGTCGTGTCGGTAGGTTCTTCGAGAAAAGCTAACTTGTTGGGCTGTCCCGGATTCACTTGGAACTGATTGCTGATGCCCGTAACGCCGCTGTTCCCTCCGGTGCCGGTTGCCGTGATGGTGAAAGTTCCGGTGTTCGTGATCGTCACGTTCATCGTGAGAACGCCATTCGTAAACGCTGCCGTCGTGATTGGAGCGCCCGTCAGCGCGCCGGTGGAAGTGAGGATCACCTTGTTTCCGTTGGCGGTGAAGCTCGTCACCGTGTTGTTGTTAGAGTCCTGGGCCGTGATCGTGATGCTGAAGGCTGTTCCTGCCGTTTGCGGACTCGCGATGGTAGCCACCGCGAAGTGATGAAGCGTCCCAGCACTGATCGTGACGTTGCCGGAGGTGCCCGACTTACCCGAACCCGAACTCGCCGTGAACGTTCCCGTGGCAGTGTTCCCTGTGTACTTCATTCCCAACGTCGTCAGGTTGGCCACTCCGGAAGTGAAATTCCCGGCCTGATTCAGCACGTTATTGCCGCCCGACCCCAGACCTGAAACCGTTCCCACCAGTGGCGCATTCGCTACGATGGTTACGTTATCCGTAGCAGCGTTGAACGTGGTGACAGTGTTACCCCACGTATCCTGCGCAGTGAGGGTGTTCGTTCCTGTAAACGCAACCCCGTTTGCCTGCGGAGTCGTCAGACTGAGTGCGAAGTGGTCCAGGTTGCCCACACTCACTGTCACCGTCAAACGATCAGCTCCCGCGGCGCTGATCGTTCCATCGGTAACGGCAATGGTGGCAGTCTCAACCTTGTAGAGCGTCATCACTCCGTTTGAGGAACCAGAAACGGTAGCCACGCCGTTGGTAAATGTGATCGTCGTCACCGTCCCAAAATTCACGGCCGTACCCGTCTTGTTCGTTACCGTTGGGTTCGTCACGGGATTTGTCGAAGCATTAGCGCCTGAGAAGGTCAGCGACTTATCACCCGTGTAGCTGCTCGCTACGTTTCCCGCGGAGTCCTTGGCCGTGATCGTCAAGTTTTGAGAGGTGCCCGCCGTCTGGGTCGCCGACCCGGTTATCACCAGCTTGGTTGCCGTCCCGGCGTCGACGGTGAATGGCGCGCTGTTACCTGGCGTGAGCGTATTCCCGGTCGTGCGCGTTGCAGTGAGAATTACCCCACTTTCAGCCTTTGAATAAGTCACACCGCTGATGGTGACTGAGTTGGAATTGATTCCGATCGTTCCACTCACATTGCCACCTAACGTTCCTGTGCCTGTATTCACGCTGAGAGTTACGCCGGCGTTCGCCGTCACATTGGACGGATTTCCATTTGCGTCTTGCGATTGCACTACAACGGAGAAGCCCGTCCCGGCGGTCGGGTTGCTACCCCCATTAACGGATGTGATCGCCAGCTTAGTCGCCGTCGCTGCCTTTGTAGTAATGTTGCCGCTGATGCCGGTGAAGTTGGTTGGACTGCTGTTGTCGGTAGCAGTAACAGTGTGAACCGTCCCTGCGACGGTGCTTGTAGTGAATGATACGGTGGCCACACCGCTCCCATTCGTAGGGCTGGTGGCGGAAGCAAATGAGCCGCCAGTTCCGTTGTTGCTCCAAGTTACTGTTTTATTTGCGATCCGCACCGGATTGCCGCCAGCATCGGCCAATTGTGCAGTGATAGTAACCGCGGTGCCCGCCACCGGGTTGTTGTCGCTCGACGTCACGATGTATTTCGATGCCGGTCCGGCCAGCGTGAACGTTGTGCTCGCCCTCGCAGCGCCAGCCGAGCACCCACTGGTGTTGCAGACCCGGACAGTCCACGTCCCCGCGGGGCTTGCGATGGTTGTAGCCAACGTGTCTGTAAAGGTCGCTACAGAAACAGTCTCGGACGTTTCCCGGACCTGAGTTCCAGAAGGATTTATCCAGTCGATAAAAAATGTTCCCGCGCCACCACCTCCGCTTGTGGCAGTGACGGCCACCTTGGCGCAAACTGTCTGGCCTTGCGAAAACGCGCTCGTCGGCGTCGTGCAGGTGGATTCGTCTATTGTTACGCTAGCTGTGCTAACGCCGGTTGCGTCCGTAAATGTTACATTTGCTTGCATCGCGGACTGGGAGCCGACAGCAGTCACGCTGAACTTCACACCAGCTTGGGCCAGTTGAACGATGAAGTAGGGGTTAACGGTGAATGCGCCGTTTGCATCGGCGGTGACGGTGCTCCCATATGTCCACTGCTCTGTCTCTGAGTCGACGGCGAAAAGGTAAATATTTTCGTTTGGTTTCCAGCCTGATCCGCTCAGCACCACTGGGTCGTCTGGTGTGTAATCATCCCTGTCCGTCCAAATGCGGGCCGGGTTAAAGAGTGCGACTGGCGAGACGAACTCGTTTTGCGCGTTGGTGCCGCCCGCGACCAGAATCTTCTTGCCGTCGCCAATTTCGGTAGCGGTTTGACCGCGCCGCTGCAGTGCGAGTACCCCGGGATCTGATATTGGATCGAGCCATGTGCCGGTCGTACTCAGCGTCGATGCGCCATTGGTGCGAGCCGAATGATTCATCGTGCCGGAGCGCGCACGATGAACGCGATGAGGACTACGCCGAGTGTGTCGCGGAGTAGCGCGGTGAGGGCGAGCACGTACTGCGTTGACAGTTGGGGCTTGATCTGTCGCATCCGGGGCGTAGATGCCGGCAATGTCTGGCCGAAGGATAAGAATCTTACCGTTGGCCAAAAGTGTGGCGGTGGATGCTGGCGCCTCCATCGTGGCCTTAAGACTAAGCGTGTCGGTCGAGAGATTGAATTCTTCGATGGTATTATTTGTGTCTCCGCCGAAGAAAAACACCCGCGTATCGCTCAGAGCGATCGTTTGTTGGCCGGTCCGAACAGAAGACATCTTCTGGGTATCGAGCGTAAACGTCTCGTCCGTGGTGTTGAAGAATTCCATCGAATCGGTTTGGCCGCCTGCGAGCAAAACGCTGTCGTTGGAAAACAAAGTTGCGGTGTGGCCGCTTCGCGGATCAGCCATCAACAAAAGCGTGGAGGAAAAGGATTCGGTCGCCGGATCAAAAATCTCGGCAGTCCCAGCATCGTCGCCGCCTGCAATAAGAACTTTGCCGCTGCTGAGCAGGGTAGCAGTGTGTTGCGTACGCGCCGTCCCCATGTTGGCCGACAGCAATCGAAAGCCTGCCTCGAGGGCCGCCGGATCGAAAATCTCGGCGCTTGTGAGCGGGCCAGTCGCGTTTGTGCCGCCGGCGACAAGGACGCGGCCATCAGAGAGGAGCGTAGCCGTGTGGCCGGTCCGGGCGATGAGCAGTTCGCCAATCGCAGTAGACGTCTGCGTTGTCGGATCGAAGATCTCCGCGGCAGCCAAAGCAGTCCCGGCGGAATCGAGCCCACCAATGATGAGGACCCGCCCGTCGGAGAGCACCGTCGCGGTATGCGCGGTGCGTGGAACAACAAGTGGAGCGAGTTCCTCGACCTGAGGGGAAGTTGATGCCCACGCCAGAGTCGCCACAACGAGGGCGGCGCTCACGGTGAAAAGAAGCAGGTTCTTACTGGCTCCGCCGGCTTGGGAGTTCGGGGGGGCGTACGTTCTCAAGCAACCCCGGTTTTACCAAAATTTCGGTTAGCCGGACAGACCAGCAAGCCGGTATTTTTGCCTACATGAAAGTCAGTAGAGCGTCCTCCTAGAAAACCGTTGTGACGGTTGAGCCTTTGTGCCCATAATTACCACAATCTGTGAAACTGACACAAAACGGAGGGTCATCCACGCATTCTTTGCGCATCGCTATCGCAGACGAGCACCTCCTGACTGGCGAGTCGCTCTTCTCGATGATCTCACAGAATGGTCACAACTGCGAACTGGTGGGGGAAGCAAGCACGGCCGACGAAGCGATATCGGTTTGCCAGCGGTTCACACCTGATCTGTTGCTGCTAGACCTGAACATGCCGGGACAAAGCGGCGTTGTGCTTGTGCCAAAAATTAAGCGGATTGCACCGGCCACTCGCATTCTGCTCTATTGCGCCAAAGTCAATGAACGAGACGTGCTCGCCGCGTTGCGTGCCGGCGCTGATGGATTTCTTGAAGAGACTTGCAGCCGCTCGGATTTTCTTCAGGCGGTGGATCGTCTCGTCAACGGCGGTAGTTACTTGTGCCCCAAAAGCGTAGATGCTTTGGCCAGGTCTTTGCGCCGGACCGTTGGGCAAGGCGGAACGAGGAACCAGGGAAACTCACAGCTGACCGCCCGTGAAACAGAAATTATTGCCTTTGTCGCCGCTGGAGATAGCAGCAAAGAAATCGCCAAGAAACTATTTCTGAGCGTCAGTACAATAGAAACGCACCGGGCAAATCTGATGGCCAAGATCGGTGCTCGCAACATCGCGCAACTGATCCACTACGCGTTACGAGAGGGGCTGGTCGACCCCCCACTCATGTCGACTTTGTAAAACAGAGGACAGAGAACAGAGAACGGAGGACAGAGGACAGAGAACAGAGAACAGATAACAGAGAACGGAGAACAGAGGACAGATAACAGAGGGCAGAGGACAGAGGACAGAGAACAGAGAACAGAGAACAGAGAACAGAGAACAGAGAACAGAGAACAGATAACCAATAACGACCGGTGATCAGTGATCACCGTTGCGAAGCAACGGCGCGATCAGGGCGCGTTCTTCCGGCAAGATGTTTTCGGCGGCCAGCTTTTGTGCTTCCTGCCGGGCTGTATCCCTCCAGCCATTGGCAGCGGACGCTGCCGCATAGACCGAGGCTGACACGGCGGAAGAAGGCACGCCTGGCATGAATTCGGTTAGGGTCTTAAGCGCCGCGGCGGCCTTGCCTTGTCTTAATCGCGCCAGCGCAAGCGCACTGCGGGCGCTGCCGTCCCACGGGTTTTTCCCCACAAAAGGGGCGACTTCATCTTCTGCTGCCTTGGCCGTCTGTTCTGACGAATCAAGCAACAGCCGCAGGTAGACTTCGCGCATGTGGGTCGCGTCGTCTTCCGGCCATAATCGCATGATCTCGACGGCCAAGTCGTGCGCCTTGGCCGTCTCTTCGAGTGATTCCGCCAACTGAAAGCGCGCGAGATAACTCGATTTCAGATCGGGTTGTTTCTTGATCAAACGTGCATAAGCAGCATCAGCTATATCGAAGCTTCGCATCTTTTCGGCGTAATCTGCCAATCCGATCAGGGCGCGAGGTGACTCAGCTGATTCCAGGGCACGCAGCCATTCGTTCGAAGCCGCGGTGGTATCGCCCAACTTAAAACGCACCACGGCGAGGTACATATGTTGAAAGGCAGGGTCGAGGACTGCATGTTCGGTCAGAAGAATCTCTTTGACCTCTTCGAGACGATTCAGGGCCGCTAGCGCGTCTATGTGTTCCATTAAAAGCTCGCGTCGTTCCACGGCACGATCGAGTGGAAGCACCTTGAGTAGCAATTCGAATTGGCCGTGAGAGTAAAGCCAGGAGCCGAGAGCTATCAGCGTTTCATCGTCGCCATTGCCGTACAAGTCGATCGCTTTCGCGAATAACTCCCGTTCGTGCCCCGGTTCAGCGCGGGAACGGAGTTCCAACGCCAGCATCAGATGAAATGGCCGTGAGTTGGAGTTGCGATCGAGACGGTCCGCAATTTCCTTAAGCGACAAAGCAGCGCTGGAGGTTTCCGGTAACGCGATGTCGAGCGACACAGTTGACGGCGTCGTTAGGCGAGCGGGCGTGCGCTGTTGCGCCAGAAAGGCCAGTGCCTGAGCCGAGGCGGGATTGCTTTCCTCGCGCGCAATCCTGACAATCCGTGCATACGCCTCCTTGTAAGTTTCGAACTCCGGACGCGTGTTGGCGAGAATGATCAAATTCGCCGCGAGAATTTCACGTGGGCCGGAGCGCGCGTCCTCAAGTATATGCGTGGCGTAATCAACCGCCGTGGTATTGAAGCCCCGAAGCGTCGCTAACTGTCCTGCAAGCTGAAGGTCCACTGGCGTTGGGCCGTTTGTCTCAGCGAGGAGCAGAGCCACTTCCGCTGAAGCGATCGTCAACTCTCGAGCTGAGAGCGCGGCGGTTGCGAAGTCACGGTGATCCTGAAGCGAGAGCGGTCGCGACTGCGCGATTTTTTGCCACCATTCTACGGCCAATGTTCCCTGGCCAGTGCGCGAGAGAAGCCGCGCGTAAGCGCGCCACGCCTCTGGTTCGGTTGGTCGCAATTGAAACGCGGTGCGGACCTTCTTTGAAGCATCGAGCCATTGCTGTTGATCCATCAAAAGTGTGGCCTGCGCGGCGAGTCGTCGGGCCTGCCAGCCTTTAGCGGCGCGGCTTATCTGGGGCGCCATCGCACCTACCATGGCCGCCAGGATCAGAACAACCGCCCAGACGGCTACGAGCTTGCGTCGACTGGGTCTCTCTCGGAGCCACTCTGCGAAGTTCTTAGGCGTCGGGGCTCCCGCTAGCGTTCCTGCGCCGTAGACGGCGTGCTTTCCGCTCCGTATTTGACGAGCAATTTCCCGACGGGAAGGAAGTCGCGGCAAAGGCGGCAGCAACTGCTGATGCCGAGCGTTGCGCCACCAGGTACGGATATTACGCGGGGATGGAAGCCGTGGAAATTCACGCAGAAAATGCCGCGTCAATCTTGCCAGCCGATGGCGCGATGGCAGTCGCGGAAAAGGCGGCAAAGCATCCCAAAACCGGCGAAACGGCCGAGTGAAGCGGCGTCTATATCGGGCTAACCGTGAGTTAGGCACGCGCTACTGTAACAGAAGTGAAGAGTGATCAGTGAAGAGTGACGAGAAAAAATCAGCGAAAGCAGCGCGTCATACCACATTTGTGGTCGATCGTGCCGGTGGCATGGCTCCAAGGCAATGCAGCGAAGCCGCAGTATTTCTCGATATGGTCAGAGGTCAGAGGTCAGAGATCGGAGCGGAGAGAAAAACAAAAAAGGCGATCTCGAAATCGCCTCTGCTTGTTTCTTAGGGCGCGCGTCGGAGCAAACGCGAAACGCGGCGACGTTGTACGAAAACCAACGTCGCGAAGACCAAACTGCCGGCAAACCAGGTGCCGGGTTCGGGAATAGCGGTCAACGGCACGATTTCGCCGTCGTTGGCGGTAGCGAACGCAGCCGTGCCGAGAGACGTCGTCCCGCTGTCACTGTAGAAGGTAATCGCGTCGAGCTGGGCCTGCGTGAGCGAGGTCGAGGTAGCGTTTGTGCCAAAAAGAATTTGTTCGGCCCCGCCACCGGTCACTGGTGTGCCGTTCCAATTATAGATCGACAAGGTGCCCACCCAGGTTTGGCTACCGCTGGCGAGGAAATGGATCAGATCAGTACTGGCGAGATCGATGATCGAGCTCGAGGTCAGGGCAAGCGCTCCAGCGCCGGCTGCACCGGTCGTCCCTTCCTGAACCCCGTTTTGCTGGAGCTTGCCACCGCCCAGCGTGACTGTTCCGGTGTCGGGCAGGACGTTGCTCGCATTCAGCGCCAAGGTACCGCCATTGACATTGGTCCCGCCGGTGTAACTGGCCACACCGGTCAAAATAACCGTGCCGGCGGTTGACTTGGTCAACGCGCCAGAGCCTCCCAGTTTCGCGCTGATTGAGCCATTTGCTACGCCGTAAGACGTCCCCGTTAGGGTTCCGCTGCCTCCTGTTATGCTGCCGTCGGTCAAGGTGACGACGCCGACTGTGTCACTATTATTTCCCATAGCGAAAACCGCCGTTGCTCCGTTCACGGTCACGTTGCCGCTTGCGATCGCATCGCTCACGCCTTCGGCGACTGTCCCGGCTGAGACGGTCGTCAGGCCGGTGTAACTGTTGGCGACGTTCAGGTTCAATATCCCGCTTCCCGTCTTGGTCAGTCCGCCAGCGCCTGTGATAGCAGTGGTCGAAACGGTCGTCGTCCCAGCGCCGTCAACGGTGAGTAAATTTCCGCTGTTGGTGATGCCGCCGGTCAATGTCAGCGTGCCCGCGCTGGAAGTGATCGTGCTCGCGGCATCGAGTGTAATCGCGCCCGCGTAGCTGTTTGTGCCGCCGATGTTGCGCAGCGCGCCGGCTGGCGAAGCCGTCAAACCAGTGCCGCTTAAATGCAAGGTTTCAGCGCCGATTGCCAGATTACCTCCAGTGCCGTCAAGCGAGAGCACCGCGCCGCTCGAAACCGTCGTGCCATTAGTCGTCCCGCCGAGGGCTGAACTATTAGTGATTAGGAGCGTGCCCGCCAATACCTGGGTTGCGACGCTGTAGGTATTAGTGCCAGAAAGTTGCAAGACGCCCGCGCCGGTTTTCTGTAATGCACCCGTACCGCCGCTGATCGGCATGGAGATGATCATCTCCGTGGCTACTGAAGCTGAATCAGCGATATTAAACACGTTCGTGGAGCTTGCCGCCGTATTCAGGGAAAGTCTGATACCCGCACCGCCACCGCTGCCTGTAATCTGCGCTGTCGACGTCCCAGACGCCGAGTAGGTGATTCCAGTTCCGGTGCCACCTCTGAGACCTACTCCCGAAGCAGTTCCCCCGGTATACGTCGAGTTGATCGTGCCCCCGCTGAAATTGAAGTCGCTGTTAAAATTCAAATTGCCCGAATTACTTATCGTAACCGTCCCGCCTGTCATGCTCGCACTGTTCGCCACGGTAACCGTTCCGCTCGACATTGTGATCGCGCCGGTGCCGCTCAGCGCTAATCCACTCGTCGGCGTCGAAGTAATTCCGATAGTTTCGGTTCTTGCACCGAAGGCCAACGTTCCAGATGAGATTGTGACTTTTGCCGAATCCGCAATCTGATTGTCGATCGCCGTGCTGTAAGCAACTGTTCCGCCATTAATCGTCAAATCTCCGCCGACGGCGTTAACCGACGCAGTTTTGCCGAGATTAAGAGTCCCGGCTGAGGCCGTCGTGAGGCCGGTATATGTATTGGCGTTTGCTCCACCAAGGGTCAGAGCAGAATTCGCACTGTTCTGCCTCACCGCGACAGATCCACTTCCGTTACCGATTACCCCGCTGACTATCAATGCGCCGGTTCCGGTCCCCTGGTTAGTGATTGTCTTAGTGCCGGCCGTTGCCGCGGTAATGCCGCCTGAAATATTAAAATCTTTTGTCGAAGCGTCGGCAATGTTTAGGGAGTCACTTAGCGTGACAGGCGCGCTAATCGTGTCGCCACTGCTACCGCTATTGATGTTGATCTGCGCGGCACTCCCCGAGTTGTTGAAATTCAGCGTTCCCGCTGTTCCAGTAGAAATATCGTATGTCTTGCTCGAGCCGATGTTCAGAACACCGATCGTAATGCCAACGTTAAGTGGAATCGTTATGTTCTTGTTGTTAGCGAGGGTGATGTTCGCAATGTCGCCTGCCGCATTCGGGAAAGAGGTATTGGGTGTCCAACTCGCATTGGCATTCCAATTTTGCGATGTAGCATTCGCGGCCGGAGCAACCCAGTTATACGACGTCGCGTGCGCCTTTGGCGCGAAGAGCAGCCCGATGACGATCAGGATCGTAACGATGAAGAAGATCGCAAAGGCGCGGTTGGAGAGCATCGGGTCATCGAGACGTTTCGCTGTCCGATTGCTCATGAGTTGAGGTCTAAAACTTGATGCGCCGTGCCTAATCCCGGAAATTCTTACGATGAAAACAGGCTCGCGTAGCTTTGTCGAGCGAAAATTCTTACAATTGTGGAAAATGCAACCTGAAGAGCCTCAATTAGTTACGCAACTAGTGAACAAAAGCAGGGAAAAACTGAAAACTGAAGCAAACGCCGATCGTTGGAAAACGTGACAAGTGACTGGTCGTGGCAAGGCAAAAGCGGAAGAATTGAACCGCGGATTACGCCGATGCCACAGCTTGGTACGGACGGACTGCCGGCCGGTCTGTTAGTTATGCCTTCGGTTCCAACCGCAATCCGGCAATTCTCATTTCGTCTGCGGATGGAGGGATGCGCACGCTCCGCGCCGTAGGCTCCGCGCCGGAGGCCGTCGCGTCCCATTAAATTGGATCGTACGCGGCCTACGACGCCGTGTCGATAAGCAGCGGGAGAAGTTCTGATCAGCGCTCGTCTTTTGGGCAGCAGCTCGACTGTGGCTCACTTAACCTGGATTCACACTATCGCTACAGTGTGCCACCGCGAGAGCGACTCCCACTACTCATCACCTATCACCCATCACTGATCACTTTCCTTGATGTACCTCCGAGCTCCGACCTCTGATTCGCCAAAGGATGGATTCGCCTCTCCGAGCTGTAGCGCTCTCCGAGCCGGAAGCGTGGCGAATCTCTGTTCTGTACGGCTGCTCATCTATCTGGTCGCCCGGAAGAACATGCTGCTCCACGCGCCGGTTTGGTCGCCGGAGGCGGTTAGGGTAATCGCAAAGGAACCGGTGGCGCCCGTGCTGACTGGGTTACCGGGATAAGATGTCCAGGTGTTCAGGTCAATCGAATAGTCGATCGTGTACGACTGGTTAGGCACGCCGACGAAGTCGACTGTTAGACTGGTGTTCGTTCCGTTGAATGTTGGCCCCTGCTTATCAACGATCTGCAGCGTGAACGGAGTCGCATTGGTGGTGACGGTAACGGTGCCGGTATCGTTGGCGCCGCTAACCGAATCGAGCAGCGTGTAGGTAAAGGTATCGGAGTTGCTCGTGCCGTCTGGCGTGAAGAGGACGGACGCGCCGGAGATCGAAACGGTGCAGGTTGGTCCGTTCGTCACGCCGGTGATCGACAGACTGTCCGTCTGAGTGGCGCCATTGATGTCGATGCGAGTGTCGTTCGACAACAAGGTCGAGAGCGCAATTTTGATCTGGGAACTGTCCGATGGCTTGGTTGTCGCATCGGCCTGCGCAATCGGGCCGCGAATGATCAGATTCGCGCCCGTAAAGTTGATTGTGTAATTCGATCCCGCCGTCAGCGTGCCTTGGGTGATGGCGTAAATGCCTGCTCCTTCTCCAGCGGCGCGAGTCAAGCTGCCAGAAAACGTGTCGCTGCCTACTAACGGATCCGAGGTGTAAGTCAGCGTCGGGTCAGCCGTGCCTTTGATTTTCGTCTTGTTATCGGCAGTGACATTTATGCTCTCCGGGTTGACCGTTAATGTTTGCTGGACGCTGGTGGCTGGATCGTAGTTGTTATCGCCACCCTGCGACGCAGTAATTGTTGACTGTCCTGCGCCGACAATCGTCAATGTACTTCCAGACACGGTCGCTACACTCGTGTTCGAGCTGCTGTAGGAAACCGTTAGGCCGGAGCTCGCGCTCGCGCCGGGATTAAACGCCGCACCGCCGTATGTTTTCGTGGGGATTGCCGGAAAGTTGATCGTTTGCGTCGCGCGTCGCGTCACGGTGACTGTGTAGGTCTTGATCGTGACCCCATCTTGCGCGGTAACTTTCACGTCGACGGTGTTAGTGCTCGGATACACATTGGTTAGTGCGAGGCTGCCACTGGGACTGCCGGAAGTGACCGATGCGAAAGAGCCGCCGTTCACGCGCACCTGCACCGTCGCAGTAGCATCGGCCACGGTCGGAGTGACTGTGATGCTACTGGTGGCGTTCGACACGCTCGCCGTGTAGACGGTTGTTCCTGATGCAAACGTCGGGCTAAGCGTACCGGAGCTTAAGACCAAGCTGGAGAGATTTGCATTAGTGCTTAACGCGACGCTGTTGTTGAAACAGACTGTGACATCGTTCAGAGTCGGCGTGTTGGCGCTGTTCGTTGTCGCAAGATAAGCTTTGTATTTCAGATAACGGAAGCCGTTGAACTGAGCGAGCGATCCGCCGCTCGTGGTGTAGAAAGTACTGGCTGTGCCGTTTGGTCCTACAAAATTGAAAGGACCACTTGAGCTGTTGCTGCCTGCAGCTTGAAACTGAAGGGTCGTGCCCGAAGGCAGGGCAGGGTTTGTCCAAGACAGCGTAGTCCAGTTGGCAATTGAGGTTGAAAGCGGGTTCGCGTCCTTAACCGAAGAGGTCAGATCACCTGAGCTCGCAAACCCGGTTGACATGTATGTCTTAAAGCCGAAGTCGGTGTTGTCTACCGCCCAGCTTGACCCACTGTTAGTCGAGACCACCCGGGCTCCGTTACTGTACTGGCTGCTGTTACTTCGCAACCAGGCATAGCTCCCAGTAGTGCGATCCGCCAACAGCCGTGCCACCACGGCGTACGTCGTACCACTCGCTAGAGTGGCGGGGGTAGTGAACGTAGCGCTGTAAAAGGTGCCGGTTCCACTGGAGAAGCCAGGGATTGTCGTCGTTGCGAGAATGGTGCCCGTGGGTACGCCGCTACTTGTAGTCCTGATCTCAATAGTAATGTTCGGATTCGTACCGGAGCATCCGCTGCAGAAGAGGTCGGCGTCAATTTGCGTGATCTGTCCAGCTACGCTGGGAATAAACGTCTGGGCTTCCCACGTCGTTGTAGTAATCGCATTACCGGTGCCGCCGACGCTCGTATTCTGCTGATCGAGTGTGCCGGCACCGACAGCGAGGATCACATTGTTTGGGCTGGTAGTAAGATCGACATTGTTCGCCGTGCCAGCTTGGAAATCGGCTTGGCTTGTATCAACCTTACATCCGCTAGTTGCCGCAGGCGTGAGCGCGATGTTTTGGGTGGTCGTCCCACCATCAGTCACATTGACGCCCGATACGGTGTTATTGTTGTAGCCCGGGGCCGAAGCGGTCACGCTGTAGGTGCCGACCGAAAGGCTTGAGAACTGATAAAAGCCGCTCGCATTAGTGGTCGTCGTGTTCGACCCGGCAGTTACAGTGGCGCCATTGATCGCGCTGCTAGTGCTGGCGTTGGTTATCGTCCCTTGCAAGGTGCCCGTGGCGCCAATAAAAATTTCCCACATCCCGCGGCCATGCGTGGCAATACGCAAAATGCGGTTCGGGTTCTGAATCGCCATATCAAAGACGGCTACGCGCGGCAGGCCGTTGCTGTACGCTGTCCACGTCGTGCCACTATCGACTGAGCGATAGACGCCGATATCCGTGCCGGCGTAAAGCTTGGTTGAGTCTGACGGATCAACCACGAACGCGTTAACCGGGACATCTGGAATCTGGCCGCCATCGATCCCAGTCCAGGTCGGCGTGGCATTGCTAAGGTTCGTGGTCTTGTAGATATGCGATGTGGAATTGCCGAAATATCCGGAAAGAGTCACATAAGCCGTGTTCGAATTGTTCGGATCGATGACTGCGCGGGCGACGTACATGGACGGAACGGTGCCGGTTACATTGTTCAGCGTTGAGGACCCTGTCGTGGTCCGCCAGACCTGGCCGTTTTCCAGACCGACGATGCGTACGTTATCGCTCTGGGGTGAGATGCCGATCGCGCTGATCGGCACCCCGGAAACGATCGGGGCCTGGCTAACAACGGCATTTGTGTCGCCGACCGTTGCCGCACGGTGCAGCCGATCAGTACCGGAATAGACTGGATTAGGTGAACCCGGGCCTACCGCCATCGGCATGTAAAATTCAACCGCTTCGCTGCACAAGTATCCGCCACCGTTCGCACAACTTTGTACCCCGCCCGTGCCATTGAAGGACCAACTGTTACTGGTTGGACTGCTAACGAACTTCGCATTAGCCGTGCTGGTCACGTAAGCGTAACCGATCAACGTGTTGGTCTGGTTGTAGTACGTGTGGTACATGTTCACGCTGGTCAGATTGGTCGCGGTCTGATCGATCAACGCGAAGCCGCCGTCGCCGTAGTCGGCTTGGTTCCATGTATTTCCAGTGAACGTACCACACGGCCCCTGGCATTCCGTGCCGTTGTCCTGCGTCCCACCGATGGTGAAATTCGCATCGGTCGGGTGTACCGCGAGCGACTGGAACTGTGTCGCGGTATAACCGGCGTTATTCAAGCTCGTCCAGGTCGCGGCCGCGTCGGTGGATTTCCACAGACCGCCGTCGTTGCCAGTCCAGATGATATTGTGGTTGGAAGGATCAATTTCAATCGCATGCTCGTCCGCGTGCAGACCGGTTTGCATCGCAGTGAAGGTCGGCGTGGCAGTTGCGTTAGTGACTTTCGTCAAAATGTGAGCACTGCCACTATCGCCCGCGCCGCCCAGATAAAGGATATTGGCGTCGGTCGGATCGACCGCGATTGGAATATCGTAATCGCATTGGCCATCGCAGAAACCGGTCGTGCCGATCGCCGCCGACCAGGTCTGACCCCCGTCCGTTGAACGTTTCAAAGTACCACTGGAGTCCGCCAACGCGGCGAACACATAAACAGTGCTGCCTATCTTTGTGATCGCGATCTCGGCTCTGGCGAGCGTGGGAGCGGCGGTGGCGACAGCTAGTGTGCGCGTAAAAGTCGGGGTGGCCGCAAGGGCGTTGGTCGAACGGTAAACACCGCCCCCGCCTGCCGTGCTGCTCCCACGCACGCATGCGAGCACGTTGTTCGGGTTACCTGGCTCAAACTCAACATCGGTCACGCTCAGGTTGCCGCCGTTGTCCGTAGCGGCCGTTAGTTTTTGAAATGTCGGATTGGCTCCGGCTGCGTTGGTCGAACGCCAGAGAGCGCGCGGCTTGGTTGATGCGGCGGTAGTGTCATTCAGCGAGACCCCGGCGATTCCACCGATTCCGGATGTGGTTCCGAAAAAGATCGTGTTCGGGTCAGTCGGATGGACGATGATCTTGTCAATGCCCCAGCCGCTCAGGACGTCGTTGTTGCTGGCATCCTTATTCAGCGGCCCGGTCAGTGTTGGACTAGCGCTATCAGCGTTGTCGATCCGGTAGATGCCAACGCCAAAAAAACAGTCGCCAGAGAAATTACCTTCCCCAGTTCCGATGTAGATTGTCGATGGTTGCGACGGCGCGATCGCGATCGCGCCGATGGATAATGTTTGTGCATTGTCAAACAGCGCAGTCCAAGTCGCGCCGCCATCCGTTGTTCGGTAGACACCGCCTTGTGCCGCGCCAACATATGCGATGTTGCCGTTGGTCGGATGAATGGCGATGGCGACAGTGCGTCCGCTGACAGACACGTTGTTGGTATTGAAGGTCTGTCCATTTGGGAGCGGAGACGGGCCGATGGATGTCCACGTGCTGGCGTTAAGCACCGCCGGCGTCGGAGTCAAAATCTTGGAGCCGGAGCTGAGCGTGCTCGTTGAGTTGTCCGGTATTCCTTCCTGCCGATTCAATTCGCGGAGCGCCCTACCGCGTGCGCTCGGATCGAAGGGCCTTCCTCGCTCAATGCCGCGCCGCCTGTTAACCCACTCCGCACGCCTTTGCAGATAATCTATCTTGTCAACTCTGCCTGCCATGAATGCAGGTAGATCCGGATCGGCGTTTTCCGCTGGGGTGAAAGTCTGGGCCAGTAGGATTGCTCCAATCGATAGGAGACCGAAAGAAAGCGTAAGCTTAATCGCGCGCATAACGGCACTCTCCAAAGCTGAAAAGCAGCGTCACCAGGCTGGCGAAGACCAGTTTTGTTACTGCATAATTATGGCGCGGGTACATTACGGGTATTTGTGGCGGATTTTGAGCAGGGCTTCGGCGAGTGGGTGGGGGGCGCCGTGTTCCGTTAAGCGGCCATCGACACGGCAAGTTGTCCCAGCTGACGAGAGGTCGAAATGCCTTTCCGAGTCGTCAGCGGCTGCCGTGTATGATCTGCGAGCGCAGTGGTATTGGCGCGCGACCTAGCATGGATCGGGCGCGCGCTGGGGTTATAGAGCTGGGGCATTTGCGCCTGTTAGGCGCATCGCTTATGACAACTTGGCACAAAATGACAAGCCTTTATTTTGCAGTTTTTTAGCTTGTCGTTATTAGGGGCAGCTTTGGCAAACCGGAGGGTTCATTACGGCTGTGTAATGTTTTTTTGGGGTGCCGCGCGGTTTACAGCTGAAGAAGGAGCGCAAGAAGAAAAAGATCAAATTCTCCGCTTTTCAGGTGCCGATTCACCAATCTCGAATCACAAATTACGTACGAGTGACTTGCTCTGCAAGTCAGTAGATCGTCCAAATTTTTGAGCGACTACGTGTCCGGCGCTTTTGCAAATAATGCCAGATCTTAACACCGGCGATGGACAGGAATGCCACGACTGCCGCGACGGCGAGGAGCTGAAGCATGGGATCAAGATCTACAAACGCACAAAGCATATGGGCAAACCAAGATTGTACCTGTTTGTACCGTCTGACAAGGCACGAGAAAACCTAATCCAATGTCGGACCGTGGATCGCAGATAGCGAAAGGCGGGTTTCGGAAAGTTTTGAGAACAGAGAACAGAGAACAGCGGATTGCGCGGATTGCGCGAATATCATAAACAGAAGTAAACTAGGGCCTCCGGCTCCGTAGAGCCTACTCTCGCTCCGCGCTGTAGGCTAGGCGCCGGAAGCCGACCTGGAAGTTCTACGAGCTGGAAGCGGGCTCGGAAAGAAACCAAGATGGTAGGTTCGTCGGGAGGAAACTTTGTTCTCTTCCTTATCTTCTGTTCAGAGCCTGTGGGGACGCGGTCCATGCCCACGAGGAGAAGGTTACAGCTTTGACTTCCCACTAATCACGGATCACTTATCAGCGGCTTCGTCATTCATTCGTCATTTCATGTCTTCATCTGGGGGCTTCGCTTCACGACAATGCGTAGGTTCACGCCATGGAAGTTTGCATCCTAACCATTGGTCACTCGCCGCGCCCGGGCTCGCGCCAGCTACCCTAGCTGCGTTACCGCCTACCCGCGCGGCTCCAGCTCGCGCGTGTTCGTCATTCGCCTGGCCGAAGCTTCAGCGAAGGCCGGTGCTTCGTCATTTTTTCCTCCTCTGACCTCTGACCTCTGCCTGCGTTCCTAGGGCTTAACTGTCAGTCCCGAGCCAGCCGCGAGCCGAGCCTGGTTTTGGTCGAACGTGAGAAAATGCGAAGCTCCCAGCGTGAGCGCAGAAGCGACGTGAAGCAGATCCATGGCGCGATGTCCCGCTTTAGCCGTGCGCTCGGACGAGAGACGCTCTGCTAGTGCGTGGACGGAGGCCCAGTCGCAAGGCGCAAGCGTCAGCACGCCCGTGGAAATGTCCTTACTGATCAACTTCAAGTCGGCGGCCGCAGCACGGCGGTCGATCAGTTTCCGGAAAACCGAGAGACGGATGGCATTGTAAAGTTCAAAGCGATTAAGGCTCGTGATTGGCAATGGCCCACTGCTAACCATGTAAGCGGCGGCCGCAGCCGAGTGAACCTGCTGCACATACAGACTGTAGAGAAAGCTGGTATCGGCGTAGGCACTCAATATCTGCCTTTATTCTCGGCCAGGATCGCGCGAGCGGCGGCCGCCGAAATGATGCGGCGTCCGTGCACCTTTTTTAGCCGCGCGGCGAAGTCCGGCATTTTAACCGCGGCCTTTTTCGCTCTGCGCTCAGGGACAAGACGCGCCACCACTTTTCGCCGCATCGTGATTTTGATTTCCTGCCCTTCTTTGATCCATGTCAAAAGACTGGCAAAATGATGTCTTAAATCCCGGACGCTTGCTGTTTTCATTCGTGAAACATCATGTATCACAAATTAGGTCTGTCAAGGACGTCCTCTGCTTGCCGCGCCGTTGCTCCGGCGAAGGCGGGACCTCTGCTGCGACGGTAAGGGCTGGAAGCAGGGAGCAGGAGAGCTCCGTTTGAACTTCGTCATTTCTTCGTTCCCGCGACTGCGGGATCATTCGTGCTTCGTCATTTCCTCCCCGCTATCAGTTATTGGCTCTTGGCTATGGTTCGATCTAATAACAGACAACAGAGAACCGCGGATTGCGCGGATTTCACGGATATCATAACAGAAGGAAACTAAGAAGACGAAAGACCAGACCGTGACGAGTGACAAGTGACGAGTGACGAGTGGAGTCGAATCACGAATCTCGGGTATTGATGTCAATCGCTATCGGTCGCCGACCCTGTGATCTCTATTCCGTGTTCTTCTTTTTCTGCTTTCTGACCTCTGATCTCTGACCTCTATCCTCTGAGGACAGAGCGCCGATACTGATAACGGATAATCAATAACCGATAACAGATAACCGATAACAGATAACAGATAACAACCGCTGATCAGTGATCACCGTTCCTGAGAAACGGCGTGATCAAGGCGCGTTCTTCGGGCAACAGTTTAACAGTCGCGAGCTTCTGCACTTCCTCGCGCGCCTTGTCTTTCCACCCATTGGCGGCCAGGGCCGCGGCATAGACAGGTAACGAAATCGCAGAGGAGGGAACTTGCGAAGTAAACTCCGTCAAGGTTGTTAGGGCAGCAGCGGATCTCTCCTGTTTTAGTTGCGCCAAAGCGACGGCGCTGCGG
>Ga0207684_10002248_pt1 | contig 19678 bp, 18 predicted proteins | sample KBSK5501metaG_FD_184342 | JGI IMG/M metagenome (GOLD analysis project Ga0207684, IMG submission 184342) | Corn, switchgrass and miscanthus rhizosphere microbial communities from Kellogg Biological Station, Michigan, USA - KBS K5-50-1 metaG... | ecosystem: Host-associated > Plants > Roots >...
GTCTCAACTACATGAAAGAGATTTGCCAATACTGGAAGGATGAGTTCGATTGGAAGCGGCAGATTGAGAAAATGTCCGCCTTTCACCACTATCGTTATACGTCGCGAGGTGTAGGTATCCATTTCATCCACGAGCGCGGAAAAGGGCCGGCGCCAATTCCACTGATTCTCACTCATGGCTGGCCGGGTTCCTTTCTGGAAATGCTGAAAGTAATTCCCATGTTGGCTGACCCCGCAAGCTTCGGCGCAAACTCAGCCGACGCATTTGATGTGATTGTTCCCTCTCTTCCCGGATACGGTTTCTCAGACCGCCCCACTGAATCTGGAGTAAACACATTTCGCATCGCCGACATATGGATGGAGCTCATGAAGGAACTGGGCTACGAGCGGCTGGCAGCACAAGGAGGAGACTGGGGTGCGGATGTGACCACCCTTCTGGGGTTGCGCCATCCTGAGCGGGTCATCGGGATTCATCTCAACTCCATCCCACCGTATCAGCCGTATCTTGAGGCCGGCACAGTCCTGTCTGAGGTCGAGCAGGCGTTCCTGGATGAAGCGAGTCGCTGGTATGAAAAGAGCGGGGCGTACGATCATATTCAGAAAACCGCTCCACAAACGGTTGCTTACGGCCTAACCGATTCTCCGGCTGGACTGGCAGCTTGGATACTCGAAAAGTTCCGTGACTGGGGAGACTGTGACGGCGACATAGAACGCAGATTCACCAAGGATGAGCTGTTAAGCAACATAACCCTCTACTGGATGACGCAAACCATCCATTCCTCATGCCGGCTCTATTACGAGGATAACCTCACCCCTCTTCACTTCCAGAAAGATGATTACGTCAGAGTCCCGTGCGGGATTGCGCGTTTTGCGAAACGAGAAGGCCCGTTACCTCCCAAGCGCTGGGTCGAGCGTGGATACAATATCCAGCACTGGACGGAAATGTCCTGTGGGGGCCATTTCCCTGCGCTCGAAGAGCCGGAATTGTTGGTGGAGGATATCCGCTTGTTTTTCCGAGCTTTACGCTCGTAAAGTCATCTTCCGCCCATCGTGTCGGAAGGTCTTTTTCCGCTAAGCCAAGGAAAGCGAGCAGCTCTTGTTCTGACCGGAGTGCCAAATGGACCCAATTGAGATTCCTGTTGCTAGTCCTCTTGGCAAGGTCGTCGTAATTGGCTGCTGCGTTCTGATTGTAATCGCGGTGCTTTGGTGGGCCGGGCCCAAATTCAGAACCTTCTTAAACACCGTATCGGGACGCACGCTACGAAAACCGGGAACTAAAAATCTTCATATTGTCTTCGGATTCGTCGTCTATCTCGTCATTCTTGCGCCTGTAGTGATCGCTGCTTATGTCGGTGTGGGCATTGCCACTACGGCGCCGACCCTCATCTCTTCGACAGGAGTAACGGGAACGACCTTCGTCTGCGAGGGCTTGCCAACCTTTGCTATTTTTTCCTGTAGGACGCCATTCAGTTTAGGGAATCGGCGGAAGACGATCACGTGGAATGAAATCGATCGCGTGGAATGCGTTTCTCGCGATGACGGCACGATCAGTGCTCTCTCTGTCTATTCAAAAACGCAGCGAATTGAAATTGGTAGTTTTGCCGTACGTGACCTGAGTGGCGCAACCGACATAATTTTGGCGCACGCGCCGCCGAGCGCTACCCGACCGTGTCAGACGGCGTTTTGAACAAATCATTTCCGAAGGATGCTACCAACTTTGCGCTCAAGCAAATTGCGAGGTCACATCAATGGGAGAACATCGTTCAATCACACATGCGTCCGACACAGAGCGGGCAGCGCACGTCCCAGGGATTGCACGGTGTAGCCGTTTTCGATCCTGCATGGCGTGGTGCGGGAGTCTTTCGTTTGCGTTCAGAAGAACACTTCAGAGTCAATCTGAGCTGCTCTTACTTTCAAGTCCTCTGCTGCTTGCGAGAGCGGCCGCGTGCGTTGGCAGATTCCCGTGGCCAGGAACCACTACGCCGATTGCAACCTCGAAGCGGCGCCTTGATTCTTATTTCTAGGACGCGGGTCGCGTCGATGCTCACCAAAGGCGGTCCCTCAGCACGCAACCGCGAACGGTAGGTTTTCCCGCTGCGACCGGAAAGCCTTTTCAAACCCTTCTCGTACCATTTCTTCCAGCGTAGCGCGATCGCGACAAAAGCCGCTAGGCCAGGTCGACTACCCCCGCTGCCACCAACAAATGAGTCATGTGCGGCTTAAGCCGCAGATGGGAGTAGGCATGAAAGCAGATCTCCGTTATCAAAATGGGTACCTATACGAACACCATGGCGCATGGTACGTGCGATACCGCCAGCGAGTCTCGCAGGAGGACGGCTCCAGCAAGCTAAAGTGCGTCTCCAAGCATTTGGGGCGCTCCAAAGACTTCTCGAATATTTTTGACGTTGAGCAGTGTCGGGCATCATTCATGCAAACCGTCAATCGCGATCGAGTCAGTGCAAATTCGAGAATAACGCTGACCGCCTTCGTCGAGGGAGCTTACCTGCCTTGGACCAAAGAGGAGCGTCGAGCCAGCACCGGCAATGGCCATCACGAAGTCTTGATCAATCACCTTCGCGATCGCGTCGGGAAACTCCGCCTGCGAGAATTTCGTACCGTGGACACCAGTCGACTGTTGCGCGCGATCGCCAAAGAGAAGGATCTCACCAAAACGACGTTGCAACACATCAAGTCGGTGCTGAGTACCACCTTCATTTATGCCAAGAATGAAGGAGCTTTCGATGGGGCCAACCCAGTGGATGGGGTTTTGATCCCCAGGCATGCGAGAGAACCGGGAGAGACGCACGCTTACGATCTTGGCCAGGTTCTCCAAATCCTCGACCTCCTCCCGCTCCTCGCAAAAAGTCTGGTCGCGACGGCGGCTTTCGCAGGGCTACGCCACGGCGAGCTGCGCGGACTTGAGTGGACCGATTACACGGGTAGCGAATTGACGATCAACCGTTCGATTTGGATGTCGGTGGTCAACCTTCCGAAGACGCGCGCCAGCCGCGATTCCGTGCCGGTAATTCCTGCCTTGGCCCAAATCTTGGACGAATACCGCAGGTCGATGGGTAACCCAGAGGTCGGTATAGTATTTCACTCCGGCAATGGGCTTCCTCTCAGCGTGGACAAAGTCGGGCGGCAGGTGATTCGGCCGGCTCTTAAGGCCACCCACCTGCCGTGGTACGGATGGCACGCGTTCCGGCGGGGCATAGGCGAAGATCACGGCTTGGACCCGGTCGCGAAGATCAAGCTTCATCAGGATGCGCTTTACGTGGGTTCTAAACATTTCCTGATCTCCGCGAAGCGCGGCGAGCCTGACTGGGCGCTCTTCGATCTGCCCGGCGCAAAGGAGCTGCCGGCAGTACGGTGGAAACTTGAGAATCTTGCGAAGCTGAATGCCAAAAAAGGGCGCAACTGCTCACGGGACTGAACGCTGCGCTGGGCCTTAATGAATATTTATGCGCAAGTGGCAAGACTGATCGACGGCGACGCTCGACGAGAATGGCGAGCCCGCGTTCGCCCCGGTACTTCCGATATTGTTCACGGACTTCCTCTCCGAGCGTCATCGCTTCGACGAGCGCCTTGACGTATGAGAGAACTTCCAACCAAAAGTGGAAAGATGGCTTACCGGAGCTGATGAAATGCGGCTACGTCGGAGGCTCCAAGTTGTGCTGTCAGCAGCAATCGAGGTATTGCCCGTCGCCATCGACCGTGAGTTTCTCGGACCTGATCCGTTATGAAGGGAATGGTGGGCCCGGATGGACTCGAACCATCAGCCAACAGATTATGAGTCTGCTGCTCTAACCGATTGAGCTACGGGCCCTCTAAGCTTTTATACCGTACTTCCTAGTCCGTGCCTACGGATTCGCGTCCGTTAGTCTTGTGATCTGATTCCGGCCTCCCAGTTCTGGGACCGTCACGGGACCAAACTTGCAAAATATCAAGAAGACATGCCGAATATGTATGGCCTCATAATCCATTGGTCCCAGGTTCAAATCCTGGAGGGCCCACCAGATCCAATAGGTCCAGCCACTCCACGACATGGGACCAGGGTGCCTTCCACGCCCCTCGGGGCGTGCAAATCGTTGCACATGGGGCACTTTGGGAAGAAAACTCGCTTGCGTTTCCGACTCTGTTGCTATAGATTACGCCTTCTCCCCGACCGTCCAGGAGAACTTACAAAATGCAAGTTCGCAACATCAAGACTGGCCCTAATTATTTCCCTAACATGGCTTTTGGCCTTATCCGGCTGCGGCCATGACCAGGCGCTGAACTTTATCAGTATTGAACCTGACAACGTGACCATCACTGGCGCGGGTCTGGAAATTCATTACACTGCTTTGGGGCATTACTCGCATCCACCCAACACCAAGGACATTACCGAGCTTGTCACCTGGGCGTCCAGCGCGCCACAGATCATTTCCGTGGACCAGCATGGAGTGGCGACCTCTGGGCTGGGCTGCGGCACCAACCTGGAAATCACCGCCACCAGCGACACCCGTACTCCTAAATCAAACTCGGTGGTTGTCGGCCGCGTGACCGTCAACGTGAAGCAACCAGCGGGCAGCAATGCCAATTGCACATAGTCCATTCGCGGTTTGAAATCCTAGAGGGCCCTTCGGTTGAGGACTTTCCCGGATGGCCCCCGTGCGCCGCGTCTCCCCACCTTGTGAGATAATTTTCTGTCCCTGATTGCGAGGAACGAAATGGCAGAACACAAGGTCTTCTGCGTCAAGCTTAAAAAAGAACTCCCCGGTCTGGAGGAGCCGCCCTTCGACAGCGAACTGGGCCAGAAAATCTATGACAATGTCTCTCAGGAGGCATGGCACGGGTGGACGGAGTTCTGCAAGATGTTGCTCAATGAATATCGTCTCAACCCCGCCCGCCGCGAGGATCAGGAAGTCATCGTCAAGCAGATGGAGCAATACTTTTTCGGCGAAGGCGTGGCCCCGCCCAAAGAATACGTGCCCCCCGTCCAGAAATAAGTTTCACCCAATCAATAACTGGCCGCAGCGGGTTACCCTGGATATCCGCCGCCCCATTTTCTGTGCAATTTTAATCACCTCGTAACATTCATTTGTTACAACCAGGAGGATGAGTTCCGCCGTTTATGACACCCTCATCCTCTCTGACCTGCACCTGGGATCAGAGATCAGCCGCGCGGAGCAAGCCACGCGGATGCTGCGGGAGAACCGCTTCCGGCGCCTGATCCTGTTGGGGGACATTTTTTCCGACCTCAATTTTGGCCGCCTCACCAAGCCCCATTGGAAGTTTCTCGGCTACATCCGCAAACTCTCCAACCCCAAGCGCGGCATTGAAGTGGTGTGGGTGGAAGGCAACCATGACCGTGGTCTCAGTCAGGTCATGTCCCATCTGGTGGGAGTGAAAGTCTACGAAGAATACGAGTGGGAATTCGAGGGTCGCCGTCACCTCGCCATTCACGGTCATCAGTTTGACCGCTTTGTGGTCAACAATCTGCTGCTGAGTTCCGTGGGAACGTTCTTGCATCTACAACTGCAGAAGCTCGATTTCAAAGGCAAAGCATTTTCCCGCTTTCTGGATCGCCTGGGAGCCCGCTGGTTGCGGCTTTCCTCGAAGGTGGCTTCGGGCGCCATCCTATATGCCCGGCTGCGACAGGCGGACCGCGTTTTCTGCGGTCACACTCATAAGGCCGAGTCCATCGAGCGCGAAGGCGTTGCCTACTACAATTCCGGCGGATGGGCGGATTCTCCGCTCACCTATTTGAGCATCGATTTCGCGGGGGTTCGCATCCACGAATACCACGAGCGGGCGGACCATCATGATTTGGTGAAAAAAGCCGGCGAACTTGATTCCGCTATTCCGGAACCCATCGAAGAAGACGCTGAATACGAAAGTGTCGACTCCTGATGTCGGCTCGAGCGCTCACATCTGACTTGCGGATCCTAACTTCCGGGCAAGGTAGACAAGTCTCAAGAGCCGTTTTTCGCTGCTAAGAGCATGGGCGCAGGCCAGGAACTTCTGTAGTCCTTCGAAGTTGGTTTCGCCCTCGAGCGCGATCAGTTCTGATCGTCTTTTTTCGCGGGCGTCGTGCCATCGTTTGGCCACTAAGGCGGCCTTCTCGGTAGTGTCGGTAACGCGCGTCAGCTGAAACCCCGCCGCTGCGATCAGTCTTTCATTTTCTTCGAGCGGGGCGAACAGGTAGTAGCCAATCGAGCTGCGGGTGGCGAGCTCTTCGTTAGAGAGCATCCCGCCCACCACCAGCGCATCGCTGAAAATCAAGCGGCCGCCCGGCTTGAGCACGCGTTGCAATTCACCCAGCAGGGCGAGGCGTCCGGGAATGTGGCACAGAACATCATTGCAATAGACCGCATCGAAAGTCGTGTCCGCGAAGGAAAGCGGCTGAGAAACGTCACACTGCTGAAAACGGACCTGCGGGCTCAGGTTCGACCGTTGCGCCAGAGCGCTGGCATTGCGAATCCCTTCGCCATTTAGGTCGAGGCCAACTACCCGGCACCCGGCAGTCTCGGCGATGTGCAGTGCATAGCGCCCCGATCCGCAGCCGATTTCTAGAACCGAACAACTCGGGGTCAGCTCCAGCAGTCGGGGGATTTCATGGGACTCTTCGGTCGTCACCCAACTGGTCTGGCCGAAGTCTTCGCCGTAGGTTTCCAGCCGAACCTCGCGGTAAGTATCGCGCTCATAGTTTCTATAGGAACTGTTGTAGGCATCTATTTTTGCAGGCATGTAATCCTTTTCCGCGCGGCCGCGTCCTTGCCATTTGCACCTTGTAAATCGGCCCGCTGGTTTCGAGGCCGGGATGTTACACCGGCTACCTGGTGGCTCAAAATGAATGACGTTTCGATGAACCATCGGGCTGAAAATGGTAACCTGCCGGATGATTACCCATTTTCGTACGGTCGAGCGCTATCACCAAACCGGCCAGACATGACCTTCTTTTTACCCGACGGTCACCTTGGCGTACATCCTTTGCTGGGATAATCTGAATCCATATGGCAATAGCGACGCCGGTCGCGTCCACCGGCACAACGCGGCAAATTAGACAGGAGATCCGGTAATGCCAAGGACCCCGGTGTGTTCGCTTTCCAAGTTGGTCGTAATCGCTGCGCTGCTAGCCGTCACTGCTTCAGCGCAAATCCGAAACCGAATCGTGCAAAGGGTTGAGGACACCGAACCGGTAGTGGTTTCGCCCCCGCATCCCATGGCGCGTGCGGAGTTCGACCGGGGCCGGGTCGAAGGCAGCATGAGAATCGATCGCGCTGCCCTAGTGTTCAAGCTGGCGCCCGCCCAGCAAGCCGCGCTGGAGAAACTGCTGGCGGAACAGCAGAACCCGCACTCTTCGAACTATCGCAAGTGGCTGACGCCGGAGCAGTACGCCGCGCGCTTTGGCATGAGCGGCAGCGACCTCTCCCATGTCTCTGCCTGGCTGAAATCACAAGGCTTGACCGTGGACGGCTACTCCCGCGCCCGTACTCGGGTCTTCTTCAGCGGAACCGCGGCTCAGGTCGAGAGCGTCTTTCGCACTGAGTTCCACCGCTATCTGGTCGATGGCGAGACGCGCTTCGCCAATGCCACCGAATTGTCTGTGCCGCAGGCGCTTTCCGGGGTGGTGCTGGGGGTCCGAGGTCTCGATAACTTCCGTCCCCGACCCAGGGCGCGGGTCGCGGTGAGGCCGAACTTCACCTCGCACGTTTCGGGGAATCATTTCGTGGCGCCCGTCGACTTTGCTACGATCTACAATGTCAAACCGCTTTACGACGCCGGATTCGATGGAACCGGACAGAAAATCGCCGTGGTGGGACAAACTCAGATTCACACCGCCGACATTGATGCCTTCCGCAATGCGGCTGGCCTTCCGGCCTCCAATCTGCAACTGGTGCCCATAGACTCCAGCACTGGTTTTTCCAGCGGGGACGAGGTCGAATCCGATCTTGATGTGGAATGGACCGGCGGTGTGGCTAAGAACGCGGCCATCCTCTTTGTTTATGCGGGTGCTTCTTCGTTAACCAAGAACGTGTTCGACGCACTGGCATTCGCGATCGACCAAAATCTGGCGCCGGTCATCAGCACCAGCTATGGCAATTGCGAGGCGAACCTAGCCGGCTTCACCGCAACTCTTCGAGCGGATGTGCAGCAGGCCAACGCGCAAGGCCAGACGGTTATTGCGGCCTCAGGCGACGCCGGCGCCGCGGACTGCGAATCTCAGACGGCCAAGTCGGCCATTAAAGGCCTGGCCGTGGATGCGCCGGCCAGCGTTCCCGAAGTTACGGCAATGGGGGGCACGGAGTTTAACCTAGATGCGTCGGTTACGGTTACCGGAACGGCTCCCAATACAGACGCTCCAGCCGATCCGCCATACTGGGCGGGCACGACCGGCGCCACCGATACAGTCAGCTCGGCGCTCATCTACATTCCGGAAATGGGCTGGAATGACACCACCGCGTCGATCGCGGCGGGCGGCGGACTTTCCGCCTCTGGAGGGGGTGTGAGCGCCGTTTTCGCCAAGCCAACTTGGCAGACGGCCCTCACTCCGGTCGACGGCCATCGCGACGTGCCCGATCTGTCCTTGACCTCGTCACCGAACCACGATTCCTCGCTAATCTGTTCGCAGGCCTTTTTTGCCCCCGCTACTACTCCTACCAGCTGTTCCGCTGGATTCCGGGCCAGCGATGGCAGCCTGGCGTCGGTGGGTGGTACATCGGTGGCCTCGCCTGCTTTTGCCGGCATTGTCGCCATCCTCAATCAGGCGACGCAGTCAGCCGGCTTGGGTAACATAAACCCCACCCTCTATACCCTTGCTGCATCGACGCCCAGTGCATTCCACGACATCACCGCCGGTAACAACATCGTGCCTTGCACTTCCGGTACGCCAACCACTGGCTCCGCCTCGCTGCGTTGCCCTACTACGGCTCCGTTCCAATTCGGCTACAGCGCTGCCGCGGGCTACGATTTGGTCACCGGATTGGGCTCCATCGATGCCCATGTGCTGGTGACGTCGTGGCCCACCTTTGTCTCAACCCCGGATTTCTCGGTGGGGGGCACGCCGATCATCGTTTCAGCTCCGGGACAGTCGGGTACGTCAACCGTCACGGTGTCCGCGACGAACGGGTTTACTGGCATGGTGGACCTGACGTGTGTCACTTCCAGCCTGCCCACCGGGGTGACCTGTGCGTTCGCCCCGACACCGGTGGCGTCGGGCACTTCTACTCTCACCATCACCACTGCCGCAGCGACACCGACAGCGACTTCCAACATCACGGTTACCGGGACTTCCGGATCCGTAAGCCACACCACATCAATCAGCCTTACGGTTAGCGCGCCCGCGACACCAGATTTCACAATTGCGCGCACCACGCTCGCGCCCGCCACTGTTGCAGCAGGAGGAACAGCCACTTCCACGATTACCATTGCTGCGACGGGCGGCTTCACAGGCACTGTCAGTCTTGCCTGCAGCGTTACTGGAGGCGGGACGCCGGCGCCCACATGCTTGTTAGCTCCCCCTTCAGTGGCGAATGGATCGGGTACGTCCGCGCTCACGGTCACTACCACGGCGCCGCACTCTCTGTCCGGTGCGGTGATCTCACCGCAACCCGGTCGTGGTTTTGGCTGGTTGGCGGCTGGCAGCAGCGCCCTGTTTGCTGGCATTTTCTTGCTGGGCGTGCCTTCGCGGCGGCGTCGTATGGCCGGATTCGGGCTGATGCTGTTAGTATTTTTCACGGCTGGCGTGGGTTGCGGCGGCGGTAGCAGCAGTGGCGGTTCCACCAAGACCGGGGGGACGCCCCCAGGCGCCTATGTCATTACGGTGACTGCCACCAGCACTTCGCCCGCGCTGTCACACCCAACCAACTTGTCGTTGACGGTCCAGTAGAAATCAATGGGGGGTGGACAAAAGTGTCCGCCCCCCCACCCCTACATCTTGAAATCAACCGCCGTGGTGTTGCCCCCACAAACCAAGACACCCACGCGCTCTCCCGGCTGCGGTTGGTAGCGCCGCGACAGGAGGGCCGCGAGAGTTGCCGCTCCTCCCGGCTCAGCTACCACATGCAGCACCTTCCACAACGCCTTCTGCGCTTCTACGATAGCATCATCTGAAACCAGCAAAACACTCTGTACATGCGCCTGCGCGATGGGGAACATCAGTTTGCCCACTCGCTTCGGCGCCAGCGAATCGGCGGCGATTCCTCCGGCTTCTGTATCGACCTTCTGTATCGACCGGACAGCCGGCCTGCAGCGCTCGCGTAAGAGTGGGGGCGGCTTGCGGTTCCACGCCCACGATCTTGATTCGGGAGCCATACCAGGCGGCAATGCCGCCGATGAGACACCCGCCCCCCACCGCTACGAGCAGGGTGTCGAGTTTCGGATATTGATTCTCGAGTTCCAGGCCGACGGTTCCCTGGCCGAGCAGCGTTTCCACCTGATCGTAGGCATGGACCACGAGTGCCCCGGACTGTGCTGCCCACTCTTCGCTCGCTGCCAGTGCGTCGGCATAACGTTCGCCGGTAACTACCAGGTCCGCACCGTAGCCACGGATTCGCTCCAGCTTGGCCGCGGACGCGACTTCAGGAACGAAGATTCTCGCCGGACGTTTCAGGTTCATGGCGGCAAAGGCGACCACGGCGCCGTGATTTCCGCCCGACGCGGCAACGACGCCGGTCGGAGGAATCTCCCGCATCAGCATGTTGGCAAAGGCGCCCCGAGCCTTGAAGGAACCGGAATGCTGCACCAACTCCAGCTTGTGGACCAAGCCAATGCGGTTCAGTCCAAAGTCCGCGCCCTGGACTTCAACCACAGGGGTTTGCCGAATATGCGGACGGATCAGTTCGTAAGTGCTGGCAATACTCTCGCGGTCAAGCTTGGGTTGAGGCATGGCAGTTATGATAACGCTGGCTCCGGGGTGGAGAAGAGCGCCGTGGACAAGCAGCGCTAGTGGAAAGAAGCGTCCAGTAGCGCTGCCGTTGCCGTGGCTGTCCGGGGGTGAAGTTTTACCCCGGTCCTGCCGATAAAATAGGCGTGACCACTCCCGGTGTAGCCAAGACTGTTCCGGCGCCCAGCGCGCGCTTTGTCGCCCGCCAACCGATTCTCACCCAAGACGAGAAAGTCTTTGGTTATGAGCTGTTGTTTCGCGATGGTGTGGAGAGCTACTTCTGTTCTAACGATCCTGAAGCTGCGTCGCGCAGCACGCTGGACACTTCGCTGCTCATGGGATTGGATGTCCTCTGCGATGGCCGCCGCGCCTTCATCAACTGTACCCGCGACATGTTGTTGAAAGACTACATCACCCTGCTGCCCTCCAGCCAGGCCGTGGTCGAGATTCTGGAATCTGTGGAGCCGGATGATCTGGTGATGGCAGCTTGCCAGCGCTTGAAAGAAGCCGGATACATGATTGCGCTGGATGACTTCGTGGTGGACGATCCCCGTGATTCACTGACCGATTTCGCCGACATCCTCAAGGTGGATGTGCGCACCACCACGGCCGAACAACGCGCCGCCATGGTTAAACGGTACGGCCCCTGGCGCTGTCGCATGCTGGCCGAGAAAGTCGAAACCCGCGAAGAATTTCTAGCCGCTAAAAAGGCGGGCTTCCTCTATTTCCAGGGCTACTTCTTCCGCCGGCCGGAGACCATGAGAGCGCACAACATTTCCGGCAACAAGCTAAATTACGTGCGCATGCTTCAGGTGGTCTCCAAACCGGAACTCGAGCCGCGCGAAATTGAGAACGCGATCAAGGGTGAAGCTTCGCTGTGCTACCGCCTGCTGCGTTATATGAACTCCGCCGCTTTCGGTTTTGCCAATGAAATCCATTCGGTGCGCCACGCTCTCTCGATCCTGGGAGAGCGCGAAGTTCGTCGCTGGGTTCGCCTGGTTGTGACCTTGTCGGCGGGGCAGAACAAATCGAGCGAACTGGTTCTATCCGCCCTGGTCCGTGCCCGCTTCTGTGAACTGCTCTCACCCAAAATTCAGCACGGCGAATCCGATCTTTTCTTGTTGGGATTGTTTTCCATGATGGACTCGATCCTGGAAATCTCCATGGCCGAAGTGCTGGAGAACGTTCCCATCGATCAGGAGACGAAAGGGGTACTTCTCGGAGGAGGGAGTCGCTTGCGCCCCCTCTATCAACTCATGCTGGCGCAGGAATCCGGCGACTGGCAACGCGCGGTTGAACTGGGAACGTCCCTTGACCTCCGCGAGAGCGACGTCGCCGAAATCTACTGGCAGGCGATGCAATGGGCCCGGCAGGTGAGCGGCGGGTGATTTCTTTTCGGAGCGCGGCAACCTCTACCGCCGTGATTCCGCGCCCTTAACCGTTACCATTGTGCAAAACGGCATGACTTAGGACTTGCGCTTTCTCCTCCCCGAGCGGTACCATCATAGGTGTTTCCAGCGGCCATGCTCTCTAGCTGGCCCTCCGCGCCCCCTGGCTCCAGACGCCAAACGGAAAAGCGATCTTAGGGATTAAAGATCTGCGATTAAAGATCTGCGATTAAAGATCTACGGATAAAGATCATTCACGCGTGAGTTCCAGCCGCAATGGGTTTTCGGCACAGCTCCATGCATGTGCGCGAAGGAATTTGTTAGGGAAGGTGTTAATCCAGCAGCAAAAATCAAGTCCCCCTTCGGGCGGACTGAATGCAGCTATAAAAACGAGAACAATATGAATGCAGGACCCGGACACCCCTCCGGCGGTGGAGGAGGGAGAAGCAAGCGTCGGCGCGGGCGTCGTCCGCCCAATCGTGGTGGAGCCCCCGGCCGTGATCGTCAACCACAAGGCGGCGTCTACTCCGCCCCAATGGACCACAGCTATCGAGCCGCCATGAACGGCAACGGATCGAGACCGGGACGGATGCGTCCCGGATTCGCTCCCGCGTACGCCCCGGTCGAGCCCGAGCCACTGCCCCAGGGCGACAATGGCAATTCCCGCATCTTTGCGTTTGTGGATGACCTGTTTTTTCAGGCCAAGATCCAGGAAACGGCACGCAAGCTGAATGTGAAGGTCGAATTCGTCAAGACGGAAAAAGACCTGCTCGATCGCATCAAGCAGAATGGCGAAGAGAAGCCGTCGCTGATCATCTTCGACATGAACAACGCCAACGCCAAGCCCCTGACCCTGATCCCTAAGCTCAAGACCAAATTGAAGAAGGGGACGTCCATCATCGGGTTCCTATCACACGTACAGGGCGACTTGAAGATGAAGGCGCACGAGGTGGGCTGCGACATGGTGCTGCCACGCTCAGCGTTCTCGCAGAACTTACCACAATTGTTGCGTCGCCACGGCGCCCCGGAACCCACGGAAGAAACCAAACCGATCTAGCGCCGGGCACCCTCGCCCGTCCGGACATCGACACGGGTGCGGACGCCCGTGTCTGCATTGACCTCCCTATCCCGGCGGCCAAGTGAGGTCTCGCCCTCCGAGCAGATGTACGTGCAGGTGAAAAACTGACTGGCCTGCGCCCGGACCCACGTTCAGCACGGTGCGATAGCCGTCTTCGATGCCGCGCTGGCGGGCCAGATGAGCCGCCGTCAGATGGCACCGGCCGATGATGTCCGCATCTTCGGCGGACGCTTCCTTCAGCCCGGGGATGTGTTTCTTGGGGACCACGAGCACGTGGGTGGGCGCCTGCGGATTGATGTCCTCGAACGCGAAAGTGTGCTGGTCGTCGAAGACCTTCTTGGCGGGAATTTCGCCGGCAACGATGCGGCAGAATAAGCAGTCTGTCATGACACGTCCCTCTGGAGACAGGATTTGATTGAAGATTTCAGATTGAGGAGTCTTCTTCAACCTACAATCTGAACTCGGCAACCCGGCCCCGCTTCGGCCCTGACTATAACCCTCAGGCCTGACGAAATCCCGGCACCTAGGCGCAAAGCTTCTGCCAAGAAAGAGAAAAAATTTTCCACCCAGAGCCGTTGTAGGGTAAATGCTTTTCCCATTACGAAAGGGAGGTAATCAACGCGAAACCTGAAATAAGCCACGTTATTTCATAAGGTTACACATTTGATTCTCGTATGGTAACAAACTGATTTTTTAATGTACGACGGGCGCTAAGTATCTTAGTATCGAAGAATTACACGTGCTGGCCAAGGTCTGTTCGAGCTTGGCAAGCCTCGTGCATGAGATTTAGGTATCCGAGCCGGGGATGGGGAAACAACTAAGTGACTCTTAGGAAACGCTCTTCGCTGCTGGGGTTGTTGGTCGCCTTGGTCTTGACGCTGCCTCCTCAGTTTGGCATGGCAGCCACCGTCAGCACCCGTTCCTTGACCGCACGTAAGAGGTCACAAAAAGTAAGTGAAACCCCGCACGCACGGAAACGCTTGACCAGGCTTTCGCGCAGCCGCCCCCGCACCACGCGCGTGGTGAGAACCGGCCGCACTCGGCGTCATCGCTATCACGAGCGCTTCACTGCCAGTTCGTTCATGGACGACAATTTTGAAGGCGATGCCACCGCCGGCGAGGATCCGATCGTCCGCCAGGCCGCTATCGATGCTCTGGGCAACATGAACGGAACCGTGCTGGCGATCGAGCCCACCAGTGGCCGCGTTTTGACCATGGTGAACCAGAAATTGGCATTGTCGAGTGGGGCGCAGCCCTGTTCGACCATCAAGCTGTCAGTAGCACTAGCAGCCCTGAGCGAAGACCTGATCACCAAGAGCACAGAAATCAGCTTGGGCCGCCGCAGCCGGATGAATCTCACCACCGCCCTGGCCCATTCCAATAATGCCTACTTCGAGGCCCTGGGCCGCCGTTTGGGATTTGAAAAAGTCAGCTTCTACGCCCATCAGTACGGATTGGGTGAACTTGCCGGATACAACATCGCGGGCGAGCAAATGGGCACCTATCCGCAGGAGGAGATTTCATCCAAGCTCGGCGGGGTAGGCAAAATGTGCTCGTTCGGAGAAGGCATCTCCATGACGCCGCTGCAACTGGGCGCCATGGTTTCGGCGATTGCCAACGGTGGCACGCTTTACTACCTGCAGCATCCGACAGCTCCGGAAGAGGTAGCCAACTTCGAACCACGCGTAAAACGGCATCTGGATATTGCTCCGCTGATTCCTGAGATTTCCGATGGCATGGCGGCGGCCGTGAGCTACGGCACGGCTCGGAGCCTGCGGGTCAATTTCAACGAGGAAGAAATTCTAGGCAAAACCGGAACCTGTTCCAAGGCAGGAACCCGCTATGGATGGTTCGCTTCCTACGCCAAGACGGATGTGGGGCGAATCGTCGTCGTGGTCTTCTTGCAGGGCGGACGCCCAACCTTCGGACCCAAGGCGGCAGAAATTTCCGGGCGCATGTATCGCAATCTCTATGACCACGCCTTCTTCGCCGCTCACCCCACTCTGCCGGCCGATACGGCGGCGGACGTTAAGCCGGCGGGAACAACGCCATAGGCAGTCGTCAGTCGGCGGTCTTCCTTTGCGAACAGGTTAGCGTCACGACAGCCCACAAAAGTGCGACCCCCTACGCTGCGGTCAGGCGCGTGCTTCGTTGGTAGTTCTTGACTGCCTTCTCGATACCCGGCGCGGCTCTCATCAGGTCTTCAAGGTTCATGGCCGGATGGATCTCGACCTGGGCGTTGAAGGCTAAAAACCAGGGCTCGGCAACCGCTGGGATCTGCGACGTATCCTTCAGGTCAAAAAAGACGAACGCCGTTCTGTTCCCCTTCTCCTCCGCAAAATATGCGGCTTCGGGTTTTAAGTCAGCGAGAATTGATTCGATAGTCTTGGGCAAGCTACCGTCGGAGATCGCAGTATTGCCCGCCTCAACTGGGATTGACACCTTGAGCAAGCAGCGCATGGAACACCTCTCAGCGGCGAAGTCTAACCCGCCGACGCGCGAGGGGTCAATCGGAACGGCGCGCCGGGCGCGCCGGTGCGCCGGAACGGCTGCCGGAGCACAAGCGATTGGGTCACTGGGGCCGGCCCTATTTCAGGCTGAATTGAAACAGCGTCAACCGAAAGAATTCTTTCGCCAAACGTTTCTGCTTGCGCCCGCATCAAATGTGCGACTGCGGACGGGCACCAACCATGGCCAAACAAGGCGGCAAACTGGCGACAAATTCCAATACGGCAGATCCCTTTCGCACTTTTGCCAGCAAAGCATCCTATGTGGTCGGCACTAAATGGGCATTTCTCGCCGCAGCCCTGCTGATCGTCGCCTGGGCGGCTTCGGGACCATTTTTCCATTACTCCGACACCTGGCAACTGGTCGTGAACACTGCGACCACGGTTGTCACCTTCCTTATCGTGTTTCTGATCCAGAACACCCAGAACCGGGACGCCCGTGCTATTCACCTGAAACTCGACGAGATTATCCGTTCCATCGACCTCGCCCACAACGAGATGATTGACATCGAGAAACTCTCCGATGATGAGCTGCAGGCGATGGCGAACCGATTTGAGAAGATTCGCAGCGAATGTGAAACCAGGAGCAGGCGGAGAGAAAAAAGTGTTCTAAGGCCGCAAGCGGCTGCGGACCAGAAAGCCAGCTACGAAGACGACCAACCGGACCACAAATAGCCAACCACTAGCGACCAACGACTAACCACGAGCATTCGACCCTTCAGCCCCACGCCATCGCCACGCCGTAAATCTCGGGCACAATCCCCTCCCGTGGTCTCCCCCAAAAAGATCCCAAGCATCCATATAAGGCTGGTGCTTATCCCCGGCACCGACGGCGTCAAAACAATCATCCCCATGGTACCGTTCACCACCGGTTTCGCCGGGATTATGTACCACAAGTCCTCCGGAATCACATACGCCGCCAGAAAATCAGAGTCGCCCTTCTTACTTACTTATACGCGCCGCCCGAGGTACAAATTAGGATGCACCGCGCATTTCACTACACTTGAGAAGTGGCAGTCGATTTTCTTGCAACACGATATGCACGTCGTGCAAACAATCCCTCTGGGGGAGGATATAAACAACATAGGACCGGAATATCACATCCGTACTGGAGGACCAGCACATGCCCTCTGTGCAGGCTATATCGACCGCCACCGCCTAGTTTGATGGGGCCTGGCCAGCCTCCCGGCTGGGCCTCCGCGATCGATTAATGACCAACGACTACCGAGTAGCTTTCCTCTCGTCCTTCTCCACCACTCCATCCTTGATGTGAATCACGCGATGGGCGTATTCCGCGATGTCGTGTTCGTGGGTGACCAGGACGATAGTGTTGCCTTCGGCTTGCAGACGATCGAATAGCGCCATGATCTCGTTGCCGGTCTGGGAGTCGAGGTTGCCGGTGGGCTCGTCGGCCAGGATGATGGATGGGCGATTGACCAGGGCGCGGGCGATGGCGACTCTTTGCCGTTGGCCTCCGGAGAGTTCGTTGGGCTTGTGCATCATGCGGGATTCCATGCCGACAGACGCCAGCGCCCCTTTGGCGCGCTCCACGCGCTCTTCGCCGGGGACGCCGGCGTAGATCAGCGGCAGTTCTACGTTGTGCAGGGCGGTGGCGCGAGCCAGCAGGTTGAAGGTCTGGAAAACGAAACCGATTTCCTTGTTGCGGATGCGCGCCAGTTCATCGTCGTCCAGTTCGCTGACCAGCTGGCTATTCAGCCAATAACTGCCTTTGCTGGGCGTATCCAGGCAGCCAATCAGATTCATCAGGGTGGATTTGCCCGAGCCGGAAGGTCCCATGATGGCGACGTATTCGCTGCGCTGGATGCGTATGTTAACGCCGCGCAAGGCGTGCACTTGCTGCTCGGAGCCCATGTCGTAGGTCTTCCACAGATCTTCGGTGCTGATCATGCACGAATCGGGAGGCGCCGACACCACGGGCTGCTTAATGTTGATGACTTCTGCGGTTGCCATTTTTCTCTCCTGGTCCTCTCGGGACACCTGCCCGCTCCGATCTTTCTCTACTGCCATCTGGCCGGCTGCCTGTTGGACGAGCAACTCAGACAGTCGTTAGTCGTTGGTCGCTAGCCGTAAGTCTCTGGCTTTTGGCCAACGACTAATCCCTAACCAGTAACGGCCTCCTACGGCCCCTCGTCCTCTTTCTTCGGCGCCGTATTATCTACCTTTACGCTGGCTCCCGGCCGCAGTGTGCGCAGCACTTTGTAACTGCCGGTAACGATCTCGTCGCCCGGCTTCAACCCGTTTAGCACCTCGATCTCCGTGGTGCCGGTAATGCCGGTTTCGACGGGAAGGAATTCGGCCTTGCGATCGCGGATGACGAACACACCCTGCAGTTCGTCCTTATCTCCGTCTGTCCGCTTGGATGCTTCCGTCTGCGGCGCGGCGGCTTGAACCGCTCCTTGCTCGGTGTTGCTGGCTTTCAGCTCCCCCCGCGAACGAATGGTCAGAGCCTGTATAGGAACTGTAAGAACTTTGTTGCGTGTGGCGGTGGTGATCTTAGCGGTAGCGGAAAGTTCGGGGCGTAGATTGTCCTGCGCTTCTTGCAGCGTGACCACCACCTTGAAATCTTTCGCTTCCTGGCTGGCGGAGGTCTGCTGCGACGTGGATACGCCGGTCGAGCGAACAATTGCATTGTTGCCAATCTCGCTCACCACTGCTTTGAAAGTCTTCTTGGGAATCGCGTCAATTGTGACTTCGGCGGGCTGGCCTAGCCGAACGTTGACGATGTCGGTTTCGTCCACCCTGACCTCGGCGGTGATCACGGACATGTTGGCCAGGGTCATGAGCGTGCTGCCGGGTGAATTCTGTATGCCAATCACAACCGTTTCGCCTTCGCGCACCGGCAGGTTGGTGATCATGCCGTCGTAGGGCGCGGCGTAGGTAGTCTTTCTCAACACGTCCGCGGCGTGGGTAAGGTTGGCGGCGTTCTGCGCGATGTGGCGACCGGCAGAATCCTTCTGCGCCTTGGCCTGGGCGACACGCGCCTGCGCCTGCGCCAAACCTGCTTGCGCCGTTTGCCATGCCGCCTTCTGGCTGTCGTATTCGGACTTTGCGACCAGGGCGTCCTTGTACAGACCTTGAGCGCGAGTCCAGTCGAACTGGGCGCGTTCGAAGTCGGATTGCGCGCGGTTCAGGTCGGCCATGGATGTATTCAACGCGGCGTCGGCAGCGACAGCGTCGGTCCGGGCCGCTTCCAACCCCGCCTGCGTGGCATTCACGTCAGCCGAGGATTGCACGTTTTCCAGTTGCGCCAGCAACTGGCCCTTCTTGACCCGGTCGCCTTCTTTCACATATAGCCGGATAATCTTTCCGAAAGCATTCGCGCCGATGTTGACGTAAGTTTTCGGCTTGATCTCGCCCGATGCGCTGACGATCGAAGCCAGGTCCATCGACTCCGCTCTGCCAGTCTGCACCGTGACCACACCCTTACGGCTCTGATGAACCGCAATGCCGGCAATCGCCAGTATTAGGATGGCGACGCCGCTGCCGATCGCTATTTTCTTTCCAGTGCTCATTGTTCCCTTGTCACGCCCTTCGGCCGGGCACTTTCGTAGTTCGATGACGGAACCTCTTGCCAGCCTAGCGCTGGATTCAGCGCAATCATCGGGCTCCCGGATTCCCGGCGCAACTGGGGGACACGCCATGAGATACGGTCTTGCGGATACAAAAGTTCCAGTGGGTCAAATTGCCATGCGGGCACCCGGTCGATGACCAGCTTAAGACCGGCCCAAGCGGTGCGTTGATAACAAGTCGATTATAGCTTGAGGAAGAGAGAGAATCGAACAAACTCTGAGACCGGAACAGTAAGAGGAAAATGCAGC
>Ga0207684_10002255_pt1 | contig 19641 bp, 17 predicted proteins | sample KBSK5501metaG_FD_184342 | JGI IMG/M metagenome (GOLD analysis project Ga0207684, IMG submission 184342) | Corn, switchgrass and miscanthus rhizosphere microbial communities from Kellogg Biological Station, Michigan, USA - KBS K5-50-1 metaG... | ecosystem: Host-associated > Plants > Roots >...
GAGCGGGCTGGGCGACGGCGTGGGGCTCGCGCTCTGCGCCCATGCCCGCCCGCCGAGGATGCCGAGGATGCCGAGAACGGCCAAAGCGGTTCGCACGGAGGCTCCAGCTCACATTGTCGTGCGGAACCACCGCGAGAGGAAGCAAAGGGTAAGAGCCGCGAGCGGAGCGCGATTCATTCGCGCGAAGGGAGCGGGGGTTCAAGGGGGTGCGACGCAGCACCCCCTTGCTCACTCACTGATGATGCGGCCGAGATCGCTCGATCGGGCCAGACGGTCGAACGTCTCGTAGAGGGCGGCGGAGATCTCCCGGATCGCCGCCTCCCCGTCGGCGTCGTGGCGCAGGTAGGTGGTCATGATCGACACCGCGTATGGTCGCCCGGGCAGATCGACGATGGCGGTCACGCAGCGCACGGCCTCGAGGCTTCCCGGCTTGTCGGCCACGACGAGGCCCTCGGGCAGGGGGACGCGAAAGGGGGAGTCCTTGGGGACCGCCGCCACCGCCATCATGTCCCGTGCCCTCTCTCTCGAGAGGCCCGCGCCGGCGTACATCGTCTCGGCGAGCTGGCGCATCTCGGCCGGGGTGGAGACGTTCTCGTCCCCGCGCCGGGCGGCGTCGAGGTCCATCATCTTCCGGCGCAGGTGCGTCGCGCGCAGGCCGAGCGCGGCGAGGCGCCCGTTGACCGTGTCCATCCCGACGCGGTCGATGAGGACGTTGGTGGCGGCGTTATCCGACCAACCCATCATGAGGACGGCCACGTCGCGCCAGGTGAGGCTCACCTGGTCCCCGAGCTCCTGGAGCACGCCGCCGCCGCGCACGCGGGGCAGCGGCGGCCGCGTGAGCTCGCCGAGGTCGACACGTCCTTCTTCCGCCTGCCGGTAGAGCTCGTACAGCACGGCCAGCTTGATCGACGAAGCTTGCGGGAACGGCTCCGCCGGGCGGACGTCGAGGGTCATCCCGCCCTTCAAGTCCTTGACCGAGACGCCCAGGACGCCGTCCAGCCGACGGTCCACGGCCTCGATCCGGGCCCGGAGCTTCTCCCACAGCGCGGTCTGCTTCTCGGCCGGCGCCGCGGGCGCGCCGAGGCAGAGGAGGAGCAGCGACACGGCCGCCGTCATTCTTGCTTCCATGCCTTGTCGTACCTCAGCAGGCCGGTGGAGTCGACGGACAGGCCGTGGACCGTCCGGCGGAAAGCGGTGAAGAGCGAGACGTGGTAGAGCGGGACCCAGGGCACGTCCTTCTGGAACAGCTCCTGGGCGGAGCGGTAGAGCGAGGCGCGCTCGCGGTGGTCGGCGTGCTGCCGGCCCTGCCTGAGCAGCCCGTCCATCTGCGGGCTCCGGTAGCGGCTGCGGTTGGTCGCCCCGATGGAGTCCGAGGCGAGGAGGGCGGAGAGGAAGTCGTTGGGATCGATCGTGTCCGCCTGCCAGCCGAGCAGGGCGAGCGCGTAGTCGCCGCGCGTGGCCCGATCGAGGTAGTCCTTCCAGCTTCGCGCCTGCTCCAGCTTCGCCCGCACGCCGATCTGGGCGAGGTCGTCGCGGACGAGGCCGGCGAGGCGCAACGGCGAGGGCAGGTAGGGGCGCGCGGCGTCGACGGTCATGAGCGTGGTCTCGAAGCCGTCCGGAAAGCCGGCCTGGGTGAGCAGCCGGCGCGCCGCCGCCCGGTCCAGGCCCAGCTCCTTCGTCCGCCCCGCGTATCCCCACATCGTCGGCGGCAGCGGGTTGCGGGCGGGAACCCCGTGCCCACCGAGGCCCTCGCGCACCAGCGCGCGGCGGTCGATCGCGCGGACGAGGGCCTGACGGACCCGGGGGTCGTCGAAGGGCCGGCGCTCGTTGTTGGGGCAGAGGAACGCGATGTTCAGGCCCGTCTGCGAATCCAGCGTGATGCCGGAGCGGCCGCGCAGGCGGCCGACCGTGTCCTGGCCCACCGCCGACGTGACGTCGATCTCGCCCGCGAGGAGCGCCGCCTCCAGCGACGGCTGGTCGGCCAGGCGGCGGAAGACGATGCGCTGCAGGCGCGGCGTCCCGCCCCAGTACTGCGGGTTCGCCGCCAGCTCGATCCGTCCCGGCCGCGCCGACTCGAGCCGATAGGGCCCGCTGCCGGCCAGGCGCGCGGAGGACCGCGAGCCGATCTCCCGCGGGCTCCGCATCGCGTAGAAGGCCTGGGAGAGCGTCGCGAGGAGCGCCGCGTTCGGCTGGTCGAGGGTCACCGACACGACGAAGGGGCCGGCGCGGGAGGCTCGCCCGGGGAAGCCGCGCTGCTTCCGGAGATCGTCCAGGTTCGCCACCACCGCCGCCGCGTCGAGGGGGACGCCGTCGTGGAAGCGAACGTTCTGGCGCAAGGTGAAGGTCCACGTGCGGCTGTCGGCGGTCGCCCAGCTCGTGGCGAGAGCGGCCTCGGGCCGGCTGCCGTCGGCGCGGTAGCGGACGAGGGGCTCGCAGATGTTCGACACGACCGCCGCCGACACGAGGTCGGTGGCGTGGTGCGGGTCGAGAGAGACCGGATCGGACGTCAGGCCCACGACGAGCGTGTCGGCCGGAGCGCCGAGGAGGGCGAGCAGAAGGAGGGCGCTCACGCCGTGAGCCCCGCCAGCACCTGCGCCACGAGCAGCCCGGCGTAGGTCCCGATCACGTTGCCCAGCACGGCGAGCAGCAGGCCGACGGGGTCCTTGATCAAGGCCGCCATCATTCAACACGGCGGCAGACGGGTCAACCGCCGGAGGGCCGACACCTATAATGCCCCGATGGGCGTCACCGTCCGGCACCGGCCCCTGGACCTGCGACTGCGCCACACGTTTCGCATCGCGCGGGGCGCGTCGGATGTGCGCGAGAACCTGCTCGTCGAGGTGGAGGACGACGGCCTCGTCGGCCGGGGTGAGGCGGCGCCGATCCTCCGCTACCGCGAGGACCGTGGCTCGGCGGCGCGCGCGGTGGACACGATGGCCGCCCGCCTCGGCGACCCACGCGCCTTCGCGCAGGCCGCGGGCCGGGCCGCGGTGGAGGGCCAGAGCTCGGCGGAAGCGGCCGTGGACATGGCTCTCCACGACCTGGCCGGCCTCCGTCTGCGCGCGCCCCTTTACGAGGTGCTGGGCATCGACCCTCGGCCGGGGCCCGAGACGTCCTTCACCATCGGCCTGGACACGCCCGAGGTGGTGATCCAGAAAGTGAAGGAAGCCTCGGCCTATCCCGTCCTGAAAGTGAAGATGGGCTCCGACCGCGACCGGGAGGTCCTCACCGCCGTGCGGGAGACGACGCGGCAGCGCATCCGCGTGGACGCCAATGAGGGGTGGACGCCGGAGGCCGCGCGCGAGCGCCTGGAGTGGCTGGCGAAGATCGGGGTGGAGCTGGTCGAGCAACCCCTGCCCGCCGACCGCATCGAGGAGACGCGCGCGCTGCGTCGGCGCAGCCCGATCCCGTTCTACGCGGACGAGAGCGTGCACCGCGCGGCGGACATCCCGCGCCTGGCCGGCGCCTTCGACGGGATCAACATCAAGCTGATGAAGTGCGGCGGGATCGCCGAAGCGCTGCGGATGATCGCGGTGGCGCGGGCGCACGGCATGAAGATCATGCTCGGCTGCATGATCGAGTCGTCCCTGGCCATCACCGCCGCCGCCCACCTCTCGCCGCTCGTGGACACCGCCGATCTCGACGGCAACCTGCTCGTCCAGAACGACCCGTTCGAGGGCGCGACCGTGGCCGGCGGCCGCCTCGTGCTGCCCGATCGCCCCGGCCTCGGCGTCGCGCCGCGTCGCCCGTAGCCGCGGGCTGGAAGAGTCCTCCGGCGCGAGCGTTCGGCGCGTGCAGCGGAGCGTTTCCTCGGCCGCCTCGCGGCGGATTCACTCCGACGCGAGGCGCTGCCGACGATGCGCGCGAAGCGGAGCGCGCCGCATTCGTTACTCGTAACGCAGGGCTTCGATGGGGTCGAGGTTCGCGGCCTTGCGGGCGGGGTAGTAGCCGAAGAAGATCCCCACCGCGCCGGCGAAGGCGAAGGCGACCAGGATGGAAACGGACGTGATCGTCGTGGGCCACCCGAGCCGCCACGTCATGACCTGGGAGACGAGCACGCCGAGCGCGATGCCGACGACTCCTCCCACCACGGAAAGGCTCACCGCCTCGGCCAGGAACTGCCGGAGGATGTCCCGCGTGCGGGCGCCGACGGCCATGCGGAGGCCGATCTCCCGCGTCCGCTCGGTGACGGAGACGAGCATGATGTTCATGATGCCGATGCCGCCGACGAGCAGGCTGACAGAGGCGACGCTCATCAGCAGGCCGGTCATGGTGTTGGCCATCTGCACGCGCGTGGCCGCCATCTCCTCGACGGTGCGCACGGTGAAATCGTCCTCGTCCGGGTTCGTGATGCGGTGGCGCTGGCGCATGAGGCGCGTGATGTTCACCGCCAGCTGCTCGACCTGGTCGCTGTTGGCCGCCGACACGTACACCTGCTGGACGTAGGTGATGCCGAGCAGCTTCTTCTGGATGGTGGTGTAGGGGGCGATGATGAGGTCGTCCTGGTCCTGTCCGAACTGGCCCTGGCCCTTCGGGGCGAGCACCCCCAGCACGCGGAAGGGAAGGTTCTTGACCCGGATCACCTGGCCCACCGGGTCCTGGTCCGGGAAGACGTTGCGGACCACGGTGTCCCCGAGCACGCAGACCTTTTCCGCCACCAGGACGTCGCGGGCCGTGAAGTTCTCTCCCGAAACGAGGGACCAGTTCCGGATCGCGAGGTAGTCCTCGTTTCCGCCCTCGACCGACGTGTTCCAGTTCTGGTCGGCGGCAATGACCTGCGCCCGGCCCCGGACCATCGGGCTCACCCGGGTGATTCCGGGGAGGGCGGCGATCGCCTTCACGTCGTCCAGCGTCAGGGTGGTCACCGTGCCCGCCCCGCCGCGAACCGCGCCCCCCCCGGGACGGCCCCAGCTCCCCGACGACACGAAGATCACGTTGGTGCCCTGGCTCTGGATCTGCTGGTCGATCGAGGCGCGGGCTCCCGAGCCGAGCGCGATCATGGCGATGACCGACGCCACGCCGATGATCACGCCGAGCATGGTGAGCGAGGAGCGGATCTTGTTGCGGCGGATCGCCTTGAGGGCGATGCGGAGCACGTTCTGGATCCTCACGCCGTCGCCTCCTCCTCGAGCGCGGGCAGCGCCGAGAGCTCCGCGGCCGCGTCGCGCCGTCTCTCGACCGGCTGGTCGGAGACGACCCGGCCATCCCGGAAGGTGATGACGCGTTGGCCGTACTCCGCGATGTCGTGCTCGTGGGTGATGAGGATGATCGTGATGCCCTTCTCGCGGTTCAGGCGCTGGAGGATCTCCATGATCTCCACGCTCGTGCGGCTGTCGAGGTTGCCCGTCGGCTCGTCGGCGAGGAGGATCTCGGGGTCGTTCACGAGGGCGCGCGCGATGGCCACCCGCTGCTGTTGACCGCCGGAGAGCTGGTTCGGCATGTGCTGGGCCCGCGGGCCCAGGCCCACGGCCTCGAGTAGCCCGAGCGCCTTGAGGTGGCGATCCCCGGCCGAGTAGGGCTTCCCGTTGTAGAGCAGCGGCAGCTCCACGTTCTCGAGCGCGCTCGTGCGCGGGAGCAGGTTGAAGTTCTGGAACACGAAGCCGATCTTCCGGTTGCGCAGCACGGCCCGGCGGTCGCGGTCGAAGCCCGAGACGTCCTCCCCCTCCAGGAAGTACCGGCCGCCGCTCGGTCGGTCGAGCAGGCCCAGGATGTTCATGAAGGTCGACTTGCCGCTTCCGGAGGCGCCCACCACGGTCACGAACGTGCCGCCCGCGATCTCCACGTCCACTCCCCGCAGCGCGTGGACCGTGACGTCGCCGAGCACGTAGCTCTTGCGCAGCCCCTCGATCCGGATGAGGGGCACCCGGCGGGAGGCGGGCTCAGTGGTCATGCGCGCGTCCTCAGCGCTGGCGGCGCTGGAACTGCGGGTTGAAGGGGTTGTTCGACGGCGAGCCGCTCGGACGGGGCCCAGGAGGACGCGCCGTGCCTTCGCCCTCGGTGCCCACGACCACGCGGGCGCCTTCGGTGAGACCGTCCTTCACCTCGACGAACTGGCCGTCGGAGACACCCGTGTGGACCCGCACCGGCTCGGGCTGGCCCTTGTCGTTCAGGACGAAGATCAGCGCGGAGCGGCCGCTGTCGCCCTCGGCCCCGCCGGGCGCTCCGGAGGCGGCGCTGGGATCGGGGCGCCGACCGCTCCCGCCGCCGGCCCGTCCACCGCCGGCACCGCGAGCTCCGCCGGGCCCCGTCCCGCTCACTCCCACCGTCGCACCCGCCCCCGGCGCCGCCGCTCCCGGCGCCGCCGCGGCCCGCGGGCCGGTGCTGGCGCCGGTTCCGCCCGCCGCGCCGGCGGAGCGGCCACGACCGCCGGCCTCGAAGCCCTCGGGCCGGAACCGCAGCGCCGCGGCCGGGATGCGGAGGGCGTTTTCGCTCTTGCGCACGATCACGGACACCGTGGCCGTCATGCCGGGCATCAGCCGCCCGTCGTCGTTGTCGACGCTGATGATCGTGTTGTAGGTGACGACGTTCTGGACGGTAGTGGGCTGCAAGCGCACCTGCGTGACGCGGCCGTGGAACGTGCGGTCCGGATACGCGTCGACGCGGAAGGTCACCTCCTCGTCCGTCCGCACGCGTCCGATGTCCGCCTCGTCGACGGACGCGTTGACCTGCATGTGCTTCAGGTCGTTCGCGATGACGAACAGCACCGGGGCCTGGAACGAAGCGGCCACCGTCTGGCCGACGTCCACGTTGCGCGCGATCACGACGCCGTCGATGGGAGCGGTGATGATGGTGTGATCGAGGTCGACCTGCGCCTGGTTGACGTTGGCCTGGGCCTGGCTCACCGCCGCCTGGTTGGCCTTGAGCTGGGCGACGGCCTGGTCGTAGTTGGCCTGGGCCGTGTCGAAATCGCTCTGGGGCAGGAGCTTCTGGCCCGCGAGCGCCCTGGCCTGATCGAGCTTGTGGCGCGCGTCGTCCACCGCGGCCCGCGAGCGTTCGACGTTGGCTCGGGCCGCCACCAGGGCGGCCTGGGCCTGGCCGAGGCGGGCCTGGAAAGACGACGGGTCCAGTCGGGCGATGACCTGCCCCTTGTGGACGACGCTGTTGAAGTCGGCGTAGAGGTTCTGGATGGTGCCGGAGACCTGGGAGCCGACCTGGACGGTCTGGACGGCCTGGACGGTCCCGGTGGCGCCGACGACGTCCTGGACGTCGCCGCGGTCGACCGGGACCGCCGCGTACTTGACCTCGTGGTCGTGGCCGCGGAACGCCAGCACCACCGCAACCACCGCGACGGCGGCGGCCACGAGGACGATCCGGGACACACGGCTACGCGGCATTACGCCCAGTTTAGACCGGGAAGCAGGGGGAGTGTTGGCACTCCCCCTGTCAAAGGGTGTTACGAGGAAGGCGAGGACTTCAGGGGTTGGGGTTCGTGCCCGTCCCCGTGCTCGTGCCCGTGGCGCTCGTCGAACCGATGGCGGTGGAGGTCGTTCCGCCGGTCGTCACCCGGGAGGCCGCCGTGCTCGCGAACGCCACACCACCCCCGGCAACCTGCACGCGATCGAAGTTGACGAGGCTCTTGCGGTAGTCGGCCACGGCGCGCAGCTCGGCCACCAGAGCCAGGGCCAGGTCGCGCTGGGCCTGGGTCACGACGAAGTTCGTGGACATGCCGGCCGCGAACTTCTTCTGCTCGGCGTCGAGCCGCTGCTCCTGGAGCACCCGGGCGGCCCGCGTGGACTCCACCCGCTTGTAGTTGGTCTCCAACGCGCGCCCGGCGCTGCGGACCTCGGAGGCCACCTGCATCTCCAGCCGGCGCAGGCTGGTCTGGGTCTGCTCGCGAGAGATCTGCGCCCGCGCCGACGTGGCCGCGGCTTGCCGGTTGAAGATCGGGTACGAGAAGTTCAGGCCCAACGTCCAGGTCGGGAAATCGCGCCCGAAGACGTTGCTGAGCGCGTCGCTGTAACCGCCGGGAGTCGTCCTGATGATCGGACCACCGAAGCCCTGCCGCTCGATTATGGTTCCTCCGATGCCGGACGACCCGTAGGCCGCGACGATGTTCAGGTCGGGGAGCCTCTGGTTCGAGGCGTACTGCACGTTGACGTCCGCGTTTTCCAGGTTCTTGCGGGCGGCCATGACGTCAGTGCGCTGGTCGAGCGCCTTCTTCGTCGCGGCCTCGACGTCCACGGTCAGCGGCTCCGCGGTTGGCCGGTCGGTGGGCACGATGCGCAGGGCCCACACGGCCGGGTCGTTCGTCGGGAAGATGGCGCTCTTGATCGCGTCCTCCGCATCCATGAGCGCGGCCTCGGCGACGATCACGCCTTCCTCGCGACTCGCGACCTCCGACTGCGCCGCGACGACGTCCAGCGGCGCCATCGTCCCCACCTTGACCCTGATCTGGTTCTCGTCGAGGAGCTTCTGGGCCAGGCTCAGGCTCTTGCGCTGGGCCTCGAGGTTGTCGATCGCGTAGAGGAGGTCGTAGTAGAGGTCCTTCACGCTGGCCACGACGTTGGTGACCGTCTGCTGGAACTGCACGTCGGAGATCTCACGGTTCTTCTTGGCCACCTTGAGCTGGAGCCGGCTGGCGTCGATGCGGAAATTCCGGAGGAAGGGTTGGGACAGGCTGGCGTTGAGGGCGGAGTTGTAGGACGGGTTGAACGTGTTGAAGACCGAGTTCGTGTTCCCGCGGTTGTTCGTGAAGTCCAGCCGCGCGTTGCCGCCCGTCCTCAGCAGCTGCGCGGCGCCGAAGTTGTAGGTGGTCGTCTTGCTGTCCACCTTCGTGGCTCCGGCGAAGGCGTTTGTCGCAGGAGAGGTCCGCGAGTTCTGGCTCACGGCGGACGTGAGCAGCGGGTCGTAGTTCCCCCGGTAGAGGCGGATGCTCTGCTCGCTCAGCTCCGGGTTGTACCTCTCGACCGCGATGTCGTTGTTGTTCTCGAGCGCGCGCTTGACCGACTCGTCGAGCGACAACTCGAGGGTCGGCCGCGCCGGCGACGTCGGCGGCGGCGACGGAGGAGGCGCGACCGGCTCCTGGGCCCGCGCCCGTGAGGGAAGGCCCAATGATGCGGCGAAGATCAATGCGGCAATCGCGCGACTCGTTCGAAGCATTTCTGACCGTCCTCCAACTCTTGCGGGACGAGCGTCCCGAACTTCGGATTATAGCCGAGGCCCGAGCGAACGACCGCCGATCATCGGCGCCCAGAGACTACAAACGAGAAGAGCTTGTCAAAAGATTCGAAAATCTCGCGCTTCAATCGGTTGAACCTAATTGAGCTGGGGGGTGCTAGCGGCGCACCCCCCAGACCCCCCGCTCGCTTCGCGGGAATGAATCCCGCTCCGCTCGCAGCTTTGGCTCTTGCCGCTAGCTCAAAACTGAAAGCGCACGCCCAGCTGGAGCTGCCGCGGCGCGCCGGGGTTGTTGTTCAGCAGGAACTGGCCCCGTCGCGTCGACGCCGGGTTCTGGTCGTAGATCTGGAGGAAGTTGGGGTTCGTCGGGGCGCCGAAGCCGCAGTCGAGCGGCACCGGGGCCGAGCAGTAGTTCTGGACCGTCGTGCCCGCGAGCTCGATGTTGCCCCAGTTGAAGATGTTGAAGGCCTCGGCGGAGAAGATGAGGTTCTGGCTGTTATGGATGTTCCACTTCCACTGCAGCCGGAGGTTCACCTCCTTGAACGGCGTATTGCGGAACGCGTTCCTCTTGAAGGAGACGCCGGGCGCGCTGTAGGGGCGATCCAACGAGAAGTTCGCGCCCGTCGAGTTCGCGCCGTCGGCGTTGGCGTCGAAACCCATGGCGGCGTCGATGGGCCGGCCCGACAGGATGCGGAAGCCGGTCGTGATGTCGAAGCCCTTCGGCAGGAAGTAGACCATGTACCCGTTGAACTGGTGGGTGCGGTCCAGGCGCGCGGGCCCCCACTCGTCGGCGAGGTTGTAGGTGTTCTGGTAGTTCGGACCGCCGGCGTCGCGCTCGTTGTCGTCGTCGGACTCGGACTTGCTGAGCACGTAGTAGACGTTGACGCTGCCCCACTTCTTCTGGACGCGGGTGCTGAACGTGAGGGCCTGGTACTTGGATTCCGCCGTCGACTCGCGCACCTGCAGCTGGCCCAGGTCGGAGATCGGCCGGGGCGTCAAGGGCCGATTGAAGAACGGTCGCTGGGCGGGGTCGCTGGCGCGAACGACCGGAGGGGCCAGGTTCAGCTCGCGGTTGCGCTCCAACCGCTCCGTCTTCACGTACACGCCCTCGAAACCGACGGTGACCCCGGACCAGATCTCGCGCTGAGCTCCCGCGCCGACCTGGAAGGCTCGTGGGTTCTTGAAGTCCGGATCCACCGAGAGGGGCCCGCTTCCGACGGCAGGGTTCGGCGACAGGCCGAGAGAGCGCGCAATGGACAGGACCTGGTCCTGGGTCAGGATCGGGAGCGACCCGAGGGGAGTGCGGTTGAGGTCGATCCCGATCAGGAGGAGCTGCCGGTAGACCGTGTTGTTCGGGCTTCCGGCGGGAACGGGCAGGGGAAGGCGCAGCGAAAGGTCCCCCGCCGGGGTACGGTAGTTGTTCATCGGCCCCGCGTACACGAGCGCCGGCGTGCGGGCGTAGTAGAGACCGCTGTAGCCTCGGAGCACGGTCTTACCGTCTCCGCTGGGGTCCCACGCGAAGCCGACTCTTGGCCCCCACTGGCCGAGCTGGTCGGGGATCTGGGTGGGATCCACCCTCCGTCCCCCGACGGGCGAAACGAAATTCCGTACGCGCGAGAGCAGGAAGTCGTTGTTGGCGATGGGAGTGGGATTGAAGGCCCCCTCCCAGCGGAGGCCGTAGTTCACGGTGAGCCTCGGCGTGACCTTCCAGCTGTCCTGGGCGTAGAAGGCCAGCTCGTCGGTCGCGAAGTCGACGAGCAGGTTGCCCATCTGGCGGTCGTAGGTCACCGCCGTCGAGTCGAAACGGTTGGCCACGGTCCCGCCCACTCCCATGATGTCGAGGACGTTCGCCGTGGTTCCCGACACGTTGAAGGTACCGAACTGGTTGAAGCCGAAGGTCTGGTCCACGAAGGTGTGCCGGTAGTCCCCGCCGACCTTGAACGTGTGGCCACTACGGATCCAGGTCAGGTTGACGTTTCCGCCCGCCGTCCAGTCGGACTGGGTCGTGGGCAGGAAGTTGACGGTGCCGAACCGGCCGATGCCCGTGGTGACGTTGGTCGCCTCGGCGTTGGCCAGACGCGGCCGCTGCTCGCGCGCGTACTGCGCTCTCGTTTCCAGAAGCAGGTTGGGCTTCAGGACGCTCGTGAGCTGGCCCACCACGACGTTTGTGTTGTCCTTCTCGGTGCCGTTGTTGGAGAGCGCGCTGAACGTGGCCGGGTCGAGAGCGTTCCCGCTGGCGTTCGAGTTGAGGGCCTTGTTGTCGCTGTGGGTGTAGCGGATGTTCAGCCGATGGTTGGTGCCGAACTGGTGGTCGATCCGGCCCAGGATCGTCCAGGCGTCGTTGGTGGCGTCGAAGGGCGTCTCGAGCGACTTGTAGAAGTCGAAGGCCTCCTGCGTGGCGGGGGTGGGGGTCAGCCCCGAGAGCGCGCTGAACAGCACCTGGCGGGTGTTCTTGAACTTCTGTTGCTCGTAGGCGAGGAAGAAATAGGTCTTGTCCTTCCGGAGCGGTCCGCCGATCGATCCGCCGAACTGCTGCTGCGTGGGCGCCGCCGCCTGGCCGAAGACGTTGTCGTCGGCCCAGTCGCGGTTCCGGTTGAGGTAGAAGACGGAGCCGCGGATGTCGTTCGAGCCGGACTTGGTGATCGCGTTGACGATCCCGCCCGAGGAGCGGCCGAACTCCGCGGTGTAGCCGGAGGCCACCACCTGGAACTCCTGGATCGCCTCCTGGGGAACGGTGAAGGCGTTGTTCGAGCGCTCGCCGCCGCGGATGCCGCCGAAGAACGGCTGGTTGTGGTCGGCGCCGTCGATGCTGACGTTGGTGTTGATGCCGCGCTGGCCCGCCATCGAGAGCTGGCCTCGCTGCGGATCGACCTGCACCGTCGGCGTCAGCGTCACGAAGTCCTGGAAGCGGCGGCCGTTGATCGGAAGGCTCGCGATGGCGGTTTCGTCCAGCGTGGACGTGCGGACGGAGGAAGTCGTCTCCACGGCGGTCGCTCCGCCCTCCACGGTCACTGCCTCCTGGATCGCTCCCACCTTCAACGCGGTGTTGACGTTGACCTGCGATCCCACCGTGACCTTGATGGCCTTGTGCTTCGCCGGCTGGAAGCCGGCCAGGGAGGCGGTCACCTCGTAGGTCCCCGGCGGAATCAGGGGGGCGACGAAGTTCCCGTCGGCGTCCGTGACCACGGTCCGGGTGATGCCGCGCGAGGCGTCGTTGATGACGACCGTGACGCCCGGGAGGACGCCCCCGGTCGCATCGACGACACGACCCCGGATCTCTCCCGTCGTCGCCTGGGACTGCGGGAAGGCGGAGACGGCGGACAGGGTCCCGCAGAGCGCCAGGGCCGCCAGACGAGCGCAGTTCTTCACGTTCACTCTCCTGCAGGGGGATTTGGACGCGATCGTACTGCCGCTCTCTTTCCCAAGTCAACGTCCCCGCTTCAAGCTTTCGGGTCGGGCGCTATAATCGCCGCTCCCAGGAGGTTCCCGTGAAGGTGCTGCTGCCCCATGATCAGATCCAGGCGCGCATCCGCGAGATGGGGCGCGAGATCGCCCGCGACTACGCGGGCCGCGATCCCCATCTGGTGGGCGTCCTGAAGGGCGCCTGCACGTTCATGAGCGACCTCTCGCAGGCGGTGGACCTGCCCTTGACGCTGGACTACATCGCCGTCTCTTCATACGGGGCGGCCACCAAGTCGTCGGGCGAAGTGAAGCTCGTAAAGGACCTCGATCAGGGGCTCGAAGGCCGCGACCTGCTGGTGGTCGAGGACATCGTCGACACGGGTCTCACTCTCAATTACCTCCTGAACGTGCTCAAGGCCCGGGGGCCGCGCACGCTGAAGGTCGCCGCCCTGCTGTCCAAGCCGTCCCGCCGCCTCGTGGAGGTCAAGGTCGACTACGTCGGCTTCTCGATCGAGGACCATTTCGTCGTGGGCTACGGGCTCGACTACAACGAGAAGTACCGCAACCTGAAGGACATCGTCATCTACGGCGCCGACTAGTGCCGTTCCAACTTTTCGCACCGAGCTTGGCACGAGTGTCGATGCTGCGTCCCAACTCCAATCTTCGAGATCATCGTAGGTCCATCAAGTTGGAACGGCACTAGCCGCAGCCTTCGGCTAGACTTTTCCTGATGCGTTACGTCCTCGGGATCGACGCCGGCGGGACCAAGACCGTCGGGCTTCTCGCCGACGAGCAGGGCCGCGTGGTGGCCGAGGCACGCGGCAGCGGCGCGAACCTGCAGACCCAGGGCGAGCTCGAGGTCGAGAAGGTCTTCGACGGGATCATCGAGACCCTCGGCCGGGACCACACCATCTCCGCGCTGTGCCTCGGTATTGCGGGCGTGGACCGTCCCCACGACGAGGCCGTCATCCGCGGCATCCTGCGCCGTCTCGGGTACCGCGACGGGGTGCGGGTCGTCAACGACGCGACGGTGGCGCTGGCCGCGGGCGCGCCGGGGCGGGTGGGCATCGTCGTGCTCGGGGGCACGGGCTCCATCGCCTTCGGCGCCGACCGCACCGGACGCACCGCCCGCTCGGGCGGCTACGGGTTCCTTCTCGCCGACGAGGGATCGGGCTACTGGCTCGGCCATCACATCCTGCGCGCGGCGGTGCGCAGCGCCGACGGCCGGGGGCCGAAGACGCTCCTCGAGCCGCTGGTGTTCGAGGCGTTCGGCGTCAGCTCGGTCCCCGACCTGATCCCTCACGTGTACGAAAAGGGCCTGCCCAAGCACCGCATCGCCGCCCTCGCCCCGCTCGTCGAAAAGGCGCGGGTCCAGGGCGACGCGCTGGCGGTCGAGCTCGTCGAGCGCGCGGGCCAGGAGCTGGCCCTCGCCGCCCGCGCCGTCCACCGGCAGATCGACCTCGGCGGCGAGCCCTTCCCGGTGGTCCTGGCCGGGGGCGTCTTCAAGGCCTGTCCGACCCTGCACGAGACGCTGTCGAGCCACCTGGAGCTGCCGGGCGCGCAGCCGACGCTGCTGGCCACCGAGCCGGCCGGCGGCGCGGTTGCGCTCGCGCTGGATCTCCTGAAATGAGGCGGTCATGAGCACGGCGAAACGGCTCATCGTCAACGCGGACGACCTCGGGCGCACCGAGGGCATCAACGAGGGGATCTTCGACGCCCACCGGCGCGGGATCGTGACGAGCGCGACGATGATGGTGAACTACCCGGCGGCGCGGAGGATCGCCGCGCTGTCCCGCGACAGCCCCGCCCTCGGCATCGGCCTCCACGTCGCGCTCAGCGGCGGCGTGCCCGCGCTTCCGCCGGAACAGGTCCGGAGCATGGTCGACGCGAAGGGGATGCTGCCCGCGAAGCCGGGCGGCCTCGCCGGCGCCGATCGGATGGAGGTGATGGCGGGGTGCGCGCCCAGCTCAAGCGATTCCGGGAGATCATGGGCCGCGACCCGACGCATTTCGACAGCCATCACCACGTGCACCGCGAGGTGCCGGCGGTCTTCGACGCGATCCTCGCCGTGGCGTGGGAGACCGGGCTGCCCGTGCGCAGCGCGAGCCCGGCGATGACGGAGCAGCTCAAGCGCGAGGAAGTGCCGACTCCCGACCACTTCGTCGGGGATTTCTACGCCGAGGGCGCGACGCTCAACGACCTCATCGGGATCGTCGAGGACCTGCCCGTGGGCACCAGCGAGCTGATGTGCCATCCCGCGGTCGTGGACGCGGAGCTGCGCGCCACGAGCGGATACGCGGAGCCGCGGGCGCGCGAGCTGGACGCGCTCACGAACCCCGCCGTGCGCCAGGCCGTCCAGCGCTCGGGCGTCCGGCTCATCAGCTTCGGGCAGCTCTAGCTTGAAGACGAGGGTCCTCGATGGCGCGGAGGCGGTGGCCCGCGCCGTGGCCGACGACGTGGCGGCTTTCGCCGCCCGCCGGCCCGACCTCGTCCTCGCGCTGCCCACCGGCCGCACGCCCGTTCCTCTCTACGACGAGCTGGCCGCCCGCTGTGCGCGCGGGGAGTGCAACCTGTCCCGCGCGCGCGGCTTCAATCTCGACGAGCTGGTGCTGCCGCGCTCCGACCCGCGCACGTTCCGGGCGTTCATGGAGCAGCACGCGTGGGGACGCATCGGACTCCGGCGCGACCGTTGCGACATCCCCGACGGCGATGCGCCCGACCTGGGCGCGGAGTGCCGCCGCTACGAAGAAGCCATCGCCGCCGCCGGCGGCCTCGACCTCGCTCTCCTCGGCGTGGGCGTCGACGGCCACGTGGCCTACAACATGCCGGGGCCGATCAGCCTGCCCACCCACCTCACTCGGCTTCCCGATGGCCTGGCGGCCTCGCTGCAGGTGCCGCCGTCGGCGTGGCCGCTGCGGGCGCTGACGATGGGGATCGGGACCATCCGCGGCGCGCGGGCGATCCGCGTGATCGCGACCGGAGCGAGGAAGGCCACGGCCGTGCGGGCGCTCGTCCACGGGCCCGAGAACCCCGATTGGCCCTGCTCGTTCCTGCACGCGCACGCGGACATCGAGCTATTCATGGACGCCGCCGCCGCCGCCGCGTTGTAGCGTTGGTAACGCTAACGCAGCGCGCGGCGGACGTGGCCCTTCGCGCCGGCGAGACGGGCGCGCGCTTTCTCAGCGGAGACCCGGCGCGCGCCCATCACGATGGCGGTCTTGACCTCGCCGCCCGCGAGCGAGAGCAGGCGCACGGCCTCCTCGGGCTCGACGCCCGCCGCCGCGGCGACGATCCGGCGGGCGCGGTCCTGGAGCTTCGCGTTGCCCGGACGCAGGTCCACCATCAGGTTCTCGTACGCCTTGCCGAGCCGCACCATCGCGGCGGTGGTGATCGCGTTCAGCGCCGCCTTCGTGGCCGAGCCCGCTTTGAGGCGCGTCGATCCGGTGAGCACCTCGGGTCCGGTGGGGATGGCGACCACCGTGTCGGCCTGCCGCGTCAGCCCCGGGCCCGGCGCGCACGTCACCAGCACCGTCTCCACGCGGTTCTCGCGCGCCGCGGCCAGCGCCCCGCGCACGAAGGGAGTCACCGAGCTGGCCGAGATACCGATGAGCAGATCCGGCGGCCGTAGCGCCGCCGCTTCCCGCCGGCCGTTCTCTTCGTCGTCTTCGGCCCCTTCCACCGCCCGGAACACCGCGCCTTCCCCTCCCGCCATCACGGCCCGCACGCGGCTCGGATCCAGGCCGAAGGTGGGAGGGCACTCCGCGGCCTCGAGGATGCCCATCCGTCCACTGGTGCCTGCGCCGAGGAACACGACGCTGCCGCCCGCCTCCAGGGCCCGGGCGGCGCGCTCCGCCGCGCGGCTGATCGCCCGGCTCTGGCGGACGGCGGCCCCGATCGCCCGACGGTCTTCCTCCAGGAGGAGGGACACGACTCGCGCGGTGCTCATCGTGTCGAGGCCCCGGCTCCGCGGGTTGCGGGATTCGGTGAGGAGCGACGACCACCGGTCGGGGTCTGATTGCTGATTGCTGATTGCTGAGCGCTTCCGCGTCCGCGTCAATGCACCAGGCTCCGCCGCACCTGGTCGCGGAGGCGGTCGGCTTCGGCGACGACCGCCTTCTCGTCGAGCGTGAGGACGCGGCGGTCGCGCATGATCACGCGGCCCTCCACGATCACGTGGCGAACGTCGGCCCCCTTGGCGACGTAGACGAGGTGGGAGACCGGGTCGTAGAGCGGATGCAGGCGCGGCTCGTCGAGGCCGACGACCACCAGGTCGGCGCGCTTTCCCGGCTCCAGCGACCCGATGCGGTCCTCCATGCCGAGCGCCCGCGCCCCGCCGAGGGTCGCCATCTCGAGCACGGCGGGGGCGGGGGCCACCGTGGGATCGCCGGAGGCGTGCTTGGCGAGCAACGCCGCGGTGAGCATCTCCTCGAACATGTCGAGGTCGTTGTTGCTCGCGGCGCCGTCGGTGCCCAGGCCCAGACGCAGGCCCTCGGCGAGCATGTCGCGCACGGGCGCGGTTCCCGACGCCAGCTTCATGTTGCTCTGCGGGCAATGCGCGACGCCCGCGCCCGCCTCCTTCAGGATGGCCCGGTCGGAGGGGGTCAGCCAGATGCCGTGGGCGCCGAGGACACCGCGGCGCAGGATGCCGAGCTGCCGGAGGTGCTCGGTGGGGGTGCGGCCGTAGCGCTCGCGGACCTGCGACTGCTCGTCGCTCGACTCCGAGAGATGGATGAGGATCGGGGCGTGGTACCGGTCGGCGAGCGCGCGGGCCGCCTTCAGCGTCTCGGGGGTCGCGAGGTAGGTCGAGTGGGGGGCGACGGCCGGCACCACCAGCGGGTCGTTCGCCCAGCGCTTCAAGAACCGCTCCGCGTAGGCCAGCGCGTCCGGGATCGTCTTGCTGTCGGGGGCGGGAAACTCGATCAGGCTGGACCCGAGCACGCCCCGCAGCCCCGCTTCCTTGCACACCTCGGCCACCTGGTCCTCGAAGTAGTACATGTCGACGAAGGTGGTGGTGCCGGAGCGGATCATCTCCAACGCGGCGAGCCGGGTTCCCGCCCGCACGAACTCCGCGGTGACGTTGATCTTCTCCGCCGGGAAGATGTATCTCTGCAGCCACTCCATCAGCTTGAGGTCGTCGGCGACGCCGCGGAAGAGCACCATGGCGGCATGGGTGTGGGCGTTGACGAGGCCGGGCATGACGATGCCGCCGGCGGCGTCCAGCACCTCACGGGCCCGGAACTGGCCGTCCACTTCGGCTTCGGTTCCCACCGCGACGATGCGGCCGCCGTCCACCGCCACCGCGCCGTGAGCGATGACGCGCCGGCCGGCGTCCACGGTCACCACGGTGCCGTTGCGGACCACGAGGTCCGCCGGCGGCACCGCCGCCGCCGCCACGAGGAGAAGTACCGCGAGACTCATAGATTGCGATCGTCGAAGGGCAGCGGCAGCAGCTTGGACATCCGGAGCGTGCGCCGGTGGCCCTTCAGGTCCTCGAGGTGGACCCACACGTCGCCGCAGAACTCCCACAGGATCTGGCGGCAGGGCCCACAGGGCGGGGCCAGCCGCGGCGAGTCGGCGACGACGGCGACCGCGTCGAACTCGCGGATCCCTTCGGAGATGGCCTTGAACACCGCCACCCGCTCGGCGCACAGCGTGAGGCCGTAGGACGCGTTCTCGACGTTGCAGCCGGTCACGATCTCGCCGTCGCGCGCGCGCAGCGCGGCTCCCACCTTGAACCTGGAGTAAGGGGCGTGCGCCTTCTCCCGAGCGTCACGGGCGAGCCGGGCCAGCTCCCGCAGGCCGGAGGGCCGGGCGCGCGTCACGCGAGCTTCGCCGCATCCTGGATGATCCGGCCCAGGACGTCCATGAGGCCCGCCTTGACCCTCTCGCCCACCTCGAGCACCTCGCGATGGTCGAGCTTCTTCTTCAGGACGCCCGCGGCCATGTTCGTGATGCAGGAGATCGCGAGCACCCGGATCCCCATGTGCCGGGCGGCGAGCACTTCCGGCACCGTCGACATGCCCACCGCGTCGGCGCCCATCGTGCGCGCCATGCGGATCTCGGCGGGCGTCTCGTACGAGGGGCCGGTGAACGCGATGTACACACCGTGGCGCACGGGCACGCCCGCCTTCCAGCACGCCTTCTCCGCGATCTCGCGCAGCCGGGGGTCGTAGGCCTCGCTCATGTCGAAGAAGCGCGGGCCGAGCTGCTCGTCGTTGGGTCCGATGAGGGGGTGGACGCCCATGTAGTTGATGTGGTCCTCGATCACCATCAGCTCGCCCGGCTTGTAGTTCACGTTCACGCTGCCGGCGGCGTTGGTGAGGATGACGGTCTTGACCCCGAAGCGCCCGAGGACGCGCACGGGGAAGACCACCTCCTGCATGCTGTAGCCCTCGTAGTAGTGCACGCGTCCCGCCATCACGGCCACCGGCACCCCCCCCGTGGTGCCGACCACGAGCTCGCCCGCGTGGCCGATGGCGGTGGAGACCGGGAAGTGGGGAATGCCGCGGTAGGGAATGACCACCGGCTTGTCCAGCGTCTTCGCGAAGGCGCCCAGCCCGGAGCCGAGGACGAGGCCGACGGTGGGCCGCAGCGGCGTGCGCGATTCGATCGCGCGGACGGCTTCGCCGAGCTGCTGTGCGACCGTCACAGGAGCAGCCCCGCGATGCACGCGGTCATGAAGTTCGCGAAGGTGCCCGCGAGCAGCGCGCGGAGGCCGAGCCGGGCCATGTCGTTCCGCCTCTCGGGGGCCAGCGCCCCGATGCCCCCGATCTGGATGCCGATCGAGCTGAAGTTCGCGAAGCCGCAGAGGGCGTAGGTCGCGATCGTGAACGAGCGCGGGTCGAGCGTGGACTTGAGGGGACCGAGTTGCGAGTAGGCGATCACCTCGTTGAGGACCGTGCGCGTGCCGAGGAGGTTGCCGACCACGAGGGCGTCCTTGGCCGGCACTCCCATGACCAGGGCCAGAGGGCCGAAGACGTAGCCGAGCAGCGTCTCGAGCTGCAGGCCGAACTTGCCGAGGATCGCGTTGACGAGGGCGACGAGGGCCAGGAACGAGATGAGCATCGCGCCGACGTTCAGGGCGAGGTTGAGGCCCTCGCCGGTCCCGCGGGCGGCGGCGCC
>Ga0207684_10002257_pt1 | contig 19631 bp, 19 predicted proteins | sample KBSK5501metaG_FD_184342 | JGI IMG/M metagenome (GOLD analysis project Ga0207684, IMG submission 184342) | Corn, switchgrass and miscanthus rhizosphere microbial communities from Kellogg Biological Station, Michigan, USA - KBS K5-50-1 metaG... | ecosystem: Host-associated > Plants > Roots >...
CCTGGAGGGCGAGCGGACCTTCGACCTCGTCGTGAAGATGAACCCGCGCTCCGCCGCGGACGTGGATTCCGTGAGACGCCTGCCGGTCCTCGGCGCCGCGGGCGAGAAGCTGAGCCTGGGCCAGCTCGCACAGGTCGACGTGAAGCCGGGCTTCGCGCGGATCTACCGCGAGGAGAACGCGCGCCGGATCGCGGTCAAGCTCTCGGTCCGCGGGCGCGACCTCGGCTCGCTCGTGCGGGACGGCGCGGCGCGCGTCGAGAGAGCCGTGACGCTTCCGCCGGGCTACGGCCTTCACTGGTCCGGCGCCTACGAGAACCAGCAGCGCGCCCAGAAGCGGCTGCTCGTGATCGTCCCCGTGACGCTCCTCGGCATCTTCTTCCTGCTCTTCGCCGCCTTCGACTCCACGAAGCTCGCGCTGCTGATCCTGCTGAACGTTCCCTTCGCGGCGGTGGGCGGGATCTGGGCCATCGCCGTGTCCGGGCTCTCGCTCTCGGTCTCCGCGATGGTCGGCTTCGTCGCGCTGCTCGGCGTCTCGGTGATGAACGGCGTCCTGCTCGTCCAGCGCATCCGCGATCTGCGCCTCGAGGGACGCGGGCTCGTCGACGCCGTCTCCGAGGGCGCCGCCTCGCGCCTGCGGCCCGTTCTGATGACGGCGCTGATGGCCGAGCTGGGGCTGCTCCCGGCGGCGCTGTCCACGGCGGTCGGCGCCGAGACGCAGCGGCCGTTCGCCATCGTGATCATCGGCGGACTGGTCACGGCGACCGTGCTGACGCTCGTCGTCCTGCCGGTGCTCTACGAGACGTTCGAGACGGAGCAGCCGGAATACTGAGGTATGTCATGAAATACGTGCTCGCGTTCGTCGGACCCGACCGGCTCGATCCGCTGATCGAGGAGCTGGCCGAGCATCACGTGCATGGCCTCACGGTCGCGGAGGCCCGGGGCTTCGGCCAGGAGCACGACGCGGGACATCCCGAGCACCGTGATCACGAGGGCGTCGATCTCGTGCGCAAGCTGCGCATCGAGGTGATCTGCGGGGATGGCGAGGTCGAGGATCTGCTGGGGGCGTTCTACAAGGCTGCGCACACCGGTCGCCGCGGCGACGGCAAGGTGTTCGTCCTCGACGTCCAGGATGCCCTGAGGCTCAAGACCGGCGAGCGCGGCGAGGCGGCGCTCGGCTCGCCCACGTCTGGCCGGGCACGGCCCATGTAGGGGAAGGACGTATGATCGGCGGCGGCGCGGAAAGGACGGCATCATGCCTGAGGAGCCGGAAGTCGACACGGAGAAGCTCCACGAGGCCGTCCAGGAGGAGCTGGAGCGTGAGGGCGGCGGCTACCTTCGGCAGATCGCGCTCACGACCGCGGTCCTGGCCGCGCTCGCCTCGGTCGCCTCGCTGAAGGCGGGCGCGACGGTCAACGAGGCCCTGGCCCTCAAGACCGAGGCCACCCGGCTCCAGGCCCAGGCGTCCGACGAGTGGGCCTATTACCAGGCGAAAGGCGTGAAGGCCGCGGTGCAGGAGGCGGCGAGGAGCTCGTGGCTGGCCAGCGGGAAGGCGCCGCCGCCCGACTACGAGGCGAAGATCAAGCGATACGAAGAGGAGCAGAAGGAGATCCAGGCGAAGGCCCGCGAGAGGGAGCGGGACGTGGAGGAAAAGGACCGCGAGGCGGAGGAGCTCCTGCACCGGCACCATGCCTTCGCCAACGCCGTCGCGCTCTTCCAGGTGGCGATCGCGCTCGGAGCCGTGGCGGCGCTCACGCGCAATCGGCTCGTCCTGCTCGGGTCGCTGCTCGTGGGGTCGGCCGGAGCGCTGGTCTTCGTCTGGCGGCTGATCCGCTGAGAGGAGCGAGGTCCCCATGCAAGCGACCGACGTGTTCCGTGCGATCAGGAAGGTCTGGAAGAGCGAGCCGACGCTCGAGGGAGCCGGTGTCCATCTGAGGCGGGTGTTCGGATTCCACGAGGTCCCCCAGCTCGACCCCTTCCTGCTGCTCGATCACTTCAAGTCCGAGAACCCGGCCGATTACGTCAAGGGCTTCCCCTGGCACCCGCACCGCGGCATCGAAACCATCACCTACGTCCTGGACGGGGACGTGGAGCACGGAGACAGCCTGGGCAACAAGGGCGTCATCCGGCCCGGGGACGTCCAGTGGATGACGGCGGGCGGCGGCATCATCCACCAGGAGATGCCGAAGGGGGATCGCAAGGGGCGGATGTGGGGGATGCAATTGTGGGCGAACCTGCCCGCGAAGCAGAAGATGATGGACCCGCGCTATCGCGAGGTGAAACAGGCCGAAATCCCGGTCGTGAAGACGAAGGAGGGCGCGACGGTCCGACTCGTCTGCGGGGAGGTCGACGGCGTCCGGGGGCCGGTCCGCGAGATCGTCACCGACCCCGAGTATCTCGACGTGTCGCTGCCCGCCGGGAAGTCCTTCACCCACCCCGTGAAGGCTGGCCACACGGTGTTCGCGTTCGTGATCGAGGGAGAGGGCTGGTTCGACCCGGCGCGAGACCCGTTCGCGCGCGAGGCGACGGGAGAGAGCTGGTGGGATACGAAGCACGGGCGCACGTGCGACGCGGAGACGCTCGTCCTCTACGGGCCCGGGACCACCGTCCGAATCGCTACCGACAAGAAGGCCGTCCGCTTCCTGCTGGTGTCCGGCCAGCCCCTCCAGGAGCCGGTGGCCTGGTACGGTCCCATCGTCATGAACACGCGCGAGGAGCTCAGGACGGCCTTCGACGAGTTCGAGCGGGGAACCTTCGTGAAGCCACGGCGGTCCTAGAGACTCCACGGCTCCATGATGGCGTCCGTGCGATCATGGACCGGAACGTACCAGATCCTGCGCGCGGCGAGAGAGAGGGGAAAACCTGGCCATGTGTCGAAACATCCGCACGCTGTTCAACTTCGAGCCGCCGGCGTCCGATGAGGAGGTCCGTGCCTCATCCGTACAGTTCGTCCGCAAGCTGAGCGGCTTCCATCACCCCTCGAAGGCCAACGCGGAGGCCTTCGACCGCGCGGTCGAGGAGGTGACGGCCGCCGCCCGCCGACTCGTGGATTCCCTCGTGACCAACGCCGCCCCGCGCGACCGCCAGGAAGTGGCGGCGCTGGCCCGAGCCCGGTCCGCGAAGCGCTTCGGCCGGTGACCCGGCGCGTCTACAAGTACTACGACCTCGTCCTCGCCGCGTTCGTGACCGTGCTGCTGTGCGCGAACCTGATCGGCGCCTCCAAGGTGTGCAGGATCGGGCCCGTGACCTTCGGCGCGGGCGTGCTCTTCTTCCCCATCAGCTACGTCTTCGGCGACGTGCTGACCGAGGTCTACGGCTATGCCCGCGCGCGCAGGGTCGTGTGGTCGGGCTTCGGGGCGCTGATCTTCGCGTCGTTCATGAGCTGGGCGGTGCTGGCCTTCCCGCCCTCTCCCGAATGGCACGATCAGGACGCCTTCGCGACGGTCTTCGGCGGCACGCCCCGCATCGCGCTCGCCTCCCTGGTGGCCTACTGGGCGGGTGAGTTCTGCAACTCCTACGTCCTCGCCCGCATGAAGGTGCGGAGCGAGGGGCGCCATCTGTGGATGCGCACGATCGGGTCCACCATCGCCGGAGAAGGCGTCGACTCCCTCATCTTCTACCCCCTGGCCTTTCTCGGGAGGTGGGAGACGCAGGTCGTCGTCAAGGTCCTGTTCTTCAACTACCTCGTCAAGGTCGGTTGGGAAGCGGTGATGACGCCGCTCACCTACAAGGTGGTCGGCTTCCTCAAGCGCGCGGAGCAGGAGGACTACTACGATCGCCAGACCGACTTCAATCCCTTCCGGCTCGGCGCCTGAGGGACGCGGCCGGATGGGCGATCCTCTCGACGCGTGGCTGCGGGCGCTCGAGAGACGTCACCTCGCGAGCCTCACGTTTCCCGAAGTGCGCCGGGCGCTGCAGGCGCTGTCGTCGCTCTACGTCGAGCGCCGCGGCCGGCTGGCGACCGGGGCCGCCTTCGACGGCGCCGGCAAGCGTGCGGCGTTCGCGCTGTTTTACGGCCCGTTGCACTTCGTCATCGTGCGCGAGGTCCTGAAGGCTCTCGGCGCCCGCCGCCCGCCCCCGGCCCGGATCCTGGACCTCGGCTGCGGCACCGGCGCCGCGGGCGCGGCGTGGGCGATCTCCGCGGGCGGCGCGCCGTTCGTGGAGGGCGTGGACCGAAGCGCGTGGGCGGTCGAGGAAGCACGCCTCACCCTCGCCGCCCTCGGCCTGGCCGGGGCCACGGCGCGCCGCCGGTTGGAGGATGCGCGGCTGCCCGGCCGCCGCGGCGCGGTCGTCGCCGCCTACACCGTGAACGAGATGGATGACGAGGGCCGGGAGCGCCTGCTTCCCCGCCTGCTCGACGGCGCCCGGGCCGGGGCCACGGTGCTGATCGTGGAGCCCATTGCGCGCCGCACCGTGCCGTGGTGGGAGGCGTGGGCGGCGGCGTTCGCGGCCGCCGGCGGCCGGGCCGACGAGTGGCGGTTCCGGGTCCCGCTGCCGGAGCTCGTGGCCCGGCTCGACCGCGCCGCCGGCCTCGACCACCGCGAGCTGACCGGCCGGTCTCTCTGGATCGCCGGTTAGGGCTCGGACTTCTTCCGGGAGGCCGCGGGCTCCGCCGCCGACGCCGTCGGCTCCAGCTCCTCGTCGATCACCTGCGCGAAACTTTCGTAGGGCTGTGCCCCCACGAGCAGCCGGCCGTTGATGAAGAAGGACGGCGTGCCGGACAGGCCCAGGCGCTGGCCCTCCTCGACGCTCTTCTTGATGTCGGCCGCGTGCTTGCCCGAGTCGAGGCAGGTTCCGAACGCCTCGGCATCGAGGCCCAGGTCCGTCGCATGCTGCTTCAGGTCGGGCACGGCGAGCTTGGTCTGGTTCGCGAAGAGCCGGTCGTGCATCGGCCAGAACTTGCCCTGCTCGTTCGCGCACGCCCCCGCCTCCGCGGCCTTCGCGGCGTTGGGGTGGATCTGCGTCAACGGGAAGTCGCGGAAGACGATGCGGACCTTGCCGGCATAGCGCTCCTCGACCTGCTTCAGCGCGGCGTTGGCCCGCGTGCAGTAGGGGCACTGGTAGTCGGCATACTCGACGATGGTGATGGGCGCGGACTCGGGGCCCCGGGCCGGACCGCCGGCGGCGTCGATCTTGATCCGCGGCGGCTCCAGCATCACCTTCACCGTCCCCGCCTTCCGCAGCGCGCCCACGTATTCGGTGCGCCGGGCGGTGATCCTCTGCTGGCGCAGGCCGGCCTCGACCTGCTTGAGGGCGTCGGCCTCCGGCGTCTGGCCGAAACGGCCCTTGTTCTGATCGTAGAAGGCCTTCGCCTCCGCCTCCGTGACCGGCACCGCCTTCCCCTCGACTTCGACGCGGTTGAGCTCGTCGACGCTGATGCCGCGCGACCTGGCCTCCTTCTCGAGGAGCCGCTTCGTGATGATGTCGTCGAGGATCTGCTTTCGGAGCTGGTATTCCTGCGTGTAGATCGCGAACAGGCGCGCGCCGCCCGCGACCTCCAGCTCGGCCGCGTCGATCGTCACCCCTCCCACGGAGGCCACGACGGACGGAGGGCGCGGCGGCGCGGCCTTCTCGGCTGCCCCCACCGCGGAAGCGAGGGCGAAGACCGACAAGGCACAGGCGAGGGCGGTGCGGCGGGTCATGTCGGCTCCTTTCGACCGCCCCGGGGGGATCGGGGGTTTGCCAGTATAGCAAAACGCGGGTGGAGCCGCTCAGCGGGAGAAGGCGAGGCCGCCGAAGCTCACCACGCTGTGCTCGTCGATGTTCCACTGCTCGTAGCGCAGCAGCTCGGACCGCAGGCCCGGGACGGCTTTCAGGAACGTGTAGAAGGGGGAGGCGCCACACCACCGGAGGTCGTCGCCGTTCTGGCGCAACAGCTCCCAGAAGCCGTGGGCGTCGCCCCGGCCGATGGCCTCGCACCGCCGCCGGTCACGCGCCTCCACCTCTACCAGCGAGCCGGTCCGGGCCTGGGCCGCGAAGTCGTCGCCGTAGCGCCGGCCCACGTGCGCCATGTCCACGCCGAGGACCCACAACAGCCGGTCCCCCGCCTTGGCGGCCACGTCCCCCAGCGCGTCGAGGACGCGCGCGATCCCCGGGTCGTCCTCGGGCCGTCCCCCGTCACGCGTAGCGCCCGCGAAGGGTCCGCACAGGACGGGAAGGATCCGCACGTCGGGCCCCAGCACGTGCTGAAGGAACACCACCTGGAACTCGATCGAGTGCTCCACGGCGTGGCAGTAGTCTTCGAGCACCACGGCGTCGCCGCCGCGCGCGATCAGCTCGTCCACGAGCGGCACCTCCACCTCGGCCTCCCCGAGCGGGGTGAGGAACGGCTTGCGGGTCACCCCGAAGCGGTCCGGCTCGCCGTAGTGGGACGTGCCGAGGATCACGACGGTGCGACCGCGATGCTCGGGGCCGAGGCTCGCGTAGGCGGCCTGGTAGCAGCGCCAGCCCCCCTCCGGGCTGACGTGGGGGGCGGCGATGCCGACCAGGCCCGCGGGGGTCGCCGCGCGTTGGCCCCCCCCATCCGTCAGGTAGCCGTCGAGAGTCTGGCGCAGCGCGGCCTGCTCGGCGGGGTAGGCCGCGCCGGCGTGGGCCGCATCGCGGCGCCGCCCCTCGGCGAAAGCGCGGTGCCGCTCGGCGCGCAGGCGGCCGAAGTTCTCGTCGTCGAGGAAACCCCCCTCGCTGAGGACGCGCGCCAGATGCCCCACGACTTCCCCGACGCGCGCGTCACCGGTGAGACGCTCCAGCGCCTCCCTCACCTCGCGGTCCTGGTAGCGCCCGTTGAAGAACGCGAGGCAGGGCACGAGCGGCGAAGGGATGACGATCATCGCCTCGGCGTAGCGGAACGGATCGCGCACGAGGAGCCCCGGCCGGTCCGCGAGCGGTGACGGCATGAGGTCGAGGTTGGGACGAAGCGCGGCCAGGCGGATCACGTTCCCCATGGTACCTTGTTCGCCCGCGCCCGCCGCCGCCGAGTCGGATGCGACGCCTCGTCTCAGGCAAACCCGGGCGTTCCCGCCGTCGGCGCCTCGCGGCGACGGCGCGCGGCCAGAAGCGCGAGCCCGCCGAAGACGGCGCCCAGATAGATCGTGAACGGGATCCACAGGAACATCTGCGGGATGAATCCGATCATGAACCACTTCTGCAGCGGCGCCATCTCCGGGAGGTTCGGCGGCGCCACGTCGTAGTGGGTGCCCCAGCTCGCGAAGATGGCGGCCAGCATCACCAGCGCCACCGGCACGCGGGCGGCCAATCCGTAGGCGAGCAGCACGCGGCCCAGCGCCGGCCAGCCTCGATACGAGATCGCGGCGGCGATGATGCTGGCGAGCAGGTACACGCCGAACTGGGCCTGCTGGTTCGCTATCGTCTTGCTCACGACCACGATGGTCAGCACCATCAGGCCGAACGCGAGCACGCCGTGCCCGATGACGCGTCCCGCTCCCGGCGTCGCCCCCGCCTTCGCGAGCTTCCACGCGAAGTAGATGCCGAAGACCGGCACGAGCCAGACGATACCCACGATGGCTCCCGCACCTCCCGCCGCGCGGGAGAAGAACCGCGGCGACCACCCCTGCAGCTCTCCTATGAGCCGAAGGATCGTGACCGCGAGCGTGATCACGGCCGGCGTGAGGATCAGCGACTTCAGGGACAGGCTTTCCGGACGGTCGGTGGTCATCTCATCTCCTCCCCTATCCGTTACTGATGGACGAGCTTCATCGTCATCGAGACCGTGAGCCCGGTGGGTACGGCCTGATTTCCCGTCAGGTCCATGTTGGTACCGGTGTAGCTGCCCGCGAAGGTGATCCCGGCAATGGTCAGCGTCACGTTGCCCGGGTTGTTGCTGGTGCCGCTGACCGGAAAGCCTCCCGTGTCGCCCGGGATCCCCGCCAGCGCCGAGTCGATGATCTGCTGGGCCACGGCATCCGGGACGGTGCAGGTATGGGTGCGTCCCGCATACGTCATGTTGCCGCCCACGTTCGTGCCGGTCTGGGTGAGGTTGAGCGTGGTGTCATATTTGAACGTGCACGACACGCCTTCCGCGCCGAACTGGTAGTTCAGCCCGTTCCCGCTGGCGGCGTTGCCGACCCATTGCCCCGCGACGCTCGATCCCTGTCCGCCCGAGCCGCCCGACCCTCCGGAACTGCCGCCGGGGCTCGAGCCTGCGGAGCCTCCGCTGCTCGACCCTCCTCCCTTGGCCGCGACCACGGCCACGACCGCACCCGCCGCGGCGACGCCACCGATGATGGCGATCTTGGGAAGGCCGCCGCCGGCGTGCGCGGCCGCCGACGTGCCGCTGGCCGTGGAGCTGCCGGAGGCGGCCCCGGGCGCGGCGCCCGTGCTCGAGACGATCACGCCGTCGGAGCTGAAGCCGGCGAGGAGCGCCTTGCTCTCGAGCGCCTTGGCCGCTACCGCGCTCAGGACGCTGCCCGCGGGGTCGCGGGCGATGCCCACGACGATCGGGTTCGCCAGCCGCGGGAGGAAGAGGGCCATCTTGCGCGCGGGATCGCAGTCGTCCTGCTTCTTGACCACGCGGGGAGTGAACGCCTGTTCGGGAGCGCCGTCGGGCTTGTGCGCCTCGGCGAACGCCTTGTCGATGACGTCGACGAAGTACTCGAATCCCTTCAGCGCCGGCTTCGGCTTGGGGAGGACCGCGCTGTAGCAGGGCCCGTCGCGGCTCATGTCGACGTAATACCAGGGGTCGGAACCCGCCGCTCGGAACAGCACCCGGCCGCGGCCGACGCTGGCGTCGGGGCTGAAGCACGCGTCCAGCTTCGGGTAGTGGCCCGCGACGACGCAGCCCACGTCACGATGTTCGATGGAGACCGGCGGACCGGCGGCGGAAGCGGCCACGGCCGCCGGCGGGGCCGGCTTCGGGGCCGGGGACGCCGGGGGGGCGCCGCCCGCGGCCGGCAACATCTCCACCAGGCGGCGGTGGACCCAGCCGACGGCCTTCGTGTCGACCACCCGCACCTTGAGCCAGTCGCCGGAGACCTCCAGCACTTCCAGCCGCGCCCCGCGAACGAGCGTCGCGACGACGGGGCTGCGGATGCCCGGCGCGGAGCGGAGGTTGGCGTTCGTGGCCGCGACCGCGGCCGTATCGGCCCATGCCGGTCCAACCACGACGCCCAGGCAGAGCACGAGGGCGAGGCCGGCACGGAGTGTCATTGCGGATCTCCCGGAGAGAGGACCCGCAGAGTCTAGCAGAGGCGCGTCAGAACCAGGCCGGATGACAGGTCGACTGGTAGGCGCCCCCGCCCCACCGCACGTAGCCGTCGGAGGTCAGGATGGCGTACTGCTCGTTGAACTCGTTGGTGTTCTTCAACCCGATCTCCACGCCGTCCCAGATCGCGCAGAAGCCCCGCGTGGAGAGCACGTAGGCCACACCCCTGGCGTAGCGGTCCGCGTCCCTCACGAGATAGCTGAGGCCGCTCCGGCCGTGGGCGAAGTCGAACAGCTCCGGATGCTCGTTCTCGACGATGGCGATCGCCTCGTTCACCTGCAGGGCGAAGAGGGCCGGCTCGTAGGGACAGCTCTCGCCGCTGCCCCCGCCCGGCGGAAGGGGACACGGGGGCAGCGGGGGCGGAAACGGAGGGCTCACGGTGGGCGAGGGCATCGGCGACGGGAGCTCGCCTTCGGTCGGCGAATGCGAGTGGCGACACGCCGAGAGGCCGGCCACGACCGCGAGCGCAGCCAGGAGCGACACGGACAGCCGGCGCCGCGGGAAACCCATCGAGACTCGCCCCCACCGTACCGCCGAGCAAGATCCCTGCCAGCCGAGGTAAGCTGCCGCGCAATGTCGTATTCGTCGCTCTCCCTCGACCTGCTGACCGCGATGATCACGCCGGCCGTCCTCATCTCCGCGTGCGGGACGCTGATCTTCTCGACCTCGACCCGGCTCGCCCGCGTGGTGGACCACGTCCGGGAGCTGACGATGGCGATGGACACCCTTTACGCGGGGGCGGAGGGGGACTTCCTGGAAGAGCGGCGGGCGGAGGTCGAGCGCCAGCTCTCCATACACGCCCGCCGGGGCCGGCTGATCCAATGGTCGCTCACCTCCTACTACGTCTCCCTCGGCCTGTTCGTCGGCTCCGCGGTCGCCATCGGTCTGGTCGCCTTCCTGCCGGTGGCGATCTGGCTGCCCAGCACCCTCGGGATCCTGGGCACGCTCGCGCTCTTCTACGCCTCGGTGCTGCTGATCAACGAGACGCGGCTGGCCGTGCGCTCGGTCAACGCCGAGATGGCGTTCGCGCTGAGGCTGCGCGACCTCCACGTCGTGCGCCACCTGGACAGCGAGCGCTAGCTCCGCGGATGCCACCGCGCCTGGGCGCGTTCCTGGCGGTCGTCTTCTGGGGCGTGTCGTTCGTGGCCACCAAGGCCGCCTTGCGCGAGCTGTCCCCCATCACCCTCATCGCCACGCGGTTCGCGCTCGGCGTGGCGCTGCTTCTCGTCCTGCTGCGGGCGCGGAACGTGCCCCTGCTGCCGCCGCGGGACGCGTGGCCGGCCCTGGCGCTCATGGGGTTCGTCGGCGTGTTCGTGCACCAGTTGCTCCAGTCCTACGCCCTGACGATGACGGGAGCGATCAACGCGGGCTGGCTGATCGGCCTCACGCCGCTGTGGTCGGCCGCCCTGTCCGCGTGGCTGCTCCGCGAGCGCTTTCCTCCCGCCAAGGTCGGGGGCCTCGTCCTCGGCTTCGCGGGCGCGGCGCTGGTGGTGACGCGCGGGCGCCTCGGAGCCGCGGGGCTCGCCGTGCCGGCCACGCGAGGCGACCTGCTGATCCTGGCCAGCACGCTCAACTGGGCGGTCTACACCGTCCTCGGCCACCCGGTGCTGAAGCGCCTCGGGGCCACCCGCGCCACCGCGGGCGCGTTGCTCTTCGGCTGGCTGATGCTGCTGCCGCTCTTCGTCGCTCGGGCGGGGTGGCGCGAGTACGCGGGCCTGTCGCCGGCCGGCTGGGGAGCCGTGCTCTTCCTCGGGATCGCGTGCTCGGGGCTGGGCTACCTCTTCTGGTACGGCGCGCTCGAGAAGGTCCCCGCCGCGGCGGTGTCCGCGCTCCTCTACCTGGAGCCGCTCGTCACGCTCGCCGCCGGCGTGGCGCTCCTCGGCGAAGCCGTGCACCTCGCGACGGTGGCGGGCGGGCTGATGGTGCTCGCCGGCGTGTTTCTCGTCGAGCGCGCCGGCTCCTGATCTACCAGCCCGCCGGGTGGCCGGCGTTCTGCTCGTCCAGCCACTTCTTCAAAGGCGCGAAGTAGTCGGCGATCGCGGTGGCGTCCATCTCGCGCTGGCCGGTCAGGGCCTCGAGCGCGTCCGGCCACGGCCGGCTCTGCCCCATCGCCAGCATCCTCTCCAGCCGGCGGCCCACCTCCTTGTCGTCGTAGATCGAGCAGCGGTTCAGCGGCCCCCTTCGGCCGGCCGCCTGGCACAGGGCGCGGTGGAACTGGAACTGGAGGATGTCCGCGAGGAAGTAGCGCGAGTAGGGAACGTTGGCGGCCACGTGATACTTGGCCGCGGGGTCGAAGTCGGCCTCGCTGCGCGGTACGGGGGACGACACGCCCTGGTACCTCTCGCGGAGCGTCCACCACTCGCTGTTGTAGCTGGCCGGGCTGATCTGGCCGTCGAACACCTTCCACCGCCACTGGTCGACGAGCAGCCCGAACGGCAGGAAGGCCACCTTGTCGAGGGCCATCTGCAGGAGGAGGCCGATGTCCTTCGAGGGGTCGGGCTCCGCGTCGATGAGGGCGATCTGCTTCAGGTAGCGCGGCGTGATGCTGAGGGCGATGGTGTCGCCGATCGCCTCGTGGAAGCCGTCGTTGGCGCTGTCGCGGAAGAGGAACGGCTGCCGGTCGTAGGCGCGCTGGTAGAAGTTGTGGCCCAGCTCGTGGTGGATCGTGCGGAAGTCCTCCGCCGTGATCTCGATGCACATCTTGATGCGCAGGTCCTCGACGTTGTCGACGTCCCACGCGCTGGCATGGCAGACGACTTCCCGGTCCCGCGGCTTGACGAAGAGCGACCGCTCCCAGAACGTGGCGGGCAGGGGTGCGAACCCCAGCGACTCGAAGAAGCGCTCGCCGTAACGGACCATCTCCTTCGCGTCGACGCCCTTGGCCTTGAGCCGGGCGGTGAGGTCGTAGCCCGGGTCCGCGTCCTTCGGCGCCACCAGCGGGTAGATGTTTGCCCACTCCTGGGCCCACATGTTCCCGAGCAGGTGCGCGGGGATCGGCCCCTTCTCGGGCACGACGTCGGGCCCGTACTTCTCGCGCAGCTTCCCGCGGACGTACGAATGAAGCGAGACGTAGAGGGGACGCACCTGCTGCCAGAGCCGGTCCAGCTCCTTCGCGAACGCGTCGGGGGGCATGTCGTACTTCGAGCGCCACATGGCCCCCATGTCCGCGAAGCCGAGCTCGCGGGCGCCCTTGTTCCCGAGCTCCACGTAGCGGATGAAATCCTTCCGCATGGGCGGCGCGATCGCGTGCCAGCCGACCCAAGCGTCCCGAAGCTCGTTCGGATCACGGCTCTCGGCCAGGATGCGCTCGAGGGCGTTGAGGTCCAGACAGTTGTCGGGGGTGCGGCACCACTTGCCCTTGCCGTAGGTGCCTTCCATCGCGGCCACGATGCGGGTGAGCTCCTCGGCCTCCTTCGGGTTGCTCGGGGCGGGTAGCGTCAGGGCCAGCTTCAGCAGCTTCAGCTTCCGCGCGACGTCTTCGGGAAGCCTCCGGCCGTCGAACCGGGTGGCCGCCTTGGCGTAGGAAACGGTGGCCGCGATGGCGCGCTGGTTGGCCTGCGCGGCGAGGATCTCCGTGTCGTCGGTGATGTAGGTGGACTTGACCCAGTCCGCCCGGCTCGACTCGTTCGCCAGCTCGAGCAGCCGCGCCTCGGCCTCGTCCACGAACGCGCGGGCCTCCGCGGCGGTCGGGGCCTTCGCCGCCGCCGGGCGGCTCACGGGCCTGCGGGGCTCGTCGGCGCCGGCGGCGAGGCCCCAGCAGATAAGCAATGCGATCGAGGTGGCGCGAACCACTCTCGAAGGATAACAGTTGTTTCTGTTCTCTGCGGCCTCTGCGCGGTCCTCTGCGACCTCTGCGTTTGAAAGCTAGAGCCGCTGCAGGTGGATCGAGCCGTCTCCGGTCTGCACACGTAGCGGGGGGCCGCCGGCGCCCAGCTTGCCGCGCACGCTCGTGGTGCTGATCGACCCCGCCACCGTCACCGGCAGGTCCAGCGTGATGTGGCCGTCGCCGGTGTGGGCGTCCAGGTCCGCGCTCAGGTCGTCCGGCAGGCGCAGCGTGATGCCGCCGTCGCCGCTGCGCAGGGTCCAGGCCCCGCTCACCTTCGAGCCGCGCTCGACCTCGGCCTCGATGCCGCCGTCCCCCGTTCGCAGGTCGAGCACGTCGAACCGGCCGCGGACGTCCATGTGGCCGTCGCCGGTGTCGGCCTCGAGCCGGCCCTCGAGCCCCGTGGCCCGGATCGAGCCGTCCCCCGTGTGCAGCCGGATCTCGCCCTGCAGGCCGTCGGCGGTGATGCTCCCGTCGCCGGTGAAGATGCGGAGGCGGCCCGAGACCGGCTGCACGCTGACGCTGCCGTCGCCGGTGCGGATGTCGAGATCGGCCTCCCGCGGCACCTGGAGCGTCACCTTGATCTCCCGGTGGGAGAAGTTCATTCCCCAGTGGTCGCGCGGCACCCGTACCTCGATGTCCACGCGGTCCCCCGCCTGGCTCTCCGTGATCACCACCTCCTCCGGCCCCAGGCGCCAGCCCCGCGTGGTCACCCGGGCGCCGATCTCCCGCCGATCGCTGGCCTCGATCTGCACGCTGCCGTCGTCGGTCGTCACATGCAGCTCTGGGCGTCCCTTCAGCGAGTACTGGTGGGTCCACTCGTCGCCGCGGGCGGGGAGAGCGGGAACGAGAAGGAGCCCGAGCCCGACCAGCCATGCCTTGCGCATGCTTCTGCCTCCTGTTTGTCGCCCTCTGAGACGCGCCCGGAGGCCGGAAGGTTCAAATTTCTTCTACCCGCCGCCTCCGAGCAGGCCGCCCAGGCCTCCGCCCCCGGACGGCTCCGAGGCAGACGCCGCCTCCGCTCCTTCCACCGGCTTGTCCCCCTCGCCGGGTGCGAGGAAGAGGTTGGACTCGACCCCGTGCTGCTTCGTGTACATCTCGTAGTACCGGCCGCCCCGCGCCAGCAGCTCGCCGTGGGTCCCGCGCTCGACCACCTCGCCCTGCTCCACGACCAGGATCTGCTCCGCGCGGCGGATCGTCGACAACCGGTGTGCGATCACGAAGGTCGTGCGACCCTGAAGCAGATGGGCCAGGCCCTCCTGGATCAGCGCCTCCGACTCGGAGTCGAGGCTGGAGGTCGCCTCGTCGAGGATCAGGATCCGCGGGTCGGCGAGGATGGCGCGCGCGATGGAGACGCGCTGGCGCTGGCCTCCCGACAGCTTCACGCCCCGCTCGCCGACCACCGTCTCGTAGCCTTCCGGAAACGCCTCGGCGAACTCGTCCACGCGCGCGATCCGGCACGCGGCGAGCACCTGCTCTTCCGTGGCGGCGGGCCGCGCGAAGGCCACGTTCTCGCGGATGGACCCGTCGAAGAGGAACGTGTCCTGCAGGACCACTCCGAGCTGCGTCCGGTACGAGTCGAGGCGGACGGTGGAGAGGTCGATGCCGTCGACCCGCACCCGGCCTTCCGAGGGCACGTGGAACGCGGCCACCAGGCCGATGATCGTCGATTTGCCCGAGCCGGACGGCCCCACGAGGGCGGTCACCGTTCCCGGCTGCGAGCGGAACGATACCCCCTTCAGCACCGGTTGGCCGGGCTCATAGGCGAACCTCACGTCCTCGAAGGCCACTTCCCCGCGTAGCCGGCCCAGCGTTTCCGTACGCCGCGGGTCCTGGTCTTCCGGCCTCTCCCGCAGCACCTCGCGCGTCCGCTCGAGGCCGGCCACGGCCTCGGTGAGCTGGGTGCCGATCGAGACCACCTGGAAGAGCGGGGCCACGAGGAAGCCGAGGAGCATCGTGTAGGTGAAGAAGCCGCCGAGGGTGAGGGTGCCGGCGAGGATCTGCCGCGCGCCGACATACATCACCGCGGCGCCGACCAGGCCGAGGAGGAGCGTCGAGGACAGGCCCATCACCGAGGTGGACGTGAGGGTCTGCAGCACGTTCGTCAGCAGGCGCCCCACGCCGCTGCCGAAGACCTCGGCCTCCCGCGACTCCGCGTGGTAGCCCTTCACGACCCGCACGCCGCCGAGCGACTCGGTGAGCCGCCCCGTCACCTCGGCGTAGATCTTGCCCCGCTCGCGGAAGATCGGCCGCAGCACGCCGAAGGCCCGGTAGAGCACCACGCTGAACGCGCCCAGCGAGGCCACCGTGACGAGCGTCATCACCGGGCTGATGCGCAGCATGAGGATGAGGGCCAGGACCGCCGTGAGCAGCCCGCCGGCGAACTCCACGAGCCCGGTGCCGATCAGGTTCCGGACCCCTTCGACGTCGCTCATGATCCGGGAGACGAGGCTGCCGGTCTTGTTGACGTCGTAGTAAGCCACCGGCAGGCGCCCCACATGGGCCTGCACCTGCTTGCGCATGTCGGCGATGAGGCGCTGCGCCGCCTTGGAGAGGAGCTGGGTGAGCGCGAAGGAGGTGATGCCCTGGATCATGGTCGCCGCCACCACGGCGCCGACGATGGGCAGGAGCAGCTCCCGCCGGCCCTTGCTCAGGACGTCGTCGATCAGGTACTTCGTGGAGGCGGGCAGCACGAGGCCGGCCACGCGGTTGATCGCCATCAGGCCGAAGCCGCCGAGCAGCAGCCACCGCCGGGGCCGTACCAGGACCCACAGGTCGGGAAGCATCGCCCGCAGCCGCTCCCCGCTCATGCCCTTGCGCTCGTCCGCGGCCGCCGCCTTCCGGCCGTGATGTCCGCGCTCGGAGCGCGCGCCCATGCCGGTCGTCCCCGGCCCCCTCAGTCCCGGCACAGGAACTCCGCGATCACCGGACCGAACCGGTCCATGTCCACGAGGAACGAGTCGTGGCCCTGGATGGATGCCAGCCGGACCATCGACACGCGGCGTCCGGCGTTGGCGAGGATGCGGGCGATCTCCTCCTGCTGGTCGATGGGAAACAGGAAGTCGGTCTCGACGCCGACGACGAGCGTGCGCTCCGCGCGGATGCGCCCCAGGCCCGTCTCCACCGAGCCCCCGTGCTCGGCGACGTCGAAGAGGTCCATGGCGCGGGAGAGATGGAGATAGCAGTTGGCGTCGAAGGAGCGCGCGAACTTCTGGGCGTGCATCTCGAGGTAGGCCTCGATCTCGAACTCGGGACCGAACATCTCCGTCGGCCCGGCCCCCGCGATCCGCTCGCGGCCGAACCGCTCCCGCCACTCCTGGGCCGATCGGTAGGTGATGAGGCCGAGCTTGCGCGCGAGCCGCAGCCCGGTCTCCGGCCCCCGCTCGGGCGGGTAGTCTCCTTTCCGCCACTCGGGATCGCTGCGGATGCACTCCCGCTGCAGGGACCGGATGGCGGTGGCGAACGGCGTGGCGCGGGGGGCGGACGAGATCGTGACCAGGTCCCGCACGTCATCAGGGAACAGGATCGCGTAGGCGAGCGCGGTCATTCCGCCGAGCGACGGACCCACGACCGCCCGCAGCCGCCGGAGCCCGACCTGCTCCAGCGCGGCATGGGCGGCGGTGGCGATGTCCTCGATCGTCAGGACGGGGAACCTCAGGCGATACCGCTCGCCGGTGCGCGGGTCGATGGAGGCCGGACCGGTCGAGCCGTGGCAGCTCCCGAGCGAGTTCACGCACACGACGTGGAAGCGGTTCGTGTCGATGGCCTGGCCCGGCCCGATCATCTCCTCCCACCAGCCCGGGCTCGGATCGTCGGCCGACGAGCGGGCGTGGGCGCCGGGCGAGAGCCCGGTGAGGACGAGCACCGCGTTGTCCTTCGCGGGCGAGAGCGTGCCCCACGTCTCGTACACGATGTCCACCTCCGGCAGGACGCCGCCGCAGCGCATCGTGAAGGGGCCGGGAAGACGGACGGTCCGGCGCGACGCGCTCAACGAGGGGAGGAGCCGGTCTCCGCGCGGGCCGCGGCCGCCGCCAGCGCGGCGCCGCGCGCGCGCGCTTCGCGCAGCTCGGGCAGGTCCGAGTCGGCCTTGGCCCAGAGGCGAACGGCCTCGGCGAAGGCCTGCCGCGCGGCGGCCCGGTCGCCCTTGCGCTCCGCCACCAGGGCCAGCGCGTATTGCGTGCCCGCGTAGGCGGCGTCGTGCTCGCGCATCTGCCCGGCGGTGTACTCGGCCAGCTCCCAGTCCCCCAGCTCGCGGGCCAGCCGGGCGATCTCCTCGAGCCGGAAGAGGGCCTCCATCCAGGCGTCGGGCCCAGGGACGGCTCGGATGCGGGCCTGCACCTCCTTGAGGAGCGCGCGGCCCTCGTCGCGCGCGCCGGTGCGGAGCAGCAGCTCGCCCCGAGCGGCGTCCACGTACGGCTCGGCAAACGTCCGGCTGGAGCCGGGGTAGCCGCTCGTCACCGGCGCCTTGTCGAGCTCGGCCCGGGCGACGTCCATCTCCTTGCGGGCCTCGTCGACGCGGCCGAGGGCCAGCAGCGCCTGGGCCGCCAGCGCGTGGCCGACGGCCCGGCCCGTCTGCCACCGCCCGGCGCTCAGCTCGTTGGCCGCCGCCAGCGCTTCCTGGGAGCGGCCCGTGGCCAGCAGGAAGCCCGGCCACGCCTTCTGGTTGAACTCGATGATCGCCATGACCGGCCGCAGGCGCGCCCGCTCGCGCATGGTCTGCTCGGTCGTGCGCATGCGGCCCTGGTGCTGGTAGCAGGTGGCCAGCAGGTCGAGGTTGTGGGGGCGGTGCCAGTCGAGCTCCGGGCCGAACCCCTCCGACCGGTAGTAGGCCGTTTCGAGGTCGTAGGCCTTCTGGAACGCGGCAATCGCGTCGTCTACGCGGCCGACCCGGCGCAGGTCGTGCCCCCACATATGGTGCGCATGCGGTATGGCATCGGCCAGCCGCGCGTACGCCTCGCCGTGCGCGAGCGCCTCGTCGATCTGGCCGATCGTCTCGTAGGAATGAACGAGGTAGTGGTGGGCGGCGAAGTGGTCCGGAGAGACGGCGAGCGCCTGGCGATAGAAGGCCACCGAGCCGGCGCCTCCACGCTGTCCCCGACCCGCGGCGGTGCGCTCCTCGGCATTGCCCCGCAGCAGCCACAGCTCCACGTCGTCCATGTCCCGGGCCAGCGCCTCTTCCAGAGCCTGCTTGTACTCCGCGTGCTTGGCGGCGTTCTGGAGATCGTCGATGGCGTCGAGCTGCAGCTTGCGCAGCGCGATCTTCCGGCGCTCCTTCTCGGAGACTCCGGGCGAGACGGCCTCTGCCTTCTCCAGGGCGGCCCGCGCGGCGGCTCCGTCCTCCAGGCCGGAATAGGCCCGGCTCAGCCCCACCCAGGAGAGGGCCAGCTTCGGATCGAGGCGCAGGGCCTGATTGAACGAGCGCGCGGCTTCGATCCAGACGTACGAGTGCAGATAGGCCAGCCCCTGATCGTGGAAGGCCTGGGCTTCCGGCGACGGCGTCGTCGCCGTCTCGTGCGTGTGGCCGATGCCGGTTCGCAGGCTGACGGGCCGCTCCAGGACCGCGCGCGGCACCCAGCCGACCGCGGCGCAGGCCGCGTGGGGATCGTCCTGGGCCATCGCGAGCGGGCAGGAAAGGAGAAAAGCGAGGACGGCCAGCGCCGCCGGCCGCAGGGAAGAGAGCCTCATGGCGTCCTCCTCGAGGGGACCCGACGAGCCTACCACAGGCTATGACACAGGCCGGCCCTTGCATTCGGCCTCGGAAGGGGGCATATTATTTTTCGACATCCGGAGAGACCCGCGGAAGCGGGCCCGGCAACCTGGGGGGGCAACCCAAGGTGCCGTCCCGAACGGCAGGAGCCGGTCGGGAGATGTGGCCTCAGATGGAACCAGAGGCAACGAAGTTGTCCGGCGCGGCTTGAAACCGCGCCCTCCGGGTGTCTTCTTCGGAAGGAGAAGACACCATGGCCCAGAGCCAGTCGTTCCCCACTTCGGCCCACGATCCCGTCGACCCCGACCACCATCTCTGGCGTAACGGCCATCGCTGGTGGATCGCGTTCACGGTCCACCTCCCCGGGTGGCAGAAGGAGCGCGTCCGCTTCTCGTTGGGGACCGCCGACGTCGACGTGGCGCGCGCCCGCCGCGACCAGGTCCTGCGCGAGTACCCCCAGACGCGGGGCTGTGAGCTGTCCCTCCGCCTCGACGGCCGGAGGGGAGGCATGCAGACGCGCGCCGGCCAGGGACAGGCGGCCTGATGAGCGGCCCTGTCACCGCCCAAGATCCCGCCGCCCGCGCCCGTGATACGGGCCGGGCCGCGCGCGGCGTCGTCCTCACGTCCGAGTCGGTGGCCGAAGGCCATCCGGACAAGGTCTGCGACTACATCGCGGACTCCATCCTCGACGCGTACCTGGAGCTGGACCGCCGGAGCCGCGTGGCCTGCGAGGTGCTCTGCAAGTCGGGCATCGTGGTCCTGGCCGGGGAGATCAGCTCGATCGCCACCCTCGACCACGTCCCGCTCATCCGGGAGGCGGTGCGGGAGCTGGGCTACGACGACCCGGAGACGGCCTTCAACGCCGACGGCCTGCACGTCCTGCAGCA
>Ga0207684_10002259_pt1 | contig 19621 bp, 18 predicted proteins | sample KBSK5501metaG_FD_184342 | JGI IMG/M metagenome (GOLD analysis project Ga0207684, IMG submission 184342) | Corn, switchgrass and miscanthus rhizosphere microbial communities from Kellogg Biological Station, Michigan, USA - KBS K5-50-1 metaG... | ecosystem: Host-associated > Plants > Roots >...
ACAATATACCCCCACTCGATGCTCTAATTATACCAAAAGCCGCCCCTGAATGCAAGACAATACATACCCAATTAGCAGATTGCTCCGATGTTTTTTATCAGCAATATTGTATCACAGAGAAGCAAGAGGGTTCAGGAACATATTTTTTGCTCGACTGTCGATTGATTTATGCTAAGATATACCTATGAATTTAAGCAAAAGTACAGAGGTCATAATGGCTCTGCGTCAGCGACTAGAGCCGATAGAGCATGCTGGAATGCTGAGAGATACGCTGGAGAGTCATTATCCTTCCGCTCGTAATGCCTCAGTGTTGGTAGGGCTTTTCGAGCAGAATAATGAAACCCACGTGGCATTTATTCGTCGGGCCAGTACGCTCCGAGCACATAGTGGAGAAATTGCCTTTCCAGGGGGTGCTGCTGATGTTAGGGACGTTTCACCAATCGTAACAGCTTTGCGCGAGGCTCAAGAGGAGATTGGATTAGACCCATCCAGAGTAGAGGTTTTAGGCATTATGCCACCAGTATTTACTGTGGTAAGCAATTTTTTGATAACTCCGGTTGTAGCATATCTGCCAGAGGGTCCTGGGAAATTACAATTGCAAAAGAGCGAGGTTGCAGAAATCATTCTCTTGCCATTACGAGGTCTTGCCGACCCTGTGATCTATCATACTGAGCAATGGATGCGGGATAAAGTGCCACATACCGTCTACTTTTTTGATTACGGTTCATATCGCATTTGGGGCGCAACGGCGCGTATGCTCAACATGCTGCTGGAATTGTTGAGGGATGCCTAATAGTCATGGTTACCTTGATTCTTCCCATTCGTTGACTACAATAGATAGTATGGATTGATAAATATGTATGATGATTGCTGTAGTGCGTTCTATGTACCTTGTTTCTTTGAAAAATGGTTGGCCTTGTGGTCCCCTAGTGGAGAAAAGCTGTGACTTTGCCGACGCCTGATGCTCAGACTCCGAGATTTCTGTCGCAACAAACCCACTCTACTCTCTCGATCCACTCGATCCCCACTACCCGCCTGGACCCTGCAACTCCCACGTCTTCTTCTCGTCCACCTACTTCTTTGAGACCACTCACTTCTGAGACAGAAACCTCTGCAACGACTGCTCGTGAACGTGCCACTGAATTTGCAACTCACTCCTGGGACCTGGCTACCGGTGGTCTGAAAATCTTAACTGCGAAGAGAGAACTACCTCCCCGGCAGGAGCGGCGTACCATCAAACAGTTGTCTGATGCGCCTGCTACACCTCGTAGCTATATGTTCCCTCTAGTAATTCTGGCTTGTATTATGATCATGCTGATTAGCGGGGGAATCGTATTATTTATGATGATACAACCTTGAACGAATAATCATTAATTCCAGGAGGTCTTACTGTTCAACGACTGGCTGCTGGTACACCATGCAATTCCGTTGCATGCCGAACGGCTTTGATGATAGCGAGTGCAAGGGTAGTTGCTGCAGCTGCTCCGATAGTACTGACTTGTGAGGCTGCTATTGTTGAATTCGTCATGGTTTGCAACTTTGATCCCATTGCCAGCCCAAAAATAGTATCGCCGTCAAACATGGTATGCGCAGGGTGAATGGTCTGTGCTATGCCGTCGTGTGCCATTTGCGCAATTTTGTTGACCTGTTGTTTGGTCAGTGAGGCAGTGGTGGCAACTACTGCTATTGTAGTGTTGCCGAATGGATTGGCAGCAAGGAATCCATGTCCCGATGGGTTGCGTGCTCCTGCGACTACTTTCTGGGTCTGCGGATCAATTATATCGCCGAGCGCATTTACAACGACTATAGCGCCAACCAGTGTGCCGTCACTAAGTAGCATGCTGGCTGAGCCTAGTCCTCCTTTCATCATAAAGGATGGTCCTGCCATTTTGCCAACAGTGGCACCTGTCCCTGCACCTGCATTGCCTTGCATGACTGGCTCAGCAGTGGCCTGTTCGCACGCTCGATAGCCTGCTGCTGCATCAGGGCGAATACTGGCAGAGCCAAAGGCGAGATCTAAGATAGCTGCAGCCGGGACGATGGGCACACGTGCTATGCCTATATCGTAGCCGATATTATGTTCTTCCAGGTAACGCATGACACCGCTGGCCGCATCCAGACCATAGGCACTTCCTCCTGTGAGTACAACGGCGTTGACTTCCTCTACCTGGTTGAGTGGATGCAGCAGGTCTGTTTCACGAGTTGCTGGCGCGCCTCCGCGCACATCTACGCCACCGACTGCTGGAATATCGCACAGAATGACTGTGCAGCCCGTAGCTGCTTCAAGATTTGTGTCGTGTCCTACGCGAATACCGGGAATATCGGTGATATCGTCGTGCATGAGAGTAATGTCTTTCTGGAGTTTTCATTTCCTTTTTGTAATCATTAAATAGCATTACGCAGTCTCGCTATCGCCTCGGCAACGCTCTTGTGTTCATTGTAGACCGCTGAACCGGCAACCAACAGGTTAGCACCTGCCTGAACTACCAATGGAGCCGTTGCCTCGTGGATACCACCATCTACTTCAATATCGCAGTGGAGTCCTCGCTGATCAATCACCTGTCGCAACCGGGTAATTTTAGGAAGAGTTTCAGGAATAAATTCTTGACCACCGAAGCCGGGATTTACTGTCATAATAAGCGCCAGGTCTAGCATTGAGAGGATGTCTTCCAGCATGATAACGGGCGTCGAAGGTGTGAGCGCTATACCTGCCCATTTGCCCGCCTCTTTGATCTGTTGGATGATTCGGTGCAGGTGGGGGCTGACTTCCTGGTGCACGATGATGACATCGGATCCGGCCTTTGCGAAATCTTCGATATATTGTTCCGGGTTGGTAATCATCAAGTGTGCTTCAAGGGGGAGCGTGGTGCAGCGGCGTACTGCTTCGACGATCATCGGTCCCATGGTAATGTTCGGGACGAAGTGACCATCCATAATGTCGATCTGTATACGTTGAGCGCCAGCTTCCTCCGCTTCGCGCACTTGCTCACCCAGGCGGGTAAAGTCGGCAGAAAGAATTGAGGGTACAATTCCAATTGTCATTGCATTGCTTCCTTGATATGCAAATTCTTCGCCACATCTTTGTCCAGCATCCATACCACCTCGCCGTTTGTTGGGCGCACGATCTGAGCTGGATATTCGTCTGGCTGGTATTCACCCTCAAGGACAGCCTGCAAAGCATCTGCCTTATCGCTACCGGCAACTAAAAAGAGCACATTTCGAGCTGCATTCAATAATGGGGGCGTGAAGGTCAGGCGATCAGGTGGTGGTTTGGGTACCGAGACGGGCATGACCAGACGTTGCTTTTCGTGTAATGATGCCTGGTGCGGAAAGAGCGATGCCGTGTGACCCTCTGGTCCCATGCCAAGATGGATAAGGTCAAAGCTGGGTATCCCATTCGTGCCAAATGTATGTTGCATTTCGACGGTATAGGCTTGCGAAGCTGCGTCATGATCAGGCCAATCGGCTGGCATTCGATGTATCTGTGGCTCAGGAGTAGATATTTTATTCAGTAATATCTTCTGTGCCAGGTAGAAGTTACTGTCAGGGCTGTCATGAGGGACACACCGCTCATCTCCCCAAAATATGTGCACCAATTGCCAGTTAATCTCACTGCGAAATAGTTCACTTCCAAGCAGTCCGTACAATTCTCCAGGTGTTGTTCCGCCCGCTAATGCCATTGTAAAGCGTCCGCGATCAGCAATAGATTCGTTCGCGATCCGCACTGTATATTGTGCTGCCTGCTGGCTGAGTATATGTATATCAGGATAAATTGCGATCTGCATTGATTGGTTTCTCCTGTGCTATGCTTTTTTACTTATTGTTCCTCTGCTAACATTTCGGTCACCTCCCTGAGCGTTTGCTCAAAGAGGAAATCGTGGCCCAGAATCTCTAGCTCGTCGTGTAATAATTCGCTTTCGTTATGTGCTGCTGCAAGACTTACATTGCGTCTAGCGCCTGTTTCATACGATAGTTCGACCGAGGTCATCAAGAGCTTCATTTCATCGTCGAGGCTGATTGTGAAAGTGGCTTGTTTGTTTTCCAGGTTGCTAATCAGGCGTATAAGGCAAATTGAGCCTGGACGCATTTCAGCGTGTACTCGCGGCCGAATTGAAATGCTTGTTGTATTGCCAGGTGTTGTTGTTCTAATGCGAGTTTGTGTGAGCGAACGGGTTGCGCGTGCATTGACTAAGCGTACCATGCTCCAGTAATATGTACCGCTGTCGGTATCATGGTAATTGTTCTTGGTTTCTGCCGCCAGTGACCACCCAAGACGTTCTTTGAGCCAACCAGCTAGAAGCAATGCCCGTGCAGGATTGGGTGAGACATCTCCCAATTCAGTGCGTACCTGAATAGCAAGAGGTGCAACGGAATGTTCAATTTCGATAGACGTTACCCCTGTAAGGTACGATCTGTATTCTGGAACATCGAAAAACTGGCTGATTAACTGCCGCCATGGTGTGAGTCGCCCCCAATTTAGATCGCTCAAAGCACATTCGGGTGCTGTTTGCAAGATAGCCGAAAGAGTACTAACATGTTGTTCTGGATTGAAAAAACTAGTTGAATCGACAATCATCCTGCTGCTTATATCGACAAGTCTATTTAAGGTAGGATCGTCTTGCCCGGGAGGGTCACCAAGCCACCACAAGTAGACTGGGAGGTCTGGTTTGAGTAGGGGCTGTATAATGTTCGCAACTGAGCGAATTGCAGCCCCAGAGGCTAAAATGGTGGTTTGTTCAAAGCAATGGCGCATCAAATCTGAGATCATGGAAAAACAGCGCAGTGTGACCCATGCTTTGAAAGCAGATGGTGCATCCTCACTGCTGTCAAGAATCAAAATAGTAACGCGGGCCAGATGTGTGCTAGATAGCTCACGCAGTATTCTGCTGGCTCGCTGGGCAGTTTCTATATCAGGAGTACAGATTACTAGATTCAGAATACTAGTGCGTACTCGAACGTTTGCGCCAGTGCGCAAGTTGTCGGCGGACATTTTCCACAAGGAGGCAAGTACGTCCTCGATTTCCTCCATGCGTACCATTTTTCCAGCCCAGGGTAAATGTACCCCTGGATCATTAGCGGTCTCATTCGTCATTCGCATTTCCTCTGATCTAAATTAAGAACTGCTTTGTTCTTGCACAGCGAATACCCCCAGTAACTTGACACAAAAGTGTGATGGTACATTATATGACGTGCAGTAATGGACTTTTTCTATTGAGTAGAAAGCCCGAGTTCCACCAAAGGGCGACGCTGGCACCTATCCGTCTCACCAACGTTGCTGTGCAGCTACCATATGGATCAGGTAAGACGAAAGGAGAAGCCTTCCCGCCCTACTCCACACCACCTCCACTCATACGCGTTGCGACTATGGGCGACGCCACCTGCGACCGTCACGCCAGATGAACTCATCAGCGGCTTGAGGTCCCCAGCTGCCAGACTCGTAGGTTGCGATAGTTTCAGGAGGCTCATTCTTCCATTCGTCCAGGATGCCCTGTATAAACGCCCATGCTGCCTCTACCTCATCCCGGCGTGTAAAGAGCGTCGAGTCGCCCAACATGCAGTCGAGCAGGAGACGTTCGTATGCCTCGGGTTGTTCGCGTACGAAGGAGGAGCCATAGAAGAAATCCATATTGACCGAACGTATCTGCATCTCGGTGCCCGGCACTTTCGCACCAAACTTCAGCGAAATGCCTTCGTCGGGTTGAATACGCAACGTAAGCACGTTTGGCTCGACCTGGCCGTACGCTTCGCTGCGTTTGAAAAGCATGAGAGGCGCTTGTTTGAACTGAATAGCGATTTCAGTAACGCGTTTGGGTAAGTGTTTGCCTGTGCGCAAGTAAAAGGGAACCCCTGCCCAACGCCAGCTATCGATAAACACTTTCATCGCCACATACGTTTCTGTTGTTGAGTTGTGGGCGACTCCCGGTTCCTCTCTATAGCCAACAACCTGCTGCCCACCGACCCAGCCCGGGCCATATTGGGCGCGTATCATATGTGTGACGGCATCCTGACCAATCAACGGTTGGAGGGCATGCAGCACTTTGACTTTTTCATCGCGTACTGCGTCTGCATCGAAAGTGATAGGAGGTTCCATGGCAACCAGAGAGAGCAATTGCAGCGCATGGTTTTGCACCATGTCGCGAATGGCTCCTGCCTCCTCATAATAGGCGCCGCGACCCTCCAGACCGATATTCTCCGCCACAGTGATTTGCACATGGTCGACATACCGCCGGTTCCAAACAGGCTCAAAAATGCCGTTTGCCAATCGAAACACCAGAATATTCTGCACTGTTTCTTTGCCGAGGTAGTGGTCGATACGATAGACCTGATCCTCTTTAAAGACTTTTGCAACCTGGCGATTTAACTCTCGTGCCGAGCCGAGGTCGTGCCCGAAGGGTTTTTCGATGATAATGCGCGTCCAACCTTTACGGCTCTTATTCAGGCCAACTACACCGAGGTTGTGAATGATTTCAGGATACTGGCTGGGTGGAGTCGAAAGATAAAAGATGCGATTGCCGGAGGTGCCACGCTGCTGATCGATGGTGTTCAGCAGCGCAATGAGTTTCTCATAGCCCTTTACCTCATGGAAACCGGATTGCAAGTAATATATACCCGCTGCAAAACTCTCCCATACCTGTGGATTGACCGGCTTTTGACGAGAGTAGTGATTAATAGATTCGAGCGCCTGCTCGCGGAACTGGTCGTCGTTGTAGGGACGACGCGCGAATCCAACGACTGAGAATCCCGCGGGCAGTGGGTGTTCCACCGCAAGATCATAGAGAGCCGGGAGTAGCTTTCTGTGTGTCAGGTCGCCAGTTGCTCCAAAAATGACCATGACGCAGGGTTCAGGACCATGCTTAATACGAAGCCCCTCTCGTAGGGGATTTGGAGCCTCCACTGCACTACGTTGAGGCATTACTAATCTCCTCGTTTAATCGCAGGGTTTTTCGAAAAGCCCTGGTTTATTCAACGACGAACTCGCTTGATGAATTGCTTATCACCGCGCACCTGTACTCTCCTGGATGGCTTGCTTCTTGATTTCAATGACCTTAATAAGATCGTGGAAGGAGTCGGCGAACTTCTGCACTCCTTCATCTTGGAGTTGCTGCGTAACCTGATCGTAGTGGATGCCGACTTCCTCAAGGGCTGCCAACTCAGCTTTGGCCTGTGGAATGTCGTTCTCAATGGTAAGACTGACTCGACCGTGATCGCGGAAGTTCTCGATCGTCTCAAGTGGCATCGTATCCACTGTATCGGGGCCGATCAACTGTTCGGCGTAGAGTACATCGCGATAGGCTGGATTTTTCGTGCTTGTGCTGGCCCATAGAGGCCGTTGCACATGGGCACCACTATACTTAAGCGTCTCAAAGCGAGGCGTACTAAAAATGCGTTTGAACTCCTGGTAGACGAGACGAGCATTCGCGATAGCTGCCTTGCCTTCGAGGGACTTTAGTTTCTGCTGTCCCGTGCTATCGCTCGCGGCCTTGACCTTTTCTTCAAGTAACTTGTCAACCAAAGTATCTACACGACTGACAAAGAAGCTGGCGACCGAAGCAATATGACTGATATCTTTGCCCTCGGCAGTGCGGTCTTCCAAGGCACTAATATAAGCATCAGCTACTTTGCGATAGTCATCGAGAGAGAAGATGAGGGTGATATTGATGTTCATGCCCTCGGTTAGGGCCTGGCGAACTGCAGGAAGGCCTTCGGGTGTTGCAGGAATTTTAATCATCAAGTTAGGACGGTCTACCATCTTCCAGAAACGGCGAGCCTCAGCAAGAGAGGCTTCGGTGTCGTGCGCCAGGTCAGGTGAAACTTCGAGACTTACAAAGCCGTCCTGCCGGTTCGCTCTCTCATAGATAGGGAGTAGCATATCGGCTACAGTCCGGATGTCTTGAATTGCAAGTGCTTCGTAAATCTTACTGGTGCTTTGGCCCTCCTTAATAAGCTGTTCCATCTGCTCATCATAAGCATGCCCCTGGCTGATTGATTTTTGAAAAATAGTGGGATTCGAGGTGACACCCACGATACCATCCTCATCTATTAAGCGCTTAAAGAGTCCATTGTTAAGTTGTTCGCGGTCAACAGTGTCATACCAGACGCTTTGGCCTAGTGTCTTGAGTTGAAGTAAAGGATTGGTCATTAATTGCCTCCCTTGTGGCGGTTGCTATGTTCATACTTCTGGTCGATACTTTGGAATTGTATACAAACGGGCGTAAAACGTTACGCTCATACGATATGAATTTTCGTTTCTTTCATAATAGCATCAAAAAGGATTGAAGTACAAACTTTTGTTACGATCCTTTTCTTGCTTTCTGTTGCAACTCATAGAGTTTACCAATTGCTTCAATCGGAGTCAGTTCATCAATAGCAAGTTGCTTGATTTCCTCGATTAAGGGGTTTTGCTCGGCCGCGAAAAGCGTCATCTGCAGAACTGCCGGTGCCGCTATCTCTTGCATGGCCTTGCGACGTGCCTTCGCATCGCCTTTTTGCTCTAACTCCTCCAGAATCTCCTCGGCTCGGTGTATGACCGGGCGTGGGATGCCGGCCAGTTGCGCCACGTGTACGCCGTAGCTTTTATCAGCTCCCCCCGGCACAATCTTATGCAAGAAAACCACTTGCCCCTCTTCTTCTGACACGGCTACGTTCATGCATTTGATACGTGGCAACATTCTGGCAACTTCAACAAGCTCATGATAATGGGTTGCGAACAGTGTACGCGCTCCAGAGCGTCGATTGTTGTGCAAGTATTCAACAACCGCACGGGCTATCGCCAATCCATCATAGGTGCTTGTACCACGCCCGATCTCGTCGAGTATGATCAGGCTGCGCGGTGTTGCATGATGCAGGATAGTGGCTGTCTCTACCATCTCTACCATGAAGGTACTCTGGCCTGTTGCCAGGTCATCCTGGGCTCCAATGCGTGTGAAGATACGATCCACCAGTCCGATAGTGGCCGCTTCAGCCGGAACATAACTACCGATCTGAGCCATCAAGACAATCAATGCTACCTGGCGCAGATACGTTGATTTACCCGCCATGTTAGGTCCAGTGATAATGAGTATCTGCGCATCCGAAATGGAGATCTGGGTATCGTTGGGAATAAAAGGAGTTTCTACCTGCGACTGCTCGATCACCGGGTGACGACCAGCCACAACATGTATGCTATCTCCATTATCGAGTCGCGGACGACAATAATTGTGTTGCGCTGCAACTCCGGCCAGGCTTAAATAGACATCGATCTCAGCCAGCGCATGTGCCGTGTTCAGGATACGATCAGCAGCCTGTACAGCGATCTCTGCGCGCACCAGACTGAAGAGTTCGCTTTCTAGTTTGCCAATCCTATCCTGCGCATTCAGAATGAGCGCCTCGTACTCCTTGAGATCGGGAGTGATAAAGCGTTCACCCGTAGATAATGTCTGCTTACGCACATAGTCTGATGGCACACGACTCAGTTGCGAGTTCGTGACCTCGATAAAGTAACCAAAAACCTTCGTATAGCCCACTTTGAGTGAAGGAATACCAGTACGCTTACGCTCGCGCTGCTCCATCTCAGTGATCCACTTTTGGCCGTTTTGTGAGGCTTCCTTCACCTGATCAAGCTCAGCGCTATACCCGGCACGAATGATACCACCCTCAGATGCGCTCAGTGGTGGTTCATTGACAAGTGCGGACTCGATCAACTGTATGACATCATCGTTATCTGCGAGTCGCTGTACCAGCCGAACAACTGATGGCATAGAGACCTCGGCATCGGTGGGTAAACTTGTTCGCGCCTCGGAAGCGGCACGTAAACCACTCGCCAGTGCCACTAGATCACGTGGTGTAGCTATGCGTTGGCGTACCCGGTTAATCAGTCGTTCAATATCTCCAGCTTTCTTCAATGCCTCTGCCAGCCGGGCTTGAGTCAACGTATCAGTAAGGAGTTCACTAATAACCTGCTGGCGAGCTTGTATGGCATCGATATCGAGTAGCGGCTCTCCAATCCAACGCCGGAGCAATCGTCCACCCATGGGGCTGCGAGTTTTATCAAGTATCCAGAGAAGTGATCCTTTGGATGAACCACTGCGCCCGCTTTCAAAAAGTTCCAGGTTGCGTCGCGTATGTGCATCCAGGGTCATAAATTCGGTAACGGAATAGGTTTCAAGCGAGATCAATTGACGCAATAAGCCTTTTTGCGTTTCTTGCAAGTATGCCAGTACCGCTCCCGCCGCTCGAATTGCCAGTGGAAGGTGTATACAGCCAAAACCTTCCAGCGAAGCGACCTCAAAGTGCGAAAGCAAGCGGTGGCGTGCGTCTTCTTCCACGAAGTAGCGTGCGTCATAGGGTGTCACATGTCCAGCAACACCGTTTAGGAGTCTTGCAAGTGGTGCTATCTCATCATCATCCTCATCTTCGTCTGGTAAGGATGATGTTTGTGAGTCGCTGAAGGTAGTGTGAGTAGTTGCCATGGTTGCATCTATATCAGCATGAGGGTTACCATTATTGCCAACCCTGGTGATTGGCTTCTCATCCATTACCGCTGCAAGCCAGCGTCGTTTACGAGATACAACGCCCTGGGAACCATTGAAGGCTTCGACAATTACTTCGGCGGGACCCACGCGCGCAATTTCTTGTTGCAGCGCCACTTCAGGCTCGTTTGTACTGAATTGGGTTACGGCGAATTCGCCTGTTGTGACGTCGACATAGGCTAGGCCTACGGCATTACGTCCAACGACAACGCCCGCGAGGAAATTGTTGCGTTTTGCTGCCAGCATGGTTGGGTCGATCACAGTACCAGGAGTAACAATGCGCAGAACTTCGCGGTCTACGAGTCCTTTTGAGAGTGCTGGATCGCTTGTCTGTTCACAGACAGCCACCCGATATCCTTTACTCACCAGTCGCGCAATATAGCCATCAACAGCGTGATGAGGCACACCTGCCATAGGCGACTTTTCTCCACGCCCGAAATCACGTCGTGTCAGGGCAATTTCGAGTTCGCGGGCCACGATCTCCGCATCCTCGTCGAACATCTCATAGAAATCCCCCATGCGGAAAAAGAGGAGAGCATCAGAGTGCTGGCGTTTTATCTGCAGATATTGTGTGCGTACCGGACTATGGATGGGATGTTCTTTCAAGTAGTCTTCGAATAACACTGTATGTACCTCTACGGGTCCTGCCTTCGTTCAGTGGGGAAAATGACAACCGTTCTATGAGGTCGCTTGCGGCGACATCGTCCCTACAAATCCAACTACAGTATAAGGCTATTACAGTTTGTGGTCAATTTATCCTGACCCTTTACCTTGTGTATACGGAAATAGTTATGAAAAGAGGAAAAACGGAATAATTAACAAGTTTCTCACGAACGAGTGCATAGCAATTAGCTTCTCCAGATTTTGCCAAAAAAACGCCTGAAAAGGTTGGGCCGTTTGCGTGACACGTTTTCTAGTGAAATTTTGGGTGGGGATGATGAGGGTTCTTGTATAGTATTATTAGTAGTCGGAGCAGCTTCTACTGCCACAGGAGTATCTTCAGTCGAAGGGATGGATTCTTCGAGATCGGTAATAGTAATCGATGGTCGTTTCATTGTTGTTTCTAGCATCACCGATTCATCTTCTAGTTCAGCATTACTGATCTTTTGTAAGAATAATTCTTCAGTGGCTTTTGTCAGTTCTCCTTCCTCAGTAGCCGCTACTTGAGGTATCGAAGTAGGGTTACCATCTAACACCGAGTCAATCCAATCATAGGCCCCTTCTAATGCGTGTTGACACCATTGTGTATAGTCATCACTTATAAAGTCACCTAATTGCTCAAGGTAATCAAGTCGCTGCATGGTGCGATCCAACCACGATTCACCCTGCTCTAACATGCGATCAAGCAGATCAACATCGCTAACGCCGTTTGACTGGAGCCGTGCTAGTGTTGCGAGTTCAATAGCAGTTGGATGCACTTCTTGCATACATTCAGTATTTACCCTGATTTGCTTGCGCAGGTCTTCAAGCTGGTTTTGCAGGGCTTCAATCTGGTGTTGCAAGTTCCAGCGTTGATAGCCGCTAGAGAACTCTTCAATGTCCCGCTGGTTCAATTGAGCGAAAACTGCACCGGTATTACTGGCATTATAGTGAGGGGATGGGTTACTCACCTGAGCCTTCCTCCTTGTTCTCTGTTGATTCGAGTAGTGTAGAGGGCTGTCGTCCCCAACGTTCTATCCAACGTTGCACGAGGCGGTTTGTACGTATGCTATTGTGGTCAATCGGTCGGCCTGCCTGCTCGTCTTTAGAGGAAATAGTGATGTTGCGCAACCACCATGGTAGTTCAAGTCGAGGATCGGTCTGCTCGTTCCCATCAAAGAAAGTAATCATATCTTCAGGCAATAGTTCTATCTCAGGATGGTTGACAAGTGGTGCCGCCTGATTGTCAACGGGCAAGGGTTCCTTGATTTCGTGTAGTTCGAAGCCTGGTAGTCCTCCCCAGCTTAAGAGAGCAGGGGAAATCGAATCGCCAGACTCTGATGAGTCAGACGCTGAGAAGTTGTTTGTTTCATGCATATATCTTGCAATACTTTTGGGGGTGATATGGTTAGCAGACTGATGAGCAACAAGCGCCTGTATAATCGGGTTATCAGTTAGGGGTACTACCTCTTGCTGTTGTTGCTCCAAATGGTCTAAACGTTCCTGTAGTTGAGCTAATTCAGCCTCGAGTGTCTCTACCTGGGTACTCAGACACTTGTCAATTTCTTGATAATGTAACCATTGCTGATACTGACCCATATTATGTAATCCTGGTCTACGGTGAATGCGCACAAAAATGCATGTCTTTTATCGCAAGGAGAAGTATAACATGTGGGACGCTAAGAGACAAGCAGACATACGTTGATACAGTGCTTTATGCTAACCCTTCTCGCTCCATAGCTGTATTATACGAGATGCGCAGCAGGATGCCGACAATGATAAAGTTGGCGATGATCGAACTACCTCCGTAGCTCAGGAATGGCAGTGGTATACCGGTTAGTGGCAGAACCTTCATATTTCCTGCGACGATAATGAACGTTTGAATTGCAAAGATTGATGTCAGTCCCGCAGCCAGTAACTGATTAAATTCATCACTTGCCTCAATCGCAATTCGGAATCCACGATAGATGATCACCAAATAGATTCCAATGATCGCAAATAACCCTGCCAGTCCAAATTCCTCGCCTAGCGCTGTGAAGACCATATCGGACTGTGCAACTGGCACAAAAGCCCCGGTGTGTCCAAGACCAAATCCCGCTCCGAGTACTCCGCCGTTCGCAAGGGCGATCAAACCCTGTACGACCTGAAGCGCTCCATTACGCGCGAAATCTTGCGTTGCTAGTGACCAGTTTTGCCAGTTCACAACGTCAACGGTAAGTACCGCGAAACGCGCTTGTACGTAACCGAACAGCTTGAAACCAACGAAGCCCAGCGCTGCAAATAACAACAAACCGCCGATCACGTAAGAAAGTTTCCCGCTACCAAGGTACATCATACTCAGGAAAATGCCATAGATCAGAAGTGCCAGGCCGAGTTCGCGTATCACTAAGAACAGCAAGAGTGAAATTCCTAGCATCAGCAAAATCGGTCCTAGCGTTCGCAAAGGTGGCAGGCGTAATGGACCGATACGTAGATTACCCTCTGACAATATGTCCCTGTTTTCACTCAGATATGCGGCAAAAAATACCACGATAAAAATCTTCAGCAGTTCCGACGGCTGTAAGTTGAGTGGCCCAAAGTTCAACTGGTCATGCGTCGGGCTGTTCAGGTTCTTCACGCGTAATGCGTTCACTATTGTTAATGCTACCAGTATGATTCCGAGTAATGCCCAGGTATATTTATATCGTTTGAGCCAGTTCATGTTACGCAAGCCAAATACCGTTGCCATACATACGATTAAGCCCAGTAGCACCCACACAAGCTGGCGTATACCCAATAATGGATCTCCTACATCTGGCCCAAGTCTCAATGCCATCAATACACCAATTCCACTCATCAGACCTACAAGTGGTAACAGCAACTGGTCGGCTTTGGGGAAAAAGAGGCTAAGCAGCAGGTTGACTAAGATGAGAGCGACGATCAGACCAAATACTGGTATGAGGTCGCGAAGTGGTGGCAGGATTGCTGTGCTGAATGGAATGGATTGCTGGCTATTCGATGTGATTTGTGTTTGGAAATAATGTGCGATCGGTAACTGAACCATTTCAAGCACTAGAATCATAAAAGGAATTATGAGTAGCCCCAATTCCTTCCATCGATAGCGCTGGAATATTCCAGAGTTCATCTTTGCTTTCATATAAAATCTCTCTATTGAGCTAACTTGAAGCGAATAAAGCCCACCTGAATGATATCGCCAAACCTGGCTGCCAGAGCCTCGCGAGCAGGTTGATTATTCACATATGTTCCGTTCGTACTGCCTGCATCCTGTACATACCATAAGCCATTGCGAAACCAGAGCCTTGTATGTTCACCCGAGATAAAATTATCCACCAGTTGGATCGTATTTGTTGGGCCTCGACCAATCGTGGTCTGCGGACTTAGATCGAAACGCGTTCCAGGCAGAATGTTACTTGGACCACTGTCAACCACAATCAGGTGTCCGACCACAGGTGGCGCTTTGTTATCAAGACTCGCGCTTGCTGCTGCTGTCTTACGCAAATCGCGTGTAATAGCAATCACCACCTGCATTAAGAAGAGGTAAAGTAAGACGATGAATAACAATCGCAAGATAAGTAAAAAGACATCCAATGTCATAATTCGCAGCCCTTACCTTCGCTCGAAGTAAAAGTCATAACTGCCAATAGTGAAGCGGTCACCGCTGCGTAGGGTATGTTGGCGTAAATGTGGTGTGCCGTTGATTGTAATACCATTAGTGCTGCCAAGATCAAAAATGGTAAACTGACCATTGGACTGGTATTTTATTTGAGCGTGGTAGCGTGAAACTCGCTTATCTTCAACAATAATATCATTGGTGAGTTGCCGCCCAATATTGACAACGGGTTTTTCTATGCGATAGACTTTTTGTACCATCTGTGGTAAACGAATAGTCAGCCATGCCTGGGGCAGAGTTGGGAGGGACACACCTTGTGAAGAGCCTCCAGGAAGTATCGATGATGAACTGGAAATGTTCGGTGAATTGCCAGGTGGAATTGATGCTTCAGGCAAGCCTGGTATTTGTTGTCCTGGGGGCAGTTGTGCACGCAATAATGCTAACTGCTCTGCGTTCAGAGCCTGGGTTGCCATTGGAACTGCATCCGCACTCGTCCCGTCGCCAGCAAGAGCATGCTGACGATCTTGCATTTGGGCTTCAATGCGAATCGCACCGGGACGCAACTCGCTGCTGGCATGCAGGCGTAATACGGGCATGACTCTCAACGTGTAGTGGCGATGGCGTGCCACCTGGATCAGGTGATCCTGCCAGCCTTTTTTCAAAGTAGATTCTACGGGAAGCAATTGCTGGTGATCTTTATAGCTAAGAAAGATGTCATAGACATCGGGAGCCAATCGCCGTCCTTCTCCCTGTAAAAGAATACTATCCTCCATAGCCCGTTCCAATTTACGAGCGACCTCAGCTGGCTGCAGCCTTGATGGAAAGAGGAACGCAAAGGGACTTTCAACTATGCGCTGCATGAATGATTCAACTTTTGAAAGTGGATTCTGGCGAGCCTTCACGTTGCTCACGTTTCCTTTTGTAAAATCTGACGCGCTTGCTGCACATCAGAAGCAATCTGAGTCTTCAAAGCATCTATACCTGCAAAGCGTTGCTCATCACGCAAGCGTGTAATGAAGTTTAAGGTAATCCGCTGATCATAGAGATCGAGATCAACATCGAGTAAATGCGCTTCTACGATTCTTTTGTGCTCACCAAACGTGGGGCGCACCCCGATATTTACTACACTGTTAAAGACGGGATTATCATGCCCCTCGTCACGTTGTAACTTGTTGCCAAGATGTACCCGTGCGGCATACACGCCATTAGCAGGCAACAGCTTGTGTGCCTCGGGGAGAAGGTTGGCTGTTGGGAATCCCAAAAGCCTCCCGCGTTGATCGCCCTTTACGACTATGCCACTGGCAATCACTGGATGCCCCAGTAATGTGTTTGCTTCGTCGATTTGGCCTTCGCTCACTAGCGTACGAATGCGTGTACTGCTGATGCGCGTCTGCTCCGCCGCCTCCAGTTGGATAGGTTGCACCTCTATGGAATGTTCTTGTCCATAATCTTGAAGGAAGGCAATATTTCCCATCCTATTATGTCCAAGGCTGAAATCTGCACCTACTACCATCCCTCGTAGGAGAAAACGTTCTCGTAAACTTTCCAGGAAGTCATTGGCACTCATTTTGGCGACCTGAGGTGTAAAACTGACAACGATATTATCAGGAATATGGCCATATAAAGCTGTGAGCGCCAGTTTCTCTTCCAAGGTTGTCAGGCACTGTAGGTCAATGTCAGGCCTCACAACCAACAAGGTATGTGGATCAAACGTGACTAAGACTGGCTTAGCATTCACTGTTTGCGCCATAGCACGCAATTGTTGCATCAGGCGCAGATGTCCTTTATGTATACCATCGAAATTGCCGATGGTGATTACTACCGAGTCGTTTGCCGTTAAAGTTGTTGTGTAATCCATGTTGAGCTTGATTTGTTACCCTTGTTTTTCTTTGGCTAATAGTACCACAGCCGCCAATTACAGGCAACAGGGTTGAAGCGAGTTTGGGGATACACTCAAACCCCATCATGTATCAGAAATAGCGAAGACTTTCTTGGGTTGCCATGCCTTTTGCTTTTCGTCCCATTCGGCTATAGCTAGAAAATCCCCGTTAGTATCATATACACGGGCAAGCCCAGGGTTATTTGCTGCTGGGTTATTGAAAGTATTGCCGTGCTTGACTCGTTCGACGGTTTCACCATCGAGCTTGAGGGCAGGAAATTGTTCAAGCGCTTTGTCTACCGGAAAATGATAGTGTTGTACAGAATTTGTTTCGACTGCATCAGCGAGTTGTTCTATCGTGATACTTTCTGAAAGCGTGAATGGGCCGCTGCGTGTCCTAACGAGAGCTCCCAGGTATGCGTAGCAATCAAGCCGTGTACCGAGATCATGAGCTAGAGAGCGGATATAAGTCCCCTTACTGCACTCAATGGCAAGTGTCAGGCGAGGTGGGATCCAATCAAGTATTTCGAGCGAATAGATGATGATAGGACGAGGCTCTAAAGCGACTTCTTCTCCCGCTCTTGCTCTTTTATAGGCGGGTTGTCCCTGGATTTTGATGGCTGAGTAGCGTGGCGGGAACTGCATCTGAGACCCTAGAAAATGTTTGAGAGTCTCTTCAATGAAATCCAGGGTAAGATTAGCAGTGCTCGCTGTAGAGGTGATAGCACCTTCGGCATCGTAGGTATCTGTGGCAGTCCCGAAAATGATCTCTGCCTGGTAAGCCTTGCCGCTTTCACTTAGATATTCCGCGACGCGTGTTGCCTGGCCAACGCAGATGGGCAGGACGCCACTGGCCATCGGGTCCAGTGTACCCGCATGCCCTACGCGCTTCTGTTTCAGGTGTTTGCGAATTTTTGCCACGACATCATGTGAAGTCATGCCGGTGGTTTTGTTGATGTTGAATATGCCGTCCATTAGCAATTCATCACTCTTTCCAATTCAGCCACTACCAATGCGGTAGTTTCCTCAATTGGTAAATGAAATGTTGCTCCAGCGGCGCGAGCATGGCCTCCACCAAGCCCATTGCTCACACGCTGGCAGATTTCAGCAGCATTATAAGGGGCAGCACAGCGCAGGCTGAGCCTTGTTATGTTTGGGTCATCGTAGCTTTTAAAAAAGGCTGCTATCTGCACACCTTCGATATCGCGCATAAGGCCAGAAGTGTTGTCATCCATCTCTGGAGTCGCACCTGCTGCTGTAAGTGTTGCGCCAGTTGCCTGCGACCAGATCAACCGCTCGTCACAGGAGGTCTGAGCATTTGCGAGAATTATTGCTTGAAGTCGCACTTGTGCCAGCGGGCGCGTACGGTATATAGGTTGAACTACAGTTTCTGGTATGGCTCCAGCGCGTAGCAAAAGTGCGGCTACCTCGAAGGTGCGAGGAGTCGTATTGGTGAATTGAAAGGATCTTGTATCGGTAATCACACCTGTAAGCAAACATAGTGCAGCATCCTTATTCATCGGTAAGCCTGCCTGTTGCTGAAACAGCACTATGAGTTCAGCCGTAGCTGCCGCTTTCGAATCAATAATGTTCACCTGTCCGCAACCGTCGCTGCTGATATGGTGATCGATATTGAGGATTTTGGCACTGTCCAGAAAAGACCTGTGATCTTCATAGAGACGTCCGAAACGCCTCAATTCGCCTGCATCCAGGGCAATGACCAGGTCAAAGCACTCATCGCCCAACGTTTGTTGCAGCGTCTCTATTCCGGGGAGAAACGAGAGATTTTTTGGAGCAGCATCTGAGCAAGCGGAAACACAAACCTTGCCAAGCTGGCGCAATATATGAGCCAGGCCAAGGGCAGAGCCAATGCAATCGCCATCGGGAGATTCGTGTGCGAGTAAAGCTATGCGTTGTGCCGCTTGAATAAGTTCCATCGCCTGCTCGACAAGAGTGGGGTCGATCTGTGAACTCAGGGTGTGTGCATCCTCATTCATTGGTTCCACCGCTGATTGTTTTTTCATTTTCGATCTCGCGAATAAGCTCAAGAATACGTGTGCCCTGTTCAATCGACGTATCCAGCTTAAAAACTAACTCAGGCATATAGCGCAGGGTGATGCGGCTGGCGAGTTCACTGCGCAGAAAACCTGTGGCATGTTTCAGCGCTTGAATGGTGGTTGCCTGCTCTTTCTCAATTCCCATGACACTGACAAAAACCTTTGCGTGACGAAGGTCTCCGCTAACCTCGACATGTGTAATGCTTGCGAATCCTACTCGCGGATCTTTCATCCGTGTTCGCAATATATCGCTGAGTTCGATTGCAATCAATTCGCCAAGTTTCTCTTGTCGGTGTGGATTTGGCATGAATATATATCCTTTACATACCGGGCTTGACGCGTTCTTGTGAGTAGGATTCGATAATGTCGCCCTCCTCGAAATCATTGAAGTCCTCAAGCACAATGCCACACTCATAGCCGGTGGCGACCTCGCGAACATCGTCTCTGCCGCGTCGCAGTGAGGCGATTTTGCCATCATACACCAGTTCTTTTTTGCGTAGGACACGGGCCTGTGAAGCACGTGTTATCTTGCCATCGGTGACACGACAACCAGCAATGACTGTGTTTTTCCCCGCCTTGAAGATTTGCTGTACCTCTGCGTGGCCCTCGATAACTTCGCGGTATGTTGGCTCCAGCATGCCTGTAAGGGCAGCCTGGATATCGTCGGTCAGCTTATAGATGATATCGTAGTAACGGATTTCAACATTTTCCTTTTGCGCCAGGCGCTGTGCGGCTCCATCAGCTTTGACATTGAAGCCGATAATGACAGCACCGGAAGCTCCTGCAAGGTGTACATCAGTTTCGCTGATATTGCCGATGCCCTCGTGAATGAGGCGAACCTTGATGTTCTCTTCACCGACTTTACTAAGGGCATTCTTAATGGCTTCGGCTGAACCCTGTACGTCAGACTTGAGTACAACATTCAACT
>Ga0207684_10002261_pt1 | contig 19617 bp, 21 predicted proteins | sample KBSK5501metaG_FD_184342 | JGI IMG/M metagenome (GOLD analysis project Ga0207684, IMG submission 184342) | Corn, switchgrass and miscanthus rhizosphere microbial communities from Kellogg Biological Station, Michigan, USA - KBS K5-50-1 metaG... | ecosystem: Host-associated > Plants > Roots >...
TCAACGGCCACATTCACCAGATCATGCAGAAGGTGGAGGGGAACATCAGCTTCCACACCGCCCTGTCCACCGCGTTCCCCCAGCCGGCCCCCGGCGTGGGAGAGGGGCCCGGTCCTCTCAAGGTGCCTGCGGAGCAGCTGCGGGGTGTACTCGGAGTCCGAGCGGTCAACTATGTCCAGGGGAAGAGCCAGCTGGCCATCGTTGACTCGACCCTGGCGTAGGCGGGGAACGTTCGGTGGCGACGGGGCTGCGTGGCGTGCTGGCGTGCATTCACGCCGGCACAGGTCACGTTGAAGGCCGGCAAGCCGGTGACGTTGACCGTCGTCAATGTGGGGCGGGCGACCCACATGTTCACGTCCACCTATCTCGCCTCCCAGGATCTCGAGATCGGGAGCGCGGATATCGAGGTGGATGCTCCGAAAGGTGTGAAGTACGTCGGGCGGGCGCTCCCATCGCGACCGCGGGATGAAGGGGCAGCTCGTTGTGAATTGACGAGCGCCTGCTCTCAAGGTGTTGAAGTCGTGACCGTCTCGTGAGGGATGTGAGGCAGCTTCGTCTGGTGACCGGAGGGTAGGAGGCGCTGGTGCGGAGCGCGTGTGGACTAGGATTCCTTGGCGTAGCCGGGCTGCTCTGGCTGGGTTTGGACACGCCCCTGGCTCAGGCCGTCGAGTACCGGCTCCAGATCGTGAGCATGTGGGAGAGCGGCTTCACGGGCTTCGTGAAGCCGGGCGAGCTCGGCGATGGAGGGTCGGGTCCCGGTCTCGACCACCTCGCAGGAAGCCTTGACCGGGGCGACGCACCCGGAGGGCCGCTGCTCTCTGATCGGACGGTCCGTTGGGCCAGCGAGCGTGTGGCGCGGGCCTACGGGGCTGTCCACGTGCTGACGGAGGTCAAGCCCGGCGGAGAGGGCACGGCCCAATGGGACAACGTGCGATGGGACGGGAAGACCGGTGAGCGCAGCGTCTTGGTCGTCACACCCAGCGGCCGCGGGCGCCCTCAGGAGCTCTACCATGTCGTCCTGAAAGGGACCGGTCCGTTACGCCATTTCATACCCTATGCATCATCGAGCAATAGGCGAAAGCTGGCGACGGTGCGCTATCCTCTCGAATTTCTCTGGTTCCACGAAGAGGGAGCAGATCTTTGGGACAAGTTCCTGTCCCAGGCCATGGATCTCGGCAACGGGATCGGCGTCGTGGTCGGCAGCAATCCGAATTCGACATTCCCTGATCAGGTGTATGTGGTAGTGAGCCAGGCCGAGCAGCCGACCACCTACAAGGTGATTCTCGTATGGCGCGAACCCCCGAGCAGCCTGGAAGGCCCCGCAAGTCCAGGACCGATGCGTTGATTGGCCTGTGCGCGCGCCCACCCAACCACGAGGGTGCCTTTCGGTGGAGAGCACAGCAAGCTCGTAGCCCTTGGCGTCGGCAGCTACCGAAACACTGATTGCGTTGGCTGCGCTCGCGCTTGGCGAGATCAGGCCAGAGTAGGCCGTCGCCTACTTCGAGATAGTGCTGCACGTGGCACGCCAGTTCTGGGCCCTACCCAGCGAAGGGTGAGCCGATCGGTCAGATCGTTTCGCTCTCGCGCAGGGTGAGGGGGCTCTGCAGCACGAGCCGCTCGTCGCCTTGATACTCGCGGACCCGGTCACCTTGCCGTTCTTCAGGCGCCAGACGTGCGCTTCAGGGAACGATGCGGACACGCCATTTCGTTGCGCCTTGACGGTAACCAGGGCAATGACCAGATACTGATCGGCCAGCACGTTGTGCACGTCGATGCCGAAGGCTCCCTTGGAGAACTCCATGGTGCGCTGGAAGAAGCCGCCGACCTGCGCGTGGCCGGTGTACTCGCCCGAGAGCGGACTGTGCCCGGGAACGTGCCAGGTGATGGCCGGGTCGAACACGGCGAATACCGCGGGAACGTTGCCCTTCGCGAAATCGTCGTAGGCCTTGCGGATGATCGCGCCGGTCGAGTCGCTCATTCTGGAGCAGCGATCGAGCCCGAGGCAAGCCCTCTGGACATCCGGCCAGTCCGGGCCTGTCTGCCCGACAACCGAGGTGGTATAGTTGCCGCGGTTTCGGGCGGGAGAGCCGACGCGCGTCGGCGCTCTGCAGCCGGCATCGCTCCACCGCGGCATAGAGAACGGAGGCCCGACAATGCGAATCACGGGGCGAATCACGGAGCGGATCACTGGACGCTGGCGGCTCACGACCAAGCTGGTCGTGCTGATCGGCGCGATCGTCGTAGCCGCCTCACAGTTCGTGGGCGCGCCGGCTCGCGCGGCGGATCCGATCAAGGTGGGCTGGGTCGGGCCACTGTCGCCCCCGGGCGGCTACGCCGAGGGCGCGCTCATGAAGCAGGCCGCCCAGCTCGCGGCCGACGAGATCAACGCCAAGGGCGGCGTGCTCGGCCGGCAGATCCAGGTGGTCTTCGCCGACACGCGCGGCAAGCCGGAGGAAGGCACCGCGGCGGCGGAGCGGCTGATCTCCCAGGAGAAGGTGGTGGCCATCACCGGAGAGTTCCACAGCTCGGTCTTCCTCGCCGAGATGGAGGTTGCCCACAAGGCGGGCATCCCGATAATCGCGGTGGACGTGTGGGCGCTGAGCATCACCGCCAAGGGGTATCCGGAGGTGTTCCGGGTCGCGCCCAACCAGGCCCTGATCGCGACGAAGTACGGCGACTGGATCGCGGCGGCCGGGTTCAAGAACGTGGCCTTCGTGTTCGAGAAGACCGACGGCGGGCAGAGCGCGCGCGACGTCCTGCTGCCGGTGCTGGACAAGCACGGCGTCAAGTACGAGGCGGTCGGGGCCGATCCGAACTCGACGGAGTTCACCGCCCAGATCGAGCGGTTCAAGACCCGCCAGCCGCCCTTCGACTTCTTCATGACCGCGTACAGCGAGGCCGGCGCCTACCCCATGGTCAGCCAGTCGCACACGCTCGGCTTCGCGCCGAGCGCCCGCACCGGCATGGGCAATTCCGGCGGCCCGGCGGTCGATCCGACGTTCTGGAAGAACGTGGGCGAGGCCGGCAAGTACCTGGTCACCGAGATCGTCGGCCTGCCCAAGGCGGCGTGGAACGACAAGACCAAGGCCTTCGTCGCGGCCTACAAGAAGAAGTACGATCACACCCCCTCGCCGCAGGCGATCGAGAACTATGACGCCATGCTGGTGCTGATCGACGCGATCGGCCGGGCGAAGTCGACGGACGGCAAGGCGCTCATCGCCGCGCTCGAGAAGACCGACATCGTGCTCGGCCGCGGGCGGTACACCTTCTCGACCAGCCGCCAGCCGGACTGGGCCTATCACCAGTTCATGAACGCGCCGGTCGCGCTGATCCAGTACAACAAGGTGGGCCAGGACGCCGAGGACGCCCCGATCGTCTGGCCGCGAGACATCGCGGACGTCAAGTACACGTACCTGAAGCCGGGCCAGTGAGTCGCCGCTCGGACCCATAGGAAGCGCTTCCGGAGGACCCGCGGGGGAGGCCGTGCGCCGGCGCCGAGAGCGCGCCGGCACGGGGCCTCCCCCGCGGCGTCCCTGAGAGCGCGGTCACCAGGACCAGGTGATGAGCTGGGATTACCTCTTCGTCCAGGCCGCGAACGGAGCGGTCATCGGCGTGATCTACGCCCTCATCGCGGTCGGCGTCACGCTCATCTTCTCCATCCTCAAGATCGTCAACTTCGCCCACGGCGACCTCTACATGCTCGGGGGCTACTGCGCCTACTACGTCATCGAGTACCTGGGCTTCCCCCCGCTGATCGCGATGGTGGTGGCGATGGGGGCGCTCTTCGTGGGGGCCATCGTCCTCGAGCGCCTCATGCTGACGCCGCTCTACAGCGACGCCACCGAGCGCAAGGACGAGTACGGGCTCATCGTCACGTTCGGCCTCGCGTACTTCCTGCGCAACTCCGCCGTCATCGCGTTCGGGCCCTTTCCGCTGAAGCCCCCATCCTTCATCCCGGGCGTGCAGCGGCTGGGCAACCTGATCGTGACCAACGACCGGCTCGTCGCGGCCGGCGTCGGCATCGTCCTGATCGCGGCCCTGCTCTACTTCATGAAGCGGACGATCTGGGGCCAGGCGCTGGACGCGGTCAGCCAGTCGCGGGACTCCGCCGCCATCGTGGGCATCAACGCGCGGCGCTTCAACTCGTTCGCGTTCGGCATCGGAGCCGCGCTGGCCGCCGCCGCGGGCGCCCTCGTGGCCCCCATCTTCTCGCTGGCGCCCGACATGGGCGTGCTGCCCAACATCCACGCCTACGTCATCGTCATCCTGGGCGGCATGGGCTCGGTGAGCGGCAGCATCATCGCGGGCATCCTGCTCGGCGAGTCCGAGAACCTCTTCACCGCGTTCTTTCCCGATCCGACGCGGGCGTTCGCCTACACGAACGCCTTCGGCGTTCTGGTGCTGATGGTCGTCCTCATCTTCCGGCCGCAGGGGCTGTTCGGCCGCCGCCACCTGCGGATGGAGTAGCCCGCCGTGCGGGGGCTGCCGGTCTATATCCTGCTCGTCCTCACCGCGCTGGTGCTCGCCGGTGCCGACCGCCTCAACGCCTACTGGCTGCACGTCGCGATCATCGCGATGTACTACGGCATCCTCGCCGCGAGCTGGTCGCTGCTCGCCGGGTACGTGGGCCTGTTCTCGCTGAGCCACACCGCCTTCGCGTCGATCGGCGGCTACACCTCGGCCCTGCTGGTGAAGTGGCTGGGCATCCCGGTGCTCCTGGGCATGGGCGCCGGCGTCCTCATGTGCTGCGCGCTCGGCGGGGCCATCGGCTGGGTGTGCCTGCGGATGAGCGGGCCCTACCTCGCGATCTTCACGCTCGCGTTCTCGGAGATCGTCCGCATCGCGATCTCGACCGAGGACGACGTGACCGCGGGGATGGCCGGCCTGCACACCGCGCCCCTCTTCCAGAGCGCCACGCGCCTGCCCTATTTCTACGCGGCTTTCGCGCTCCTCGCGGTCTCGCTCCTGCTCATGGGGCTCCTGGTGCGGTCGCGGTGGGGCCTCTTCCTGCGCGCCATCCGCGAGGACGAGCAGGCGGCGGGGGCCTCGGGGGTGGCGGTGGCGCGCTTCCGCATCCTGGCCTTCGCGATCGCGAGCGGCTTCGCCGGGCTCTCGGGCGGCTTCTACGCGCACTACATCGGCATCATGACCCCGGGCGTCGGCGACCTCGACGAGATGGCCAAGCTGGTGGTCATGACCGTCATCGGCGGCATGGAGCGGCTGCCGACCGCGGTCGGCGGGGCCATCCTGGTGGAGGTGCTCCTGGAGGTGCTCAGGAGCTACGGCCAGTGGCGGCTGCCGCTGTTCGGGGTTTTGCTGCTGCTCACCATGCGCTTCGCCCGCAACGGCCTGGTCACCCCGGTGTGGCTACGGTTCGTACGGCTGGGGGAGACGCGCGTGGGCCCGCTACCCGCCACCCGCGACCTGCCGCAGAAGGATTCCGCCGCGTGAGCGCGAGCGCCGAGCTCGTCCGGGGCGTGGGGATCGTCAAGCGGTTCGGGGGCATCGTCGCCAACGACACGGTGGATCTGGTGGTCGCGCAGGGCGACCTCGTCGGGCTGATCGGTCCGAACGGCTCGGGCAAGACCACCCTGATCAACGTGCTGACCGGGCACCTCGAGCCCGATGGCGGCGAGGTGCTGGTGCGCGGCCGGCGGGTGAGCGGCCGGCCCCCGCACGTCTACGCCGGGATGGGCGTGGCCCGGACCTTCCAGCTCACGCAGCTCTTCGGCCGCATGACCGTGCTCGAGAACATGCTCGTGCCGGGCCTCGCGCGGCCGCACTCCAGGTGGGACGAGGTCGCGCGCCGCGCCCGCGGGTACCTCGAGTTCCTGAGCCTGGCCGATCTCAAGCAGCTCCCGGCGCGGAATCTCTCGGGCGGGCAGCAGAAGCTGCTCGAGCTGGGGCGCTGCCTGATGCTGGAGCCCGCGGTGCTGTTCCTCGACGAGCCGTTCGCGGGCGTGCATCCGCGGCTGCGCGACGAGCTCATCACGCGCATCCGCGAGCTCCACCAGGGCGGCCGGACCTTCGTGGTCGTCGATCACGACATGGAGTCGATCCTGCGCATCTCGCGGCGGCTCGTCGTCATGGCGCGCGGCAGCAAGATCGCCGACGGCGAGCCGGCCGCGGTGCGGGCGGATCAGAACGTGCTCGCGGCCTATGCGGGGCTCTGACATGCCGGGCTCCGAGAGGCCGGGCGGGGCGGTGACCACCGCCTCGTGGCTCGTGGTGCGAGACCTGGTCGCGGGCTACCTGCCGGGCATCGACATCCTCCGCGGCGTCTCGGTCGAGGCGACGCGCGGGCAGGTGCGGTGCGTGCTCGGGCCCAACGGCACCGGCAAGTCGACCCTGCTCAAGGTGCTCTTCGGCTTCCTGCCCGCGCGGGAGGGCGAGATCAGCCTGGACGGGCAGCCGCTCCGGTCGGTCGGCCCCCACGAGATGGGGCGGCACGGCGTCGTCTATCTCCCTCAGCGCCCCAGCATCTTTCCGTACCTGACCGTGGAGGTGAACCTGCGGCTGGGCGCCTGGCGCTACCGCGGCGAGCGCGGGCGCGTCGAGGAGCTAGTGGGCCGGGCGTGCGCGCGATTCCCGGTGCTGGGGGAGCGGCGCGGGCAGCCCGCCGGCACGCTCAGCGGCGGCCAGCAGCGCCAGCTCGAGATCGCGCGCAGCCTGATGCACGATCCCGCGCTCCTGCTCATCGACGAGCCCACCGCCGGCGTCGAGCCGCGCGTGGCCGCCCTCATCTACGACCTGATCCGCGGCCTGGCCGCGGAGGGCAAGGCGGTGCTCCTGGTCGACCAGAACATCAAGCGGGCGCTCGAGATCGCCGACTACGTGTACGTCATGCGGACGGGCACGGTGCTGTCGGAGGGCTCGCGCGAGGCCTTCGGCGGGGACACCGAGGCGCTCGTTGCCCGCTGGCTGTACGCGAGCGGGAGTGCCTGACCGATAGGCCACGGGCAGGGGGCCGAGGGAGCCATGCCATGGACCGGAGGGTTACAATGCATTCGTGACAAGGAGGAGGCGGTCATGAAGAAGATCCTCGGTCTGGCGCTTGTGGCCATGCTGTCGCTCACCCTCGCCGCCCCGGTCTCTGCGGGCGGGGGGCCGGGCGGTGGTTTCCACGGCGGCTTCCACGGTGGGTTCCATCACGACGGGTTCCGTCACGACGGGTTCCATCGCTTCGGCTGCTGTTTCGGCCCGGCCTTCGTCGGCGGGGTGTTCGTCGGTTCGGCCCTCGCCTATCCCTACTATGTGGACCCCTACTATGCGTATCCATATGCGACGTACCCGGCCTACGCGGACCCCGGCTACGCGCCGGCGCCGGCCTACCAGCCGCAGGTCTCCGTGGCCCCCGCGCCGATCCAGCCCGAAGTCTGCTACCTCGGCGGTTGCTATCATCTGCAAGGAGACGGGGTGACGGTCGCCTATAGCTGGGTATGGGTGCCGGCCCCGCCCTCGGCGCCCCCGGCTCCGCCGAGTCGCTAAGGGCACACCGCGCGGAGGCGCCTTCCTCGAAGCGTCCCGGGAAGGTCGCGCTTTCAGCCGGATCCAGGAGGCGGAGATCGTGGAGCTGACCTTCATCATCGACTACCAGACGTTTGCCAGGCTTGCGCCCCAGGGCTTCTCGTCCTAGCGCCGAGGACGAACGTTGACTGGCCCGATTCCCGTGCGATGGGCCCCGTATCTGCAGAGCGTCCTCCGCATCGTCGTCGCCTTTCTTTTCGTCGCGCACGGAACCCAGAAGTTCATGGGCTTTCCCTCGGCCGAGGCGGGCGTCGGCGTACCGCTCATGTCCCTGCGTGGCATGGCCAGCGTGATCGAGATGGTCGGCGGGACGCTGCTGTTGTTCGGGCTGTTCACGCGGTCCATCGCCTTCGTCCTCGCCGGGGAGATGGCGGTGGCCTACTTCATGGTGCACGCCCCTCGCGGATTCTGGCCCCTGGTCAATCGCGGGGAACCGGCCGTCTTCTTCTGCTTCACGTGGCTGTACTTCGCCGCGGCCGGTGGCGGGCCGTGGGGCCTGGACGCGCTACGCGGACGATCCAGCGGACGAGCATCGCGCTGACCAGCACAGGACCCACCGCCCAGCCGGCGAGCGATGCCGGACCGCGTCACGGATTGCGTATTCTTGCGGAATTCTCATGGGATCCGCGGCGCCGCCCGGCGCGCTCGCCTCACAAGGCAGGGAGGAGAGATGGCCATGACGACACGTCCACGGCGGAAGGGTGCGCGCGCACGCACAGGAGTCCTGGCGATCGCAGCGGTCTCGGTGCTGCTGCTCGGTGAGCCGCCGGCCGCGATGGCCGGCGAGCCGACCGACCAGATCCGGGCCCACATCGCCGTGATGTATGGCGCCGTGGGAGCCTCCGCCTCCGCACCTTCTCCATCGGGCATGGGCTCGGTGCGAAAGGTGGCGGACCAGATGTTCGACTGGCGCGCCATGGCCAGGGAGGCCCTCGGCGACGACTGGGCGAAGCGGAGCGTGGAAGAGCAGAACGAGTTCGCGCGCCTCTTCGTGAACCTGTTCGAGGGCGCCTATCTGTCGAAGATCCGCCTCGCCGAGGCGGACAAGTTCGAGTATCTCGGCGAGACGGCGGTCGGAAACGAAGCCGTGGTCCGCACCCGCGTCGTCACCAGGAACGGCTCCGCGATTCCGGTGAACTACCGAACGCGGCGGGACGAGGCGGGGCGCTGGCGGGTATACGACCTCGACGTGGAGCGGATCAGCCTGGTCCGCAACTATCGGTCGCAGTTCGCCTCCATCATCCGCCGCACGTCGTTCGAGCAACTCCTCGCCCGGTTGAAGGCCGTCGAGGACAAGCGCAACAGCGTCGAGGGCTGACGCGGCGCCTCTCTCATCCTTCCTCCGGAGAATCGGTCGGGAGCGATCCTGGATCGGAATGGTGCGAGGGAGCATGAGCCCATCGGCCTTGCCGTATCTCGAGCACTACGGCGTCGTGATCCTGCCCGCCCTGGCCGTCGCCGAGCAGATCGGTCTGCCGCTCCCCGCCATGCCGGCCCTGCTCGCGGTCGGGGCCCTGGCCGCGCACGGCCGCATCAGCATCCCGCTCATCCTCGGAGCGGTCTCGGCTGCCGCCCTGGCCACCGATTTCGCCTGGTATGAGCTCGGCCGTCGTCGCGGGGCAAGGGTGCTGGCGAGACTCTGCCAGCTGTCCCTCCAGCCCGACTCGTGCCTCCGCCGGGCCGAGAGCATCTTCGCCCGTCACGGTGCACGGAGCATGCTGGTCGCGAAGTTCGTGCCCGGCTTGACCACCGTCATGCCGCCGCTCGCCGGCGTGTTCGCGGTCGCGCGGGCGCGTTTCGCTCTTTACGACCTCGCCGGTGTGCTGCTTTGGGCGGGCACGTGGCTGGCGCTGGGATACTTCTTCAGCGACGCCATCGTCCTGATCGCCGCCCGAGCCACCGCCCTCGGGCATATGCTCGGCCTGGTCGTCGCGACTGCGCTCGCCGGGTACATCCTGGTCAAGTACGTGCGCCGCCACTTGTTCCTGCGTAGGCTCTGGACGGCACGCGTCTCGCCCGAAGCGCTCAAGCGGCGGCTCGACGCCGGAGAAGACGTCGCGATCATCGATCTCCGGACTCCGCTCGACGTGACGGCCACACCTTACGCCATCCCGGGGAGCCGCTGGCTGGCCGCCGATGTCATCGATGAGCACGAGGCGGAGCTCCTCCGAGCTCGGGATGTGGTGCTCTACTGCGCCTCATCCAACGACCCGACGAGCGCCCGGGTGGCGCTTCAGCTGACAGGTAAGGGGGTCACTCGGGTCCGGCCGCTCGAGGGCGGACTGGCCGCGTGGATGGCCCTCAAGTTTCCCGTTCGATCGGTTCAGCCCCCGGTCGTCGCTGACGGGTGCTCGGCCAGCGTACGATCCACCGCCGCGTAGCCGGCCCCCTCATCGCCTCTCCCCTTCGGTGAGCGGGGACTCGATCGGGCGCGTGGGATCGGCGGCGGGCTCGATGACGGTCGTGCAGAGCGCCGCCGCCACCGCGAGCGAGAGGCCGCCGATGACCACGACCGTCAACCGATTGTCACCACCCACCAGCAGGACCAGCGCGCTCTCGTCGGTGAGGAGGCGCTCCAGGAGTGTGCCGAAGCCGAGCGCGGCCAGGATCTCCGGGATGACGATGAAGAAGTTGAAGATGCCCATGTAGATGCCGGTCTTCCCGGCGGGCAGGGCGCCGGCCAAGATGGCATACGGCATGGCGAGGGTGCTGGCCCAGGCCACGCCCACGCCCACCATGGGCAGGAGCAGCAGGAGCTTGTCGTCGATGAAGGCCACCGAGACCAGGCCGAGGGCGCCCATCAGCAGGCACAGGCCGTGGGTGAGGCGGCGGCCCAGCCGCGCGGCCACCGCCGGCAGCGCGAACGAGAAGGCGAAGCAGACGGCCGAGTACATGGCGAAGCAGTTGCCGGCCCAGGCGATGCCCTGGTCGTAGGCCGACGTGCCGGGCGCGCCGCCGAAGATGTTCCGGGCCACCGCGACCCCGAAGTAGAGCCACATGCAGAAGAAGCCCAGCCAGGTGAAGATCTGCACCCAGGCCAGACGCCGCATAGTCGGCGGCATGGCGAGCACGTCGTGGAAGATCTCGACCACCGCGGCGCGAACGCCGGCCTTCTCGGCCTTCATCCGGCGGAAGGCCTCCAGGTCCTCCGGCGGATGCTCGCGGGTCGTGAAGATGGTCCAGAGCACGGCGGCCAGGAAGGCGAACGCGCCCGCGTAGAAGGCCAGCCTCACCGCGAACGGGATCGCCTTCCCGGAGGTGCCGCCGTCGTGGCCGGGCGGGAAGAGGTCGTAGAGCAGCCAGGGAAGCATCGAGGCGATGACCGCGCCGAGGCCGATGAAGAGCGCCTGCATGGCGTAGCCGCGCGTGCGCTGCTCCGGCGGGAGCAGGTCGGCGACGAAGGCGCGGAAGGGCTCCATGCTGATGTTGATGGAGGCGTCCATCACCCACAGCAGGCCGGCCGCCATCCAGAGCGTGCCCGAGCTCGGCATGGCGATCAGCGCGCAGGAGGCGAGCAGCGCGCCGGTGAGGAAGTAGGGGCGGCGCCGGCCCAGGCGGTTCCAGGTGCGGTCGCTCAGGTGGCCGATGACGGGCTGTACGAGCAGCCCGGTCAGCGGGGCGGCGAGCCACAGGATGGGGATCTGGTGCGCGTCGGCGCCGAGGTACTCGTAGATCGCGCTCATGTTGGCCATCTGCAGCGCCCAGCCGAACTGGATGCCCAGGAAGCCGAAGCACATGTTCCAGATCTGCCAGAAGCTCAGCGGGGGTCGCGGGCCGTTGCCGGCCATCTCGCCTCCTCTACTTGATGAGCAGGACCTGCCCCTGGTGCGGGCCGAGGGCAACGGGCAGCCGTCGCGCCGGGCCGAGCTTGCCCAGGCCCTTCTCCGCGAGGAGGTCCGTGACCGCCCCATCCGCCGGCGCGACCCGGATGGTCACGGTCTCCCGAACGGCCGCGCGGCCGAAGTTGACGGCGGTCACCTGGATGCCCGCGCCGGCGGGCAGGCGGTGCACCATGACGATCAGGCCTCGCGCCTGCACCGCCGGCAGCTCGACCTGCTCGCTCTCGTTGATCCGGTACTGCGCGCGCACGCGCAGCATCTTGCGGAGCGCGGAGGCGAACGAGTCCGGGCGCGCGAGCTGCTCCGGGAGCGGGCCGTAGAGGGCCTGGGCGCGCGGCAGGTCGCTGCTCGACCTCGTCACGCCGGGGTGCTTGCCCAGCAGGTCGTAGGCGCCCCGGTTGATCCAGCGCGTGTCGCCCTCGGCGATCCGAGCCTGCACGGACTCGGCGGGCAGGGTCAGGGCGCCCACCAGATCCCAGCCGGAGAGCGCGAAAACGCCGGGCTGCATGGCGTTGTACAGCGCCAGGAGGAGATGGGCGCGCTGGATGTCGTGCCGTTGCGCCTCGGTGAGCCGGGCGATGTCGCGGATGCCGAGGGCGGCGGCGGCCACGGTGGCGGTGGTGCTGGAGATGCCGTTGGCCGCCTTCAGGTTGTAGGGCGCGGCGAGGCCCTGGAGGCGGGCGTGCATCTCCGCGCGGATCGTCTCGCGCAGGGCACCGCCCTTCACCGGCTTGCCGCGGAAGGTGAACGTGGTGTCCTTGTACCGGGTCCAGAAATGCACCAGCTCGAGGGTGAGCTCGTCGTGATTCTGGAGCGCGTGGACGAGGGCCGCCGGGTCCACCTGGTAGGCCCGCTGCAGGTCGAGCATGACCCGCAGGAACGAGGCGTCACCGGTGACGAGGGCGTGCTGGTAGGCCGGGCGGGTGATGAAGTCATAGGAGAGATCCGCGCCCCCCTGGGACATCGCCTTCATGTCCTCGAGGGTCAGGTTGAGCTCCTGGAAGGTGAAGCCGCCGAGCTTGCGCACCAGGCCGGCGATGAGCTGGTTGGCGGTGACCGAGAGCGGGTGGCCCTCGGACCAGGCGGGGCCGTTGTTCGGGCCGACCTCGATGCCGAGGAAGCCGTTGGCGTCGAGGCGCAGCATCCGCTCGCCCAGGGTGCCGAGCGAGTGGATGGCGTCGCCCGCCACCAGCCGCGGCGCCGCGAAGGTGGGGTCGAGCCAGTTGAAGGTGGGCTGCCCTTCCTTGAAGTAGTGCAGGTACACCCAGCGCCGGCTCGTGCCGTCGGCGCCGACGACGGCGTCGGTGGCCGACCAGTCGGTCTCCTTGACGCCCGGCTCGTAGAAGATGGTGCGCGGGAGCTGCCCGACGATGTAGCCGGCCGCCTTCAGCGCGTCGACCGCCACGGGCCCGAGGTTGATCGAGTCCTTGCCGGTCGGTACAGCGGGGAGCAGGCCCCAGTCCGTCGGGCGGATCTCCACCATGTGGTAGAGGCCGGGATAGTCTCCATGGTGCCGCTCGGCGAGGCGGAAGTCGGCGCCCTTGCCGCTGTGGCCCGGGATGACGTCGCCGATGATCACCGCGCCGTTGTCGCCCGCCTGCCGGACCATGCTCTGGTACTGCGCCTCCGTCCCGAAGGCCGGGTCGATCTCGCTGCTGATGCGGTCGAAGTTGCCGTCCACGGTGGGCGTGTACTCGCGGCCGCGGAGGCCGCCGGCCCGTTTCATGGGGCCGGTGTGCATGCCGCCGATGCCGATGTCGCGGAAGACGCGCCAGAGCTCGGGGTCGCCCAGGCTCTCCAGCACCGACTCGCCGGGCCCGGTGATCTGGGACGGCGGGTACGCGGTGAACCACACCGAGGCCAGCGCCGAGGCGGCGCGCGGCTGAGGCACCGCGTAGGGATGCTGCCAGAGCTGTCCCTGGCCGGAATAGCGTCGCGCGGCCAGCTCCGCCTGGTGGAGCATCGAGTGCTCCACGAGCCAGCGGATATAGGCCTCGCCGGAGGCCGCGTCCGGCGCTGCCGCGGGCGCCGGTGCGGCGATGGGGGCCGGATCGGGCCTCGGCGAGGGCGTCGGCTGGCAGGCCGATCCGAGGGCGCCGAGGAGCGCGGCCAGGGCGAGCAGGACGCCGTGCAGGCGGGTCGTGGTGGCTTCGGCTGCCATCACCGCACCAGAACAGAAGCGGCCCTGGCGGTCAAGGGCAGACGCCGTTGACACGGCACCTCCCGAGGCCTAAGGTTCGGCCGGGTAACCCGACCCCAAACCTGGCCCTGACTTACGGGAGACGATCCATGGCCAACCGAGCCGGAGTGGAAGAGCTGGTCCACGTGCCGCTGAAGTGGGGTTGGCTGCTCGCCCTCGGCATCGTCCTGATCCTCGTCGGGACGTTCTCGGTGGCCGTCTCGGTCGTGGCCACGATCGCGTCGGTGCTCCTCTTCGGCTGGCTCTTGCTGTTCACGGGCGCGATGGAAGCCGTGTACGCGTTCCACCAATCGAAGTGGACCGGGATCCTGCTGCACGTGGTGAACGGGGTCCTCTCGGTGGTGGCGGGTTTCCTGCTGGTGACCAATCCAGCCGCCGGGGCCCTCGTCCTGACCCTGCTCATGGCGATGTTCTTCATGATCGGGGGCCTGTTCCGGATCATCACCCCCATCGTGATGCACCTGCCGCACCGGGGCTGGCTGCTCCTGAGCGGTGTGGTGACGTTGTTGCTCGGCGTCTTCATCTGGCGACAGCTGCCCGGGGCGGCCGTCTGGGTAATCGGGACGCTCGTCGGGATCGACATGATCTTCATCGGCTGGTCGTGGGTGATGCTGGCCCTGGCCGCGAGGAATCGCTAGCCGTCGGCCCCGGCAGCAGCCTCAGGCCGGCTTCTCGGCTAAGACGTGCAGGAAGAGCGCGGCGTGCTCGCGCCACCCACGCTGGCCGGGATGCGCCTGGCAGTACTCCTCCGACGGGCGCGGCTCCTCGAGCCGCTTCAGGACGAAGCCCGTCCCGACGAGCGTGTTGACGTACTCGGAGAGCGTGCGGTCAAAGCGGGGCACGACGAACTGGGGCGCCTCGGCCGGCGCGTCGGTGAAGCGGAAGCGCTCCACCCAGCGGGCCGGATCGAAGTAGTGGCCCACCACCCAGTTGATCTTGACGCCCTGCTCGTCGCGAATCCATCGGGAGCCCCGCGTGATGAAGCAGGGGTGGGTGATGCTGAAGGCGAGGCGCCCGCCCGGGCGGAGGACCCGGAAGCACTCGGCCATCGCCAGGTCGAAGCGCGGCCCGTCCATCAGGGCCATGAAGGACACCACCGCGTCGAAGGTGGCCCCGGCGAAGAGGGCGAGGTCGGTATAGGACGTGTGCGCGTAGCGAATCCCCAGCGGGGCGCGGCGCTCCTCCTCCTGGGCCAGCTCGATCATGCGGGCGGAGAGGTCCACGCCGGTCATGCGGGCGCCGCTCCGCGCGAGGATCCGGGTGTTGTAGCCGTCGCCGCAACCCGCGTCGAGGACCTGGCGGCCGCGCAGATCCCCGATGAGCGTCAGGAAGGCGGGGTTGTTCAGGAACTCGCGGGCGACGTCGTGGCCCTGCCGGACCTCGCGGGCCCACGCGGCCGCGTTGTCGTCCCAGTGGCGGGCGACGTCCTCGAGGGAGAAATCGGCTTCGCTCATCGCCGGAAGCGGCGATCCTGCCAGATGGGGCGTCGCGTGTCAAATCGACCGCGCGAGCCCGGCGGCCCGGTTGACCTGTCGGCGCCGTGAGCATAGGCTCGGCGCATGACGATGCGGAGTGCGGCGTCTCTGGCCCTGCTCGGAGCGGTCCTGGTGACGATCCTGCTGGTCGTCGGATTCGTCCTCGACCTGCTGAACGTGCTTCAAGGTCTGATCCCGGCGTTGAAACTGGTCACGTCCTTCATCTACGCCTTCGCGGGCGTGGGGGCCGTCGTGTTCCTGTGCGTCTTTCGCAAAGCCCAGTCGTGAGGCAGGGCGGTGAGGAACAGCGGGCTCGTCGGCGTGGGTGTGGTCCTCGGCTGGCTGGCGAGCAAGACCTGGAGCGATCCCGGGTGCCAGCTGGGTCTGGTCGTCTTCCTGGTCGCCACCGCGGTCATGACCCTGGGCTTCCTGCTCGCGGTGGTCGGTCACGGACGGGATGCGCGCGACGACGACCACGATGAGGATGACGAGGGCGATCGTCCATGACGTCGGTCCTCGCGACGCCAGGTCAGCAAGGACTACCTCGGAGATGTCCACCCGCCCGCGCGTCGCCACGAGCGGCTTCGTCGGGGTATGATCCGCGCCAGACTGACGCTCCCAGGAGGCCGTCCATGTCCACGACCGGTCAGACCGAGGCCCGGAAGCTCCACGCCAGCCTGTCCCACCCGATCATCGATGCCGACGGCCACTGGGTCGAGTACCTGCCTCACATGCGCCAGGAGTTCCGGCGCATCGGCGGCGACACCGCCGTCGAGGCGCTGGACTTTGCCAGCCGGCGCATCCCCGCCTCGCTCGCGATGTCGGTGGCGGAGCGCAACCGGCGCCGGATCGGCCAGGAGGCGTTCTGGTTCCTGCCGACCAAGAACACGCTCGACCGGGCGACCGCCATGCTGCCGCGCCTCATGTACGAGCGGCTCGACGATCTGGGCCTCGACTTCACCGTCATCTATCCCACCAACGGGCTCGGCTACCACCGCGTGCCCGACGCCCGGCTCCGCCGCGCGCTCTGCCGCGCCTACAACGTGTTCACCGCCGAGCAGTTCCGGCCGTTCAGCGACCGGATCATCCCGGCCGCGATCATCCCGGTGCACACGCCGGAGGAGGCGATCGAGGAGCTCGAGTTCGCCTCGCGACAGCTCGGCCTCCGGGTGGTCATGATGGGCGGCCTCGTCCGCCGTCCCGTGCCCGCGCTGGCCGAGGAGCACCCCGAGGCCTCGAAGTTCGTCGAGTGGTACGACGTGCTCGGCATCGACAGCCCCTACGACTACGACCCGATGTGGGAGAAGTGCCGCGAGCTGCGCATCGCGCCGAGCTTCCACAACGGCGCGCGCACGATCCTGCTGCGGAACTCGCCGTCGAACTTCTGCTACAACCACATCGGGCACTTCGCCTCCGCCGGGCACGCGATCTGCAAGGCGCTCTTCTTCGGCGGCGTCACCCGGCGCTTCCCGGACCTGAACTTCGCCTTCCTCGAGGGCGGGGTGGGCTGGGCCTCCATGCTCCTGGCCGACCTCATCGGTCACTGGGAGAAGCGCAACCCCGAGGGGCTCGAGAACACGAAGCCCGGCAACCTCGATCGGGCCCGCATGCTGGATCTGGCCACGAAGTACGGGCGCGAGGCGGTGGTGGAGTTGGTCCGCCGCGGGGAGGGGCTCGACGACAACGGAGACGGCACCGGCGGCGTCGCGGACCTCGACGACTACTCGCGGTGCGGGATCCAGACCAGGAAGGACCTCCTCGACCGCTTCACGCCGCGCTTCTACTTCGGCTGCGAGGCCGACGATCCGACCAACGCCTGGGCGTTCAACCGCAAGATGAGCCCGATGGGCGCGCGCCTCAACACGCTCTTCAGCTCCGACATCGGCCACTTCGACGTCCCCGACATGGCCGGGGTGGTGCCGGAGGCCTACGAGATGGTCGAGCACGGGCTGATCAGCGACGACGACTTCCGCGACTTCATGTTCGAGAACGCGGTGCGCTTCTGGGGTGAGGTGAACCCGGACTTCTTCAAGGGCACGGTCGTGGAGAAGGCCGCGGCCTCGGTGCTCGCGCGGACGGCGCGATGATCACCGCCATCGTCCGCTACCAGCTGCCGCCCCACATCGACCCCGCCGCCTGCCGCGAGCACTTTCACAGGATCGCAGCCGGGTTCCAGCGCGTGAAGGGGTTGATCAGCAAGCACTTCATCTGGAGCGAGAGCGGCTCGGCGGGAGGCGTCTATCAGTGGGAGACCCGCGAGGACGCCCAGGTCTTCTACGGCGGGGCATGGCTCGACGGCATCGTCGAGCGCTACGGCATGCGCCCGCAGATCGAGTTCTACGAGGTCTTCGCGCTGACCGACAACGCGCGCGGCCAGGTCGAGCTCTTCCGGGAGGTCATCCTCGATGCTCGACGCTGAGGGCGACCTTTGACATCCCCACATCGGGGGCCTAGACTCCCGGCAGTTATCGCGGCGGACACCGACAGGAGGAGCACGATGAGACGGATACTGGCGCTCTGGCTCGGAGGACTTCTGGTGGTGGCTGGCCTCGGCGCGATTCACTCCGTCGTGGCGCAGGCTCCCGTGGCCGGCGGGACGCTGACGTTCGCCGCGGGCGCGGACCCGGACAGCCTCGATCCGCAGAACACCCAGTCGAACCCGGGCGAGCAGGTGAACCGGATGATGTACGAGAACCTCGTCCGGTTCAATGCCAAGATGCAGATCGAGCCGGGGCTGGCCGAGTCGTGGACGCAGTCGGCCGACGGCCTCGTCTGGACGTTCAAGCTCCGCAAGGGCGTCCACTTCCACGACGGCACGCCGCTCGACGCCAAGGCGGTCAAGTATTTCTTCGACCGCGTGCTCGGCGACGACAAGCCGTTCAAGGCGAGCCTGTACACGCCCTTCGTCCAGGGCGCGCAGGTGGTGGACGACCAGACGGTGCGGGTCACGCTCAAGCAGCCCTTCGCCGCCTTCCTCTTCCGGCTCGCCCACTCGGCCGGGGGCATCGTGTCGCCCGCGGCTCATCAGAAGTGGGGCAAGGACCTCACCCTGCATCCGGTGGGCACCGGCCCGTTCAAGTTCGTGGAATGGGTGAAGAGCGACCGGGTGGTGCTCGAGCGCAACGACGCCTACTGGGGCGGGCGGCCCCTGCTCGACCGGGTCGCGGTGAAAACCGTCCGGGAAGATTCGGCCCGGGTGTTGATGCTGGAGGCGGGTGACGCGGACCTGATCCTGAACATTCCGCCGGAAGATATCCCACGGCTGCGCAAGGATCCGCGGTTCGCGATCGACTCCATCGCCACCGCGCGGGCGCTCTACGTCATGATCAACGTGAAGAAGAAGCCCTTCGACGACGTGCGAGTGCGGCAGGCCCTGAACCTCGCGGTGAACCGGGACGCCATCGTCAAGAGCCTGTTCCAGGGCAACGCCGAGGCCATCTCGGGCATCGTCGCGCCGCTGCAGAACGGATACGCGAAGCTGCCGGGTTATGGCTTCGATCCCAAGAAGGCCAAGGAGCTCCTGGCCCAGGCCGGCGTCCCCGCGCTCAAGGTGAAGCTCTGGTCGCCCAAGGGCCGGTACGTGAAGGACTTCGAGCTGGCGCAGGCGGTCCAGCAGGATCTGGCCGCGGTCGGGGTCGACGCCGCGCTCAACACCATGGAATGGGGCGCCTACCTGTCGGCCACCAAGACCGGACCCGAGCAGACCGATCGCGAGCTCTTCCTGCTCGGGTGGTCGCCGTCCACCGGCGAGGCGCAGTGGGGGATGTACCCGCTGCTGCACTCCTCTCAGCTGGCGCCCAAGGGCGACAACCGCGGGTTCTTCGTCTCGAAGGCGCTGGACGACGCCATCGACAAGGCCACCACGGCCACGAGCGAGCAGACCCGGCTGGGGGCCCTGCGCGAGGCGCAGCAGATCGTCATCAAGGACGCGCCGGCCATCTTCCTCATCTCGCCGAACATGATCGTCGGCGCGGCGAAGAAGGTGCACGGGGTGGTGAATCTGCCGCTCGAGCTGACGTATCTGACCGAGAAGAGCTGGAAGGAAAAGTAGCCGGCGGCCGGATCACCGTGGCCGTCTACGTTCTCCGCCGGATCCTCCTGCTCGTTCCGGTCCTGATCGGGGTCAGCCTCGTCTCGTTCGGGCTCCTCCAGCTCGTGCCGGGCGATCCGGCGTTGATCCTGGCCGGCGAGGAGGCCTCGGAAGAGGTGCTGATCCGGATCCGGCAGGAATACGGCCTGAACCGACCGCTCCCGGTCCAGTTCGTCTCCTATCTGCGTCACGCGGTCGTGGGCGACCTCGGCATCTCCATCCAGTCCCGCCAGCCGGTGGCGACGCTGCTCGGTCAGCGCTTTCCCTTCACCCTGAAGCTCGCCTTCCTGGCCATCCTGGTCTCGGCGACGCTGGGGGTGATCGCCGGAATCGTCGCGGCCACGCGGCGCAACTCGCCGGTGGACATCGCGGCCCTCCTGGGGTCGCTGGTCGGGATCTCGCTGCCCATCTTCTGGCTCGGCCTGCTGGCCATTCTCGTCTTCTCGGTCAAGCTGCGCTGGCTGCCGTCGGGTGGCGCGGGGACGT
>Ga0207684_10002262_pt1 | contig 19616 bp, 19 predicted proteins | sample KBSK5501metaG_FD_184342 | JGI IMG/M metagenome (GOLD analysis project Ga0207684, IMG submission 184342) | Corn, switchgrass and miscanthus rhizosphere microbial communities from Kellogg Biological Station, Michigan, USA - KBS K5-50-1 metaG... | ecosystem: Host-associated > Plants > Roots >...
CTGGTGCTCGGCCTTCATGATGTAGGCCACGCCGCCCTTGCCGGACTGGGAGTTGACCCTGATCACGGCCTCATAGGTGCGGCCTACGTCGGCCGGGTCGATGGGCAGGTAGGGGACCGCCCAGCCAAACTCCCCGAAGGGCACCCCGGCCGCGGCCGCGTCCGCCTCAAGCGCCTCGAACCCCTTCTTGATCGCGTCCTGGTGCGAGCCGGAGAACGCCGTGTAGACCAGGTCGCCCGCGTACGGGTGGCGCGGGTGCACGGGAAGCTGATTGCAGTACTCCGCGGTGCGCCGGATCTCGTCGATGTCGGAAAAGTCGATCATCGGGTCGATGCCCTGGCTGAACAGGTTCAGGCCGAGCGTGACCAGGCACACGTTCCCGGTCCGCTCGCCGTTGCCGAACAGGCAGCCCTCGATCCGGTCCGCCCCGGCCAGCACCGCGAGCTCGGCGTCGGCGACCGCGGTACCCCGGTCGTTGTGGGTGTGCACGGACAGGCAGATGTGCTCGCGCCGGGACAGCTGCCGGCTCATCCACTCGATCTGATCGGCGTACACGTTCGGCGTGGACCGCTCGACCGTGCAGGGCAGGTTGAGGATGATCTCCCGGCCCGGTCCCGGCTGCCAGACGTCCATCACCGCCTCACACACCCCGGCGGCGAAGTCCAGCTCGGTGTCCATGAAGATCTCCGGTGAGTACTCGTACCCGAAGGCACAGTCACCCAGGTAGGCCTCCGCGTGCTTGATCACCGACCGGGTTCCCTCTACGGCCAGCGCCTCGCACTCCGCCCGGTCCACGCCGAACACCACCCGGCGGAACAGCGGGGCGGTCGCGTTATACAGGTGCACGGTGGCCCGCGGTGCGCCCACCAGCGACTGCACCGTCCGCTCGATCAGCTCGTCCCGCGCCTGGGTCAGCACGGAGATCTGCACGTCATCCGGGATGAGGTGGCCTTCGATGAGGCTGCGGACGAAGTCGAAGTCGGCCTGGCTGGCCGACGGGAAGCCAACCTCGATTTCCTTGTAGCCCATCCGTACCAGCAGGTCGAACATGGTGCGCTTGCGGGCCGGGCTCATCGGGTCGATCAGCGCCTGGTTGCCGTCCCGCAGGTCGGTGGACAGCCAGCGCGGGGCCTTCGTGATCGACCTGCCGGGCCAGCCGCGGTCGGGCAGGTCAACGGGCTTGAACGGCGCGTAGCGCTGACACGGCATCCCGCTGGGCTGCTGCCGCACGCCAACACGCTGCTGGTCCTGCATGCCTCCGGCATGACGCTGGTCCTGCATGCCTCCGGCATGAGGCTGGTCCTGCATGCCTCCGGCATGACGCTGGTCCTGCACGCCTCCGGCATGAGGCTGGTCCTGCATGCCTCCGGCATGACGATCTTGATTGGATTGCATCGGAGAAACTGCTCCCTCGCGGATCGGGCTCTGGGGCCAGCGGCACGCAAGAAACCCGCGGCGAGGGAGCCGGCCTTATCGGCCCCCGCCGCGGCGGATAAGCAGGAGGGTTCCGCGCAGCATCGTCACCGACCCTAGCAGACTTAACGTGGACCCGCGGTTGCCGCCGACCGCCACGCCAGAGCCGGGAAACTGCCCCGCACCCGCCCCGCACCAGCGAATGAGCGGCTGCGCCGCACCCGCGAATAAATGAGTCGCGCACGCCCGGACCCCTGGCTTGAATGGGGCGCATGCGCATCGAGCGCTTTGACCCGGAGGCCGACCCGGCCCGGACGCAGGCCTGCTACCAGGCCTATCTCGCCGGCGCGCCGGTCGACGATCCGTGCTTCCCGCCAATGTCGCTGCAGGCCTTCACCGGCTGGCTCGCGTGCGGATGGACGGAGGACGACCCCGAGGTGTGGTCGGCCGGCTCGTCACCTGATGACGCCGATGGCTACTACACGGTGGGGATGCCGCGGCGCGAGAACCGCTACCTGGCCCAGATCCACCTGCAGGTGACCCCGGCCCGGCGGCGCTCAGGCATCGGAGCCGCCCTGCTGCGCCATGCCGCGGCCCGGGCCGCCGAAATGGGCCGCACGACGCTGGCCGGGGACACGCGGGAGGGCTCGCCGGGCGATGCCTTCGCGCAGGCGCTCGGCGCCCGGCGCGGCATCACCGAGGTCCTCCGGGTCCTTGACCTGGCGGCCGCACCGGCCGGGGAGCGGGCCGGGCTGCGCACAGAGGCGGGCCGGGGGGCGCGCGGCTACGAGCTGCTGTCCTGGAAGGGAACGGTTCCCGAGGAGCATCTCGGCCGGGTCGCCGTCGTCTGCGCCGCTCTGGGCGACGCCCCGCACGATGCGGACATCGAGGCCCAGGTCTGGGACGTGGACCGGGTGCGCGCCGGGCAGCGGCGCGTCGAGCTGCAAGGCCTGCGTTACTACTCAGTGGCGGCGCAGTGCGCCAGCGGCGGCGAGTTCGCCGGGCTGACCCAGCTCGCGGTGGATCCCCAGAATCCGCAGTGGGGGCTCCAGGAGCTCACGGCGGTCGCCCGGCGGCACCGTGGGCACCGGCTCGGCCTCCTGCTCAAGATCGCCATGCTCGACCTGCTCGCCGAGCGAGAACCGCAGCTCAGGTGGATCATCACCGGGAACGCGGACGGCAACGCGCACATGATCGCCATCAACGCCTTGCTCGGCTTCCAGATCTTCGATCGCTGGGCGTCCTGGCAGCTCGATGTGGCGAAGGCGCTCGCGCTCCCGGGGCCGCGTCAGGGGCGTGCCGCCAGCGGCCTCATCCCCCGGCCTGCCGGGCCGCCTGGGCCGGCTCAATCGTAGAAGCCGAGGCGGCGCAGCTGCTTCGGGTCACGCTGCCAGTCCTTGGCCACCTTGATCCGCAGGTCGAGATAGACCTTCGTGCCGAGCAGGGCCTCGATCTGCTGCCGCGCCCGGCTGCCGACCTGCTTCAGGCGTGCCCCCTTGGCCCCGATGACGATGGACTTCTGGCTGGGCCGCTCGACGTACATGAACGCATGGACGTCGATCAAGTCGTCGCGCCCTTCCCGCGGCCCCATCTCTTCCACGACGACGGCGATGGAGTGCGGCAGCTCATCCCGGACGCCTTCCAGGATCGCCTCCCGGATCAGCTCCGCGACAAGCTGCGCCTCAGGCTCGTCGGTGAGCTCACCGTCGGGGTACAGGGGCCTCCCGTGCGGCAGGTGGCTCACCAGGACGTCGGTGAGCACATCCAGCTGGTAGCCGGACACGGCGGAAACCGGGACGATGTCCGCCCAGTCCCCCAGTCCGGCGACGGCCGCCAGCTGCGCCGCGACCTGCGGACTCGACACCTGGTCGGTCTTGGTCACGATCGCGACCACCGGGGTCTTGGCCAGCCCGGTGAGCTCGTTGGCGAGGTACTTGTCCCCCGGCCCGATGCGCTCAGCCGCCGGCACGCAGAACCCGATCACGTCGACCTCGGTGAGCGTGGAGCGCACCAGGCTGTCCAGCCGCTCGCCGAGCAGCGTGCGGGGCCGGTGCAGGCCGGGCGTGTCCACGATGACGAGCTGGGCGTCGGGCCGGTGCACGATGCCGCGGATCGCCCGCCTGGTCGTCTGCGGGCGGCTGCTCGTGATCGCCACCTTCGTGCCGACCATCGCGTTCATCAGAGTCGACTTGCCGACGTTCGGCCTGCCCACAAAGCAAGCGAACCCCGACCTGAACTCCAGAGGTGTCTGCGGCGATCCCACCCTGCGATTGTCCCCTACGCCAAGCGCGCCGCGTTCCGCGCGATCAGGGCACCAGCGTGGCGCGGAGCACGCCGTCGGTCCCGGCGAGGAACAACGTGACCGACGGACCCAGGTCGTGCAGCACGGCCAGGTCCGCCGGGTCGGCTACGTCGGTGTCGCTGACCAGCGCCGCGGCTTCCAGGCTGGCCGCCCCGCTGGAGACCGCCATGGCGACCGCGAGGCGCAGCGCGGACAGGCTGAACGAGGGCAGCGCCACCGCCGCCGCGGCATAGGTACGACCTGTCTCATCACGGACGGCGGCCCCCTCGGCGGCGGCCACCCGGGCACGCGCCGATCGGGCCAGCATAATGATCTTGAGGTCTTCCTGGCCAGGTGCGGGCTCGCTCACCACGCCCAGTGTAGGGGGACGCAGTGTAGGGGGCCGCAGCGCAGGCGGACGCAGAGTAGGGGACGCAGCGCAGTGGGACGCCGGGCGGCGGTCAGACCGGACGCCGCCCGTGATCAGGCGCTGTCCGGCTGCTGCGGGGCGCCGCCGGGGACGGCGGGCACGAGCCGCTCCACGGTGACCGTGCCGATCCGGTTGCGGCGCCCGGCCAGGCTCTCGGCGGTGAGCCGCAGCCCGGCCACGGTGGCCACCGACCCGGCAATGGGCACCCGGCCGAGCGCGTGGGCCAGCAGGCCGCCGACCGTCTCCACGTCTTCCGCGTCGATCCGCACGCCGAACAGCTCGGCCAGATCGGTCACAGGAAGCCGGGAGGTCACCCGGGCGCGCCCCGGGGCCAGCCATTCCACCGCCGGCTGCTCCTGGTCATACTCGTCGGTGATCTCACCGACAATCTCCTCCAGGATGTCCTCGATGGTCACCAGCCCCGCGGTCCCGCCGTACTCGTCGATGACGATCGCCAGGTGAATCCGGCGCTGCTGCATCTCCCTGAGGAGCTCGTCGATCGGCTTGCTCTCCGGCACGAACGTCGCGGGCCGCATGACCGACTCGACCTTCTCGACCGATTCGCCGTCCGGGTTCTCCTGGCTGCGGTTCACCAGGTCCTTGAGGTAGGCGACGCCGATCACGTCGTCCTCGTTCTCCCCCACCACCGGTATCCGGGAAAAACCGCTGCGCAGCGCGAGCGACAGAGCCTGGCGCAGGGTCTTGCCCCGCTCCACGAAGACGATGTCGGTGCGCGGGACCATGACCTCCCGGACGATGGTGTCACCCAGCTCGAAGACCGAGTGGATCATCTCCCGCTCACCCGGCTCGATGACCCTTCGCTGCTCCAAGAGGTCGACCAGGCCGCGCAGGTCCTCCTCGGAGCCGAACGCCCCGTCCCGCGACCACCGGCCCGGCGTCAGGACGCTGCTCGTGGCCAGCAGCAGCCTGGGCAGCGGGCCCAGCACCCGGACCAGCGGATACAGCACGCGAGCGGCGGCCAGCGCAACCCGCCGCTCATGCTGGCGGCCGAGGGTCCGGGGCCCGATCCCGGCCACCAGGTAGAGAAGCGCGATCATGATCACCGCGATGAGCAGGAACGTGCGCCAGCCCGAACCCAGCCAGTGCAGTAGCGCCGCAGCCATCAGCACCGTGGCCGAGGTCTCGCAGGAGACCCCGGCGAGCAGCAGCACGCTCAGGTACCGGGAAGGCTCGGCCAGGATCGTCTGGAGCCGCGACGAGGCATCACCCTCCTCGCCCGGCGCCAGCGCTTGCGCGCCTGCCCGGGACGCCCGCACCAAGGCAACCTCGGCGCTGGCGCACAACCCCGCCAGCAGTGTCGCAACGATGGCCGCGACGACCAGCCACGCCATGCTGGAATCACCCGGGCCCTTCCTGCCCCTCCCCGTCGCGGGCGGACCCGCGCTCCGTGCGCCACGAGCCGAGCAGCTCATCTTGCAGGCTGAACATGGTGGCACGTTCATCGGGTTCGGCGTGATCATATCCGAGCAGGTGCAGAATGCCGTGGGTGCACAGCAGCTCGAGTTCGTCCCGCAGGGGGTGCGCGGCGCGGCCCGCCTGCTGGCTGGCCACCTCGGGGCACAGCACCACATCGCCGAGCAGGCCGGGAACCGCACCGGGCTCGGCGCCCGGCCCCGGGTCCGCGCGGCTGTTGCCCGGCGCCGGGGGCCTCAGCTCGTCCATCGGGAAGGCCAGGACATCCGTCGGGCCAGGCTCACCCATCCACCGCTGGTGCAGGTCCGACATGGTGGCCAGGTCAACCAGGAGGACAGACAGCTCGGCGAGGGGGTGAATGCGCATCGCGTCCAGGACGTGCCGGGCCATCGCCGCGAGATCAGCCTCATCGACGCCGATCCCTGACTCGTTGGCTATCTCGATGCTCACCGGGCCACCGCTCACTGAGCGCGCTTGCCCGCGCCACGGGAGTCAGCCCGGCCCGGCCCGCGCTCGGCGCGCCGTTGGATGGCACTTCCGCGTCTGGCGGCCGGGAGCCGCTCCGGCGGCGGCGCCGTCCCGCGGATTCGCGCATCGTAGCGCTCGTAGGCATTGACGATGTCGCCAACAAGCCGGTGCCGTACCACGTCGTTGCTGGTCAGCCGGGAAAAGTGGACGTCATCCAGGCCCTCGAGGATGTCCTGGACCAACCGCAGCCCGCTGGGCTGGCCGGTGGGCAGGTCGACCTGGGTGATGTCGCCCGTGACCACCATCCGGGAACCGAACCCGAGCCGGGTGAGGAACATCTTCATCTGTTCGGCCGAGGTGTTCTGCGCCTCATCCAGGATGATGAACGAGTCGTTGAGCGTCCGCCCGCGCATGTACGCCAGCGGCGCGACCTCGATGGTGCCCGCCGCCATGAGCCGCGGTATGGACTCCGGGTCGAGCATGTCGTGCAGCGCGTCGTGCAGTGGCCGCAGATACGGGTCGATCTTCTCGTACAGCGTGCCGGGCAGGAATCCCAGCCGCTCACCCGCCTCCACGGCGGGCCGGGTGAGGATGATCCGGTTCACCTCTTTGGCCTGCAGCGCCTTGACCGCCTTGGCCATGGCGAGATAGGTCTTGCCCGTCCCGGCCGGCCCGATGCAGAAAACGATGGTGTGCTCATCGATGGCATCGACATAGCGCTTCTGGTTGAGCGTCTTGGGCCGGATGGTCCGGCCGCGGGCCGACAGGATGCCCAGCGAAAGCACATCGGCCGGGCGGATTCCCGATTTCCTGCGGAGCATGGCCACGGCCCTGGCCACCTCGTCGGCGGTCAGTTCGGCGCCTCCCGCGAGCAGTTCGGTGAGTTCGTCGAAGAGCGCCGCCACCCGGGCACTTTCCTCTGGCGCGCCAGTGATCGTGATCTCGTTGCCGCGCACATGAATATCGGCGTCGAACGCCTCCTCGATCACGTGCAAAAGCTCGTCACGCGATCCCAGCAGGCTGACCATCGAGTGGTCATCCGGAATTACGATCTTGACCTGGGTGCCGTCGCCGGATGGCTTGCGGTCTCTGGGATCGCCGGGAGTCTCTGTCAATTCATTCTCTCTGCCTGAGGCCAGGCGCATACCCGCGCCATACGCTCGCTATGCTATCCGCGCGGCCTCATCCGGGCGGCCAGGCGAGCCTGCGACCGCCCAGCACGTGGGCGTGCGCATGACCAACGGTCTGCCCCGCCTCCGGGCCGGTGTTGAAGACGACGCGGTAGCCGCTGCCGGCGATCCCCTCAGCCAGCGCCACCTCATGTGCCTGGGCTGCCACCTCAGCCAGCAGGCCGTCGCCGACCGCGGCGAGCGCGGCGAGATCCGGATAGTGATCCTTCGGTATCACCAGCACGTGCGTCGGCGCCTGTGGGCTTATGTCACGGAACGCAACCGTTCGCGGCGATTCGAGCACCCGCGAGGCAGACACATCGCCCGACACGATCCTGCAGAATAGGCACTCTGGCACGAAGCGATCTTAGCCTCTAGGAGGCTCGGACCACCGACGACATATATGGTTGCAATGTTGCGAAACCCACGGCGCACGCCCCCCGCGGTGCTACGGCTCCGGCAGAGTGCGGTTCCTCGCGAGTCCCTCCGCGGTGCGTGGCCTCCCAGAACAGTCATGGCATTGCGGATAGGGGGCACGGAGAAGCATGGGGGGATCGATTCGGTGAAGCCGAACGGTGCAGGCGGGTCGGGTGCACGCAGTCGACATGCCTCCCGGTGAACCGGACGGCGTGGCAGCGCGTCCTATTCACGTGACCGAGACCCTGGTGGCTGATGCTGCGGTGGGTTCGGTCACGGCTGAGTGGGATGCCGACCGGGCAGTCACCGCGATCTACAGCACGCACTACCGCTCTTTGGTGCGGCTCGCGGCCTTCCTGGTACGCGACGTCGGCACGGCGGAGGAAGTGGTGCAGGACTCGTTCGTGGCTATGCACGGGGCATGGCGCAGGCTGCGCGACAGCGATAAGGCGCTTTCCTACCTCCGCCAGTCGGTGGTGAACCGGTCGCGATCCGTGCTGCGGCACCGGATGGTCGTGGACCGGAACGCCCCGAAGCCGGCGCCGGACATGCCCAGCGCTGAGCACGGCGCCATCGTCCTGATGGAGCGGTCCGCTGTGGTGTCCGCGCTACGGGCACTCCCGGCGAGGCAGCGTGAAGCCCTCGTGCTGAGGTACTACGGCGACTTCTCGGAAGCCCAGATCGCCTCTGCGATGGGGATCAGCAGGGGAGCGGTCAAGAGTCACACGGCCCGTGCCATGTCGGCACTGCGGACCGTCCTGGAGCGGGAGACATGAGGAGGGCCACAAGGGCTACGAGGGGCCCTGGCGGGACGCGATGACATCACCGGAACGCGACTACGACGACATCCTCCGGCGCGCGCTGCGCGCGGCGGCGGAGTCGATTGAGCCAGCGGCTGATGGCCTTGACCGGATCCGCGGCCGGGTGAGCGCACGCCGTGCTGGCCCCTTCGTGCTGCTCGCCGAGTTCCTGGACTGGTTTCGCCCCATCCTGCGCTGGCTGGAGTCCGGCACCGCCGGAGCCCGCTCCCGGCTGCTGGCCCTGGCCACCCGGATGCAGTTGCCGGCCCGCAGCGGGCAGGTACTCGGCTGGTTCCGGACCGCCCTGGCCCGGCTGCGGCCGCTCGTCGCCTGGGCGCCCCCACTGCTTGCCGCCACGGGCTGGAAGGCGGCCCAGGAGCGTCGCGCCGCGGCGCACCGAACCGAGGCCTCGCCAACCGGGCTGCGGGCGCGGCTGGAACCCGTTTTCACCCGGCTGGGACCCGTGTTCAGCCGGCTGGGACCGGCCGCCTCCTGGCTCAGGCCGGTCATCGCCGTCGCCGCCGCGGTAGGCATCGTCGTCGCGGGCGTGTTCGCGCTCGGCCAGGCCCAGCAGTTCATCACTCCCACGAACCAGATCACCGGCCCCGCCGCGACCCACCCTAAGGCCCCCGCCGCCACGACCAGCTCGTCTGGGGTCGTGGCGCCCATCGGCCAGGCGACCCCCACGTCCACAACGGGCAGTCCGGCGGGCGTCGCGCCGGCGCCGAGCTGCTCGTCACCCAGCGCTACGCCCAAGCCCACCGCCACGGCCCCGTCAACCTCCCCGTCCCCGACCCCCACCCACAGCCCCACGCCGACCCCGACGATCACCATCAGTCCTACGCCGACCGGGTCGCCCACGAGTACGAGCGGGACCGGCGCGGGCGCAAGCGCCGGCCAAGTCGCCACGACGAGGGCGAAGCAACTCCTGGTGATCTGCCCGCCCGCGACCCAGGCGTCGTCAAAGGCATCGTAGGCCTCAGCCCAGCGGCCGGCACGGCGGCCCCAAGCAGGCCGGCGTTCAGCCCCAGCGAGCCGGCGTTCAGCCCCAACGAGCAGAGTGGCTCAGCAGAACCGACGCGGCCACCGCCCCGGCCGAGGATGTCCGCAGCACCGTCGGGCCCAGGTGCGAGCGCACGGCGCCGCACGAGGCCAGGGCCCCGGCTTCAGCCGGGCTCACCCCGCCCTCGGGTCCGACTACCACGACGATGTCACCGGATGACGGCAGGGCCAGGTGACCGAGCGCCTCAGGAGCGGCTGGGTCCAGGAGAACCGCTAGCGAGGCCGCACCGGCCAGGCGCGCCACTTCGCCGATCATCACCGGACCGGCCACCTCGGGCACCCAGGCCTGGCGGGACTGCTTGGCCGCCTCCCGGGCGGTCGACTGCCAGCGGGCGAGGGCCCGCTGGCCGCGCTCACCCGTCCAGCGGACGACGCAGCGCTCCGCCGCCCAGGCAACCACCGAGTCCACCCCCACCTCGGTCATCAGTTCCACGGCCAGCTGACCCCGCTCCCCCTTGGGGATCGCCTGGACCACCACGATGGCCGGCTCCGGGCGCGGCACCGTCCGCCTGGCCATGACCGCAAGGACCAGCTCGCCGCGCTGCGTCGCGGTGACCACGCACTCGGCGATCGTGCCCGCGCCGTCGGCCACATCGGCCCGCTCCCCCACGGCCAGTCTGCGGACCGTGGCCGCATGGCGCCCCTCCGCGCCCGACAGGACGATCACGTCGCCAGCCACGTCCGTCGCGGTGGCCAGGAAAACGGGCGGCGTACTCAACACTTTGGCCTCCCTCGCGGGCGCTTCGCATGGTCGTGCCGGAGGCGCGCAGTTGGACACCGCGGGAGGCGTTCCGGCCGGCCTCATCGCCGCGCACCCGGCCACGAGAGCCGGTCAGCGGCCGTTGAACGCGTCACGCAGCCGGGAGAAGAAGCCCTGCTGGCCCGGGGCGAAGCGGCCGGGCGGGGTCTCCTCCCCGCGCAGCGTGGCCAGCTGCCGCAACAGCGCTTCCTGCGCCTCGTCCAGCTTGGACGGTGTCTCCACCGTGACGTGAATGATCAGGTCACCGCGGCCGGAATCGTTGAGGTGCTGCACGCCCAGCGCGTACATCGGGAGTACCTGGCCGGATTGCGTTCCGGGGCGTAGGTCTAGATCTCTCGGACCGTCGAGAGTGTCTACGGACAGGGTGGCACCAAGCGCCGCGGCAACCATCGGGATCGTCACCGTGCAGTGCAGGTCGTCCCCCTGCCGCTCGAAGATCGCGTGCGGGCGCTGCAGGATTTCCAGGAACAGGTCACCCGGCGGCCCGCCGCCGGGGCCGACCTCGCCCTCGCCGGCCAGCTGGATGTGCGTGCCGTCCTCCACGCCGGCCGGGATGCGCACCTTGATGGTGCGCCGGGTGCGGACCCGGCCGTCGCCATCACATTCGGGACAGGGGCGGCGGATCACTGTGCCGAACCCGCCGCAGGCCGGGCACGGCCGTGAGGCCATCACCTGGCCCAGGAACGAGCGCGTGACCTGGCTTACCTCGCCACGCCCCCCGCATACGTCGCAGGTCTCCGGATGAGTGCCTGGCGCGGTGCCCTGGCCGGAGCAGGTCGGGCAGACCACCGCGGTGTCGACGACCAGGTCGCGGGTGGCGCCGAACGCGCATTCGGCCAGGTCCATCTCCACCCGGATGGTGGCATTGCGGCCGCGGCGGGCCCGGCTGCGCGGGCCCCGGGACGTGGCCCCGGCACCGAAGAACGCATCCATGATGTCGCTGAACGGGAACCCAGCGCCGAACCCGGCGCCCCCTGGCGCACCGCCAGCCGGCGCGAACGGGTCGGCGCCCAGGTCATACATCTGCCGCTTCTCCGGGTCGGAGAGCACCTCGTAGGCCTGGTTGATCTCCTTGAAGCGCTCCTGCGTCGCCGGGTCCGGATTCACATCCGGGTGCAGCTCGCGGGCGAGCCGCCGGTACGCCTTCTTGATCTCATCAGGCTGGGCGTCACGGCGGACGCCGAGAATGCCGTAGTAATCGTTGGCCACTAGGACCCCGCCAGGATCTGGCCGACGTATCGTGCCACCGCGCGCACCGCTCCCATCGCCGTCGGGTAGTCCATTCGTGTCGGGCCGAGCACGCCCAACCGCGCCAGTGCCTGGTCACCGGTCCCATAGCCGGCCGCCACCAGGGAGGTGCTGCGCAGTCCCTCGACCGGGTTTTCCGCGCCGATCCGGACCGTCAGCGAGGAGTGACCACCGGTTTCACCGAGCAGCCGCATGAGCACCACCTGCTCTTCGAGCGATTCCAGGACCTCGCGCAGGCCCTTGGAGAAGTCGGTGGCGGTCAGGTTGGCTGCCCCGCCGACCACGACCCGCTCCTCGTGCCGCTCGACCAAGCTCTCCAGGATCACGGAGAACACCGCCGTGGCGTTCGGCCGCTCATCGGGCGTGACCCGCTGCGGCAATTCCGCGACGACCGACGCTACATCGTTCAGCTTGCGCCCGTCGAGACAGGCGTTGAGGACCGCACGCAACTGGGTGACCGAGTCCTCCTCGATCGGGTCGGGCAACTCCACGCCGCGCTGCTCCACCCGCCCGGTGTCGGTGATCAGCACCAGCAGCAGCCGCTTGGCCGCCAGCGGCACCAGTTCCACATGCCGGATCGAGGACCGGGTCAGGGACGGGTACTGAACGACGGCAACCTGCCTGGTCAGCTGGGCCAGCAGCCGGACGGTGCGCATCACGACGTCATCGAGGTCGTAGGCGCCGGCCAGGAACGTCTCGATGGCGCGCCGTTCCGCTGGCGAGAGCGGCTTCACACCGGACAGCCGGTCCACGAAAAGCCGGTACCCCTTGTCCGTGGGAACCCGGCCCGCGCTGGTGTGCGGCTGCACGATGTAGCCCTGCTCCTCCAGCACCGCCATGTCGTTGCGGATCGTCGCCGGGGAGACATCAAGGTTGTGCCGGTCGACCAAGGACTTGGAGCCGACGGGTTCCGTGGTGGACACGTAGTCCTCCACGATGGCACGCAGCACGGCGAGTTTCCTGTCGTCGAGCAACGAGACCACCTCCCCTGGCACTCCACTATCCCGAGTGCCAAGTCTAAGGCGGGCGGGGCGCCGTGACACCCAGGCAACCGCACTGGGAGCATAGCGGCTGGCGGGCGATGCTTTCGACGGCCGGCTCAAGGCGGCCACCGCACATTGCGCCCACGCCCGTATCCCGGGCCCGGCAGGAGGTGGCATGCGGCGGGACTACGGACCTGACGTCCTGGCGGACGGTGGGCGGCGCGGCAGGCGCCGGGAACCATCCCAGGTGCCCGCCGAGCGCGGGCTGGTCGTTGAGGAAGCGGGCGGCGGCTTCTGCGGCGCCGTGGTGGCCTGTGAGAAGAACGCCGTCACGCTGGAGGACAGGTTCGGCCGCCAGCGGGTGTTCCCGCTGGCCCGCGCCGGGTTCCTGCTGGACGGCACGCCGGTCACCCTGGTCAGGCCGATGCCGGCGACCCCGCGGCCGCAGGGCCCGGCGCGGACAGCGTCCGGGTCGCTGGCCTCGCCCAGCCTGGCCGGCGGCCAGGGCAGCCGGGCGCGGGTGGCCAGGGCCAGCAGGATCTACGTGGAGGGCCGACACGACGCCGAACTGGTCGAGAAGATCTGGGGCGATGACCTGCGTGAGGTGGGCGTCGTGGTCGAGTACCTGGAAGGAGTCGATCATCTCCCGGCGATCGTGGGCAGCTTCTCCCCAGGACCGCGGCGGCGCCTCGGTGTGCTCGTCGATCACCTGGTGCCTGGTTCCAAGGAGAGCAGGATCGCGGCCGGCGTCACCGGGGCGTACGTGCTGGTGGTTGGTCACCCGTTTGTCGATATCTGGCAGGCCGTGAAGCCGGGCGCGGTCGGCATCGCCGGCTGGCCCGCCATACCGCGGGGAATACCCTGGAAGGAGGGGACCCTGCGGGCACTGGGCTGGGAAGACGCCGCCGCCGCAGGCTGGAAGCGGATCTTGTCGGCCGCCCGCAGCTACGCCGACCTGGAACCAGAACTACTCGGCCGGGTGGAAGAGCTGATCGACTTCGTCACAGCGCCAGGTACTAGCTAACGTGATGAGGGCAACACACCACGCAGAGGAGCCTATGACCACCCAACGGCGGGGCCCGCCCGTTTCGGCTCAGCCCGTTTCGGCTCAGCCCGTTTCGGCTCAGCCCGTTTCGGCTCAGCCCGTTTCGGCTCAGCATGACCCGGTTGCGCCCGGCCCGCCGGGCCTGGCCGCCGAGGTCCCGTTGGCCCGTAGGCCCAGCCGCCGCGAGGTGCGCCTCGCCGAGTTCAGCTACCTCGGAGTCGCGATCGCCGGGATCGTGCTGCCGCTCGTGGTCTACCTGATGAACAGGCGGCGGTCGGCCTTTGCCCGTCAGCACGCCGCCGAGGCCCTGCGGGTGGCGTTCGCCGCGGTCCTGTACGGCATTTGCGTGGTGATCATCGCGACGATGCTGGCGCTGGACTCGGTCCAGGTCGCGGTGATCGTCGTCTCCATACTGGCCGTCGCGCTGTGGCTGGTCCTGGTCGTGTTCCTGGTCGGCGCGACACGCGCCGCCCGCCAGGGCAAGCGGTATGAGTTCCCCAGCTGGCTCTGGGTGTCGCCGCGCCCTGCTAGCCCGGGGGACAACCCCCGGATCCCCGGGCAGCACCTCATCCGCTGATCGCGCAGCCCGGCTACCCCCGCTAGCCGGTCAGGCCGCGGATCACCGCATCGGCGAGCAGCCGGCCCCGCTGGGTCAGCACCACCCGGCCCGCAGCGTGGGCCTCGGGCGCCGCGAGACCGTCACCGACGGCCGCCGCCGCGGCGGCACGGCCAGCCGGGTCGAGGAGATCGAGCGGGCAGCCGGCGGCGAGCCGGGTCAGCAGCATGACCTGCTCGGTCCTGCGCTCTTGTTCGGTCAGCACCTCGCGGGCCTGGCCGGGGCTGATTCCGGCGCCCAGCCGCGCCGCGTAGGCGGCCGGATGCTTGACGTTCCACCACCGGGTGCCGGCCACGTGGCTGTGCGCCCCCGGGCCGACGCCCCACCAGTCGCCGCCGGTCCAGTACAGGATGTTGTGCCGACAGCGGGCGTCCGGGCCTGACGCCCAGTTGGAGATCTCATACCAGCCCAGGCCACGCGCAGCGAGCACCGCGTCAGCGGCCAGGTACGCGTCCGCCATCGCCTCGTCGTCCGGCACCGGAATCTCGCCCCGGCCGATCCGGGCGGCGAGCCTGGTGCCCACCTCCACGATCAGCGCGTACGCCGAGATGTGGTCCGGGCGGGCGTCCAGCGCGGCCTCCAGCGACTCCCGCCAGTCCGCGGCGCTCTCCCCGGGCGTCCCGTAGATGAGGTCCAGGCTCACGTGCTCGAACCCCGCGCCGCGCGCCCACCGGGCACACCGGGCCGGGCGGCCCGGCTCGTGCACGCGGTCGAGCACGGCCAGCACGTGCGGCGCCGCGCTCTGCATCCCCAGGGAGATCCGGGTGGCCCCGGCCGCGCGCAGCGCCACCAGCGAGCGTTCGTCCACGGTCTCTGGGTTCGCCTCGACCGTCACCTCCGCGTCGGCGGCCAGGCCGAACTCGCCATCGATCGCGCGCAGGATCTCGCCCAGCCGCCCGGGCGGCAGCAGGGTCGGCGTCCCGCCGCCGAAGAACACCGTGCTGACCGGCAGGCTGGCGGTACCCAGCACGCGGCGGGCCAGCCGGATCTCCTCGATCACCAGGCCGGGGTAAGAGTCCCGGGACACGCCGGAGCCCAGCTCGGCGGCGGTGTAGGTGTTGAAGTCGCAGTAGCCGCAGCGGGTCGAGCAGAACGGCACATGCACATACCAGCCGAACGGATGCTTCCCCAGCTCGGCCATGGCGCTGGCGGGCAGCGCGCCGTCGGCCGGAACGGGCTCACCGGCCGGAAGGGTGCCTGGCATGTCAGCTCTCCTGGTCAGCGCGCGCCGTAGGCATGCCGGGTCAGCCGGCGGCCGGAGACCGGCCCAGGACCGAGGGTGCGATCTCGTCCCAACTGGCGCCGCGCCCTTCCACCCTGAGCAACCGCTGCATCAGGTCCGCGTCGCCGTAGAAGGCGCGCATCGACTCGGCCACCGTGACCCACTCGGCCGGCCGGTCGACCACCTCCACCGGGTCACCGCGCTCGGCCGCTCCCTCCTCCAGGACGCGCAGGTAGGCGCCCGGCCGTCCGGCGTCCGCGAACCGCTTCACCCAGTGTCTTTCGCCCATCCAGCCGGCGAACACCACGCAGGGCACACGCGGGGACGTGACCTGGACCAGCGCGGTGCCGAGCCGCCAGGTCTCCCCGATCAGCGCGCCGCTGATGTCGAGACCGGCCGTGGTGATGTTCTCGCCGAACATGCCATCCGGCAGCTCACGGCTGAGCCGCTCCACCCACCAGTCCAGGTCCTCGCGCGCATAGGCGTACAGAGCCTGGTCGTGGCCGCCGTGCACCGCCGTGTCGGCCTGCTCGTCACCAGCGGCGCCGAGCCGCCCGATTCGCACCGGGCCCGCGGCCGGGCACTTGTCGATCGCGGTTCGCTTAATACGCCCGGCCCACTCCGCGTTCCTCGCCGCGCCAGTGTTCACCGAGACCACCCGTGCACTCGCCATACATGCACGGTAATAGACACGCATGACCCGGTCGAACAGGATTCTGGCTGCCGGGCTGGGTGCGGGCGGCGGCTATCCTGGGGCCGAGTCAACCGGGCAGGAGGCGGCGATGGCGAGCGGGCCGGGATACGGGATGGTCGGCGGTGGCCTGAGAGCATCGGACGCCGACCGGGAGCGCGCTGTGGAGGTGCTCAAGGCCGGTTACGCCGAAGGGCGCATGCCGAAGGACGAATACGACGCCCGGGTGGGGCAGGCGTACACCGCGCCCACCCGCGCTGACCTGGAGCTGGTAACCGCCCAGCTGCCGGGCGGCGGACCTGTCCTGTACGCAACGGCCGATCGGCGGCTCAACCAGCTGGCTGTGGCCTCGCTGGCCTGCGGAGTCGGCCAGCCGTTCACCGTGGGGCTCTCCACCATCCCGGCGATCGTGCTCGGTCACGTCGCCCGCGGCCAGATCCGCCGGACCGGGGAGGACGGCGCGGGCCTGGCCATGGCCGGACTGATACTGGGCTGGGTCGGCGCGGCGCTGATCGCTCTTGTCATCACGGTCGTCGTCATTGCGGCCATCGCGCTCACCCACGCCGCGCCCAGCAGCGGATGACCTGGGCGGATGAGGCCCGCTCGCGGCTGTAGGCCGCGCTCCGGCGAGGCGGGCTGGCGGCGGTCAATCGTTAGGCTTAACGCTGGCGTTCGGGCTGCTGAGTGGACAGCGCGGCGACGAAGGCTTCCTGCGGCACCTCGACGCGGCCGATGGTCTTCATCCGGCGCTTGCCCTCCTTCTGCCGTTCGAGGAGCTTGCGCTTGCGGGTGATGTCACCGCCGTAGCACTTGGCCAGCACGTCCTTGCGGAGCGCGCGGATGTTCTCCCTGGCGATGATCTTGGACCCGATGGCGGCCTGGATCGGCACCTCGAACTGCTGCCGCGGGATCAGTTCCCGCAACTTCGACGTCATCGCGATGCCGTACTCACGCGCCTTGTCCGCGTGCACGATCTGGCTGAGCGCGTCGACCGGCTGCCCTTGCAGCAGGATGTCCACCTTGACGAGATCCGCCTCCTGCTCGCCGTCAGGCTCGTAGTCGAGCGAGGCGTAGCCGCGGGTACGCGACTTCAGCTGGTCGAAGAAGTCGAAAATGATCTCCGCGAGCGGCATGGTGTACCGGATCTCCACCCGGTCGGTGGACAGGTACTCCATGCCGAGCAGCGCGCCGCGCCTGCCCTGGCACAACTCCATGATCGTGCCGATGTACTCGCCCGGGGCCAGGACCGTGGCCCGGACCACGGGCTCGAAGACCTTGGCCGCCTTGCCATCGGGAAACTCGCTGGGATTGGTCACGATCAGCTCCGCGCCGGAATCCAGCACCACCCGGTAGACGACGTTCGGCGCGGTCGAGATCAGCGAGAGTCCGGACTCCCGCTCCAGGCGCTCCCGGACGATCTCCATGTGCAGCAGGCCAAGGAACCCGCACCGGAAGCCGAACCCGAGCGCCGTGGAGGTCTCCGGCTCGTATACGAGGGCGGCATCGTTCAGCCGCAGCTTGTCGAGCGCGTCGCGGAGTTCCGGGTAGTCGTCCCCGTCCACTGGGTAGAGGCCCGAGAACACCATCGGCCGCGGATGGTCGTACCCGGCCAGCGGCTCCGCGGCCGGGCGGGCCGCGCTGGTCACGGTGTCGCCGACGCGGGCCTGCCGGACATCCTTCACGCCGGTGATCAGGTAGCCGACCTCGCCCGCGCCCAGGCTCTCGGACGGGGCCGGCTCGGGCGACATCATGCCCACCTCGAGCGTGTCGTGCGCCGCCCGAGTGGACATCATGAGGCTCTTCTCGCGGCGGGTCAGGCGGCCGTCCATAACGCGGACGTAGGTGACCACGCCCCGGTAGGTGTCGTAGACGGAATCGAAGATCAGTGCCCGGGGCGGGGCCTCCAGGTCGCCTTGCGGCGGCGGGACCTGCGCCACCACGGCGTTCAGCAACTCGCGCACTCCATCGCCGGTCTTGGCGGAGACCCGGAGCACGTCGGAGGGGGCGCAGCCGATGAGGCCGGCGAGTTCCTCGGCGTACTTGTCGGGCTGCGCGGCCGGCAGGTCGATCTTGTTCAGCACCGGGATCAGGTGCAGGCCGGCTTCCAGCGCGAGGTAGAGGTTGGCCAGAGTCTGGGCCTCGATTCCCTGGGCCGCATCGACCAGCAGGATCGCGCCCTCGCAGGCGGCCAGCGAGCGGGAGACCTCGTAGGAGAAATCGACGTGGCCGGGGGTGTCGATCAGGTTCAGCACGTACTGACGGCCGTCAGTCCCGGTCCACGGCAGCCGGACCGCCTGGCTCTTGATGGTGATGCCGCGCTCACGCTCGATGTCCATCCGGTCGAGATACTGTGCGCGCATCTGCCGCTCGCCCACCACGCCGGTCAGCTGCAGCATGCGGTCGGCCAGCGTGGACTTGCCGTGGTCGATGTGCGCGATGATGCAGAAATTCCTGATGATGCCCATGTCGGTATGCCCGGGAACGGGCTGCTCGGGCACTGCTGACACAGGAATCCGCCAGGTTTGAGGTCGGGCTTGGGTGAGCGGGACGATGGCTGCGACGGACGAATCCGGCGCCGTTGCCCGGCTGCCGCAGCCTGGCTCCCGCCGTGATCCATGGTCGCATGTCGCCGGGGATGCCCGCGCCCCGGCTCCGCCTGGACAACGCCGGCCAACGGAGGCTCCGGTGCTGACCACCAGGGCGAGTCACACCTTGGTTTGAGGCCGGCCCTCCCAGTGGGCTATCCTTCGTCGTCGGCATGTATGCGCTGCGGCCTGTGCGCAGCACTACCGCGCGGGAGAATCCGCGTGCGGGCCGGCCACCCAGATCAGATCCCTAGCGAGGCTTCCGCGTGGCGAATATCAAGTCCCAGATCAAGCGCAACAAGCAGAACGAGAAGGCCCGGCAGCGCAACAAGGCGGTCAAGTCATCGCTGAAGACCTCGGTGCGCAAGTTCCGTGAGGCAGCGGACGCGGGTGACGTCGACGAAGCGACGCTGGCCATGCGCACCGCTGTGAGAAGCCTGGACAAGGCGGCCAGCAAAGGTGTGATCCACAAGAGGCAGGCCGCGAACCGCAAGTCGGCGATCGCCAAGCGCTGCGCGCAACTGGTCGGCTGATCAGCTCACCGCTGGTCCGGCCGGCTGCTGACCGCGCCGTCTCCTGCCGGTTACTGGGTCGGCCAACTCCCGGCCCGGCCAGCTCCCGGCCGCCGCTGTCCCTGCCCGCCGCTGTCCCTGCCCGCCGCTGTCCCTGCCCGCCGCTGGCCTGTCGGCGGCTGCCCTGTTAGTAGCCGCTGGCCCTGCCCGCCGCTGGCCCTGCCCGCCGCTGGCCCTGCCCGCCGCTGGCCCTGCCCGCCGCTGTCCCTGCCCGCCGCTGGCCCTGCCCGCCGCTGGCCTGTCGGCGGCTGCCCTGTTAGTAGCCGCTGGCCTGCCCGGCCAATGGCTCCGCCGGCCGCTGGCCCTGCCGTCGCTGGCCCTGTTAGCGGATGGCCGGTCAGCGCGACGACGGCCGGCGCGGTCAGCGCGACGCGCGGCTGGCCACGATCCGGCGGATGGCCACCTCAAGCGCGTAGCCGG
>Ga0207684_10002263_pt1 | contig 19612 bp, 19 predicted proteins | sample KBSK5501metaG_FD_184342 | JGI IMG/M metagenome (GOLD analysis project Ga0207684, IMG submission 184342) | Corn, switchgrass and miscanthus rhizosphere microbial communities from Kellogg Biological Station, Michigan, USA - KBS K5-50-1 metaG... | ecosystem: Host-associated > Plants > Roots >...
TTTCTTTTCCGAAATCTGTGAAAATCTGTGTTCATGGATTCGGTTTCACTCACCACGGCGTCTGTGGCTAAAGTTTTCTTATCCGTGGTATCCGCGCAATCATGAAAAAGTTCAGGCCACTCAATAGCTACGTGCCTTGCTTCACCGACGCGCCGGACGCAAATTTGGATTTAGGCAACACGCCCTATAGAAAAGCGGGGCAGAAAGCTATTAGCCCTGTAAGGGCGACACTTTTTTGCTGCCCAAACCCCTGCCGCTCCTCTGGAGTTTGAACGCTTGTAATTCGTGACGCTATAAACATGGCGCACCAGGGTCCTACTGGTTCAAGCAACTCGATAGCACTTGCCCTTGCATTGCTCCAGGCAGATATCTCGGCGACGGCTAGGATGAGCCTCTGCGATCCCACCACAATTGATCGCCTTCTCCCGCTCATTTTTTGGCCACAGATTTACACAGATTTTCACAGATAGAGGAATGGTTCCTTTTTATCGGTGTTTATCTGTGTTCATGGATTCGGTTTCACTCACCACGGCGTCTGTGGCTAAAAAAAATTGCCACGAGGCTCGCAGCTTGTCGGCGTTCATATTCGGCAGGCTGGAAGTTCTCAATGAGAAATCAACCGGAATGGCAGGACCCGGTTAAAGAATCCCTACGGAAGGCTCTCGGCGATTTCGCGCAGCAGACCCGGACCGCGATAGATAAATCCTGTGTAAATTTGGAGGAGCGCAGCGCCGGCCTCCATTTTTTCTCGCGCCGATTCAGCATCGAAAATTCCACCGCAACCGATCACGGGAATGGCCGAACTTGCCGCGATGCTGCGCACGAGCGCAGTCGATTTCCCACGCAGCGGCGCGCCACTTAAGCCGCCCGATTGGTCGCTGGCCGACGGGATCGGCGAGTGATCGAGGGTGGTGTTTGTAGCGATGATTCCCGCAATTTGATTCTCTTCGCAGGTGGCGATGATTTCCTCGAGTTCCCCGACGGCAAGATCGGGCGAAATCTTGACCAGCACAGGTTTACCGTCCCGGTTCTCTTCCCAAACCGCGCGGAGCAAAGAAGTCAGGGCTTCCCGCTCCTGAAGCGAACGCAGTCCGGGCGTGTTCGGCGAGCTCACATTTAACACAACGTAATCGGCAAATTTTCGCAGCCGTCGGAAAGAATGCAGATAATCAGCCGGCGCCTGGTCGAGCGGCGTGCTCTTCGACTTGCCAATATTAATGCCGACCGGGATGCTAGGCCATCGTTTGCTTTCGTGCCAATAGCGCAATCTGTTGGCAACAATATCAGCGCCGTCATTGTTAAAGCCGAGCCGGTTAATCAACGCCTGCTGCGCGGAATATCGGAAGATGCGTGGTTTAGGATTCCCGGCCTGCGATTTTGCCGTCACGGTTCCGATCTCGAGAAAACCGAATCCAAGCGCGGCTAAGGCCGGCAGAGCCTCGCCGTTTTTGTCAAAGCCTGCCGCTAGACCGATCGGATTGGGAAAAGTGAGCCCAAACACCGTTTTCGGCTGCGCGGCCGGCTGAAACTGCTGCAAAAGGCGGAGCGCAAGATCGAGATGCGAAGCGTGGCGCAAAAGGCGGAGAGACAACCGATGGACGCGTTCCGGGTCGAGTGAAAAGAAAAGCGGCCTAACGATTTTTTCGTAGACCGCGACCGAGTTCATTTAGGAAGACAGCCTTCCAGGCTGTCAGGGCAGACATGCTTCCAGCATGTCGACAGGCAGGATGCCTGTTTTCCCAGACAGGCGGGGACGCCTGTCTTCCATTCAGTGGCGTGACTACAACCGCGGTTCATTTGCCGATGCAAAACTGGCTGAAAACGGAATCGAGAATCTGTTCGACATCGACCGTTCCGATCACTTCACCCAGAGCATGAAGCGCGTCTTTGAGATCGACGGTAATATACTCCGGCCCGATCTGCTGATTGAGCGCCTGCCGGGCGCGGCCGCAAGATTGCAGGGCGCGCCGCAGGCAATCGCGATGGCGCGCATTAATCGCGATCATGCTTTCAGCACGCAAATTTTCTTTCGTAATGCGCGCCAGAATTTCGTTTTCCAGCTCGAGAAGCCCTGCAGTCGTCAAACAGGAGATGCGCAACGCTTCGACTTTTTTCCAATCATGATGCTCGGGCAAATCGCTCTTATTCAGAATAACAATCTCGGTATTCTCGCCGGAATGAGCTTCGAAGTCGGCTGGTTTTGGCGCATTGCGATCGGCAATATGAAGGCGCAAATCGGCGCTTCGCAAAGATTTCTCGGTGCGAGCAATGCCTTCACGTTCCACTTCGTCAGCGGATGAGCGCAATCCAGCCGTGTCGAGCAAACGAATCGGCACGCCGCGAAGATTGATCACCTCTTCGATCGTGTCGCGCGTCGTTCCGTGAGAGTCGCTCACTATCACCCGATCATAACCGAGTAAGCGATTGAGCAGACTGGATTTGCCGGCGTTAGTGTTCCCATAGATTACGACCCGCACCCCTTCGCGCAGAATTCGTCCCTGATCAGCGGTGGCCAGGAGGACTGACATCTTTTCGGCAATCGAGCCCAGCCGCGCGCCGATTTTTTCCTGCGTGTCCGGAGCGATCCCTTCCTCCGGAAAATCAATCGAAGCCTCGAGATGCGCCATGACCGCAATCAGCTCATCCCGCATGCTCGCGATATCTTTGCCAAGTTTGCCTTCGAGTTGCTCAGTGGCGGAGCGCAGCGCCAGATCGGTTTTGGCTCTGATCAAATCGATGACCGCTTCGGCTTGAGTGAGGTCCATTTTGCCGTTTAGGAACGCGCGCTCGGTAAATTCACCTGGGCGGGCAGCGCGCGCGCCCGCGCGCAAACAAACTTCGAGCACTTGCGCAGTGACGAGCATGCCGCCGTGACAGCTGATTTCGACCAAGTCTTCGCCGGTATAACTAGCCGGGGCGCGGTGCACCGAGATCACCACCTGATCGATCAACCGGTCCGATTCGATGATCTCACCGAAGTGTTGGACGTTCGGCGCAAAATGGGACGGCGGCTCTTTTCCACGAAAGATCCTCTCAGCCACGACCACGGCATCAGGACCCGAAATGCGGATGAGCGCAATTGCACCCTCTCCCGTCGGCGTGGAAATCGCGGCGATGGTTTCGCCAGAGAACGCGCTCAAGCGAGTTTAAGGCCAAAGGTTTTGAAGCGGCCGAAATCGGCACTGTCTAATGTCGCGAGTGAAGCGCTTCTGCGGATTGCAAGCGCGGCAATCATGCAGTCGGCCAGAGTGCGGAGCCGGCGGCCAGTGGCGTTGAATAGCTCGGCGGCAAGAACGCCGTCGGGATCGGTGAACGGCTCGATGGTGTTGAGTAATTCGCGTGCCGCAACTGCATTTCCAGGTGCGACCGGACCGCACAAAAATTCTGCCCACGCAATCGAACTGACGCTGATCGATTCACCACGGCGAACCCAATGGTCGAGTGAACGGGCGGAAGCCGATCCTTTTCGAAAAACATCCACGAGAAAATTGGCATCGAGATCGATCATGCGGAGCGCTATCTGCGTCCCCGTTTCGTGTCGCGTTTCCAACGTTCGAAATCGACTCCGGCCTCGGCGAATTCCTTTTGCAACCTGTGCAGGGTGGCAATTCTCGCTTCGGGCGAGTGGACTGCTTCGCGCTCGGCGGCTTGATGCAGCGCCCGTCGCAAAACCTCCGTCTTGGATACCTGCCATTTGCGCGCCAGTCGTTGCAGTTTGGCGATGCTGTCTTCGTCGAGTGAAAAAGTAGACTTCAACGTTCGCATACCATACTCCTTACCATACTTCGAAGCGCATGCAAATCAGGCTGAAGAACAAACCGGCAGCACTTCCTTTAGCGCTGCGATGCATTGTCGATTTTGTTCCATTGTTCCGACGGAAATCCTGACCCACTCGGGCAGCTGGTAGCCTTTCAACGGTCGGACAATGATTTTCCGAGCGAGCAATTTCTTAAACACCGCTGCGCCATCGCCCACCTTTACCATGACGAAGTTCCCGGCGCTGGCTAGGAAGGTGAGTTTCATTTCTTGGAATTGCTCTTCCAAATATGCTCGGCCGGCATCGACGATGCGCTTGGTTTGCCGCTGATGCGCCTGGTCGGCGAGCGCCGCCAGGGCACCGACTTGGGCAATGCTGTTGACGTTGAATGGCTGTCTCGTTTTTTGCAGGATTTCGATTAGTTCCGGCGGTGCGATTCCATACCCAACGCGCAAGCTGGCCAAGCCATGAATTTTCGAAAAAGTGCGCAAGACAACAATATTACGGCCAGCCCGCACGTATTGAAGGGTATCAGGCGGATTATCGAGAAATTCGAAATAGGCTTCGTCGAAAACAGCGACGATGTTCTCCGGCAGGCGGGAAATAAAATCATCGATTTTTGTCTGCGACGCCAGCGTGCCCGTCGGGTTGTTAGGGTTGGCGATGAAAATAAGGCGTGTCTTAGGTGTGATAGACTCGAGCATGGCATCCAAATGATGGTGATAGTCCGGGCTCGGTGTTTCGATCGTGTCTGCCCCGAAAAGAGAGGCGACTAGTTTATAAGCGATGAACGCGTGTTCGGAGGTGATGACCTCATCGCCGGGAGAAAGAAACGCATGCCCGAGAAACTCAATTATTTCGTTGGATCCGTTGCCCAGAATAATGTTGGCGCGTGGGAAACCGAGATGGGAGGCAAGCGCGTCGCGCAAATAAAATCCCCCACCGTCTGGATAAAGCTGTGCGTTCTTCAGTGCCTGGCGGATCGCATCGACCGCCTTGGGAGAAGGACCGAGTGGATTTTCGTTTGAGGCGAGCTTGATAATCGCAGTTGGATCGCAATTGAGTTCGCGCGCGGTTTCTTCGATTGGCTTTCCCGGCTGGTAAACCGCCAGATCGCGCAGCTGCGAGTTGGCGAGCTCCCAAAGCGAATGCATCGCCCGCGAACTTAAACAGATTTCCCATTGGGTCTAACCGGAGAGGCTTTGGAAAAGCGGAGTAATTGTTTTGCAGCTGGAATTCCCGTCGACATGTTAGGCTTAGAAGCAAACGATCAACGCCCAACGCCCAACGCTCAACGTCCAATTCAGAAGGCGCGGGTCTTTGTCGCGCCGGCAAAAAGTAGACGCGGCTTCCAGCCGCGTATTTCGGACCTAAAGCGGTTGGGTATCTGTTTAGCGCTAAAGGCGGCGTCTCATACCAGCTCGCCGCGGCGAGACTGCGACTGAACGAGCGCTGAAAGCGCGACTCAACGCACCCGTTCGCCCTCAAGCCCACACATAGCGCTCGTCGCACGGGAATGAATCGCGCTTTCAGCGCTGGCGCTTTCGGACGTACGACTTCCTGGGGCGCTGCCCCAGGCTTACTATGAACGCTGCGCCTTCGGCGCTGAACACATACGCGGCTGGAAGCCGCTTCTCCTTAGCCCGAACAAAAAGCTGTTCAGACTTTGGCGGCTGTTGGAACGTTGGCCGTTATGAACTGTCTTCACGTTTTCGGGGAGCTGCAGATGTATGGACTGACGGTCACGCCGTGGAAAATCGTCGGCTGGCTCGGCGCTGGAATTTTCGGCACGCGCTTTCTTATCCAGTGGATTGCGTCAGAGCGCGCGCGAAAAAGCGTGATTCCTTTCGGGTTCTGGGAATGCAGTGCGCTCGGATCATTCCTGTTGCTGGCTTATTTCGCGATCTATCGGCACGATTCGGTAGGGGTGTTACAAAATGTGCTGCCGCTGCCAATTTACCTGCGCAATTTGTATTTCCGCTACACGCATCATCAGCCGAAACATCCGGGCGCCCAACCGCGGGCTGCGGAGTGAGGAGGAAACTCCTGGCTTCGCCATCAACGCCCAATAGCCTGCCCTGAGCGTAGCGGAGCGAAGTCGAATGGGCTCAACGCTCAACTCTCAACGTGAAAATGAGAGAGGGCTCCTTCGCCGCATCGAGATTGCGTTGCGTGTCCGCCGTCGCCAACCATAGGAACGCAAAGGCAGCGCACGACCTGCGCTCGCAGTGATGTTTGAAATTGGGCGTTGAGCGTTGACGGTCGCTCTTCGCCCCGTTTACGAAGCTGGATTTTCGCCGTAGAATGCCTGATGGTCGCGGACGAAGAACTAATTTACCTCGATAACAACGCGACGACCCAGATCGATCCGGCGGCGCTGGAGGAAATGGTGCCGTTTCTGACGAAATTTTACGGCAACCCGTCCAGCGGATATCGGTTCAGCGTCCAAGTCAGAGGCGCGATTGACCGAGCCCGCGCGCAGGTAGCCTCTTTGCTCGGATGCGACCCGTCTGAAATTGTGTTCACCAGCAGCGGGACCGAGTCGAATAACGCTGCGATTAATTCGGCGCTGCAATTCGATGCTGGCGGAAAACATGTTGTCACCAGCGCGGTGGAGCACAGTGCCGTGCGCCGCCATTGCGAAGAACTGGCCAAGCGCGGTTGTGAGATCACTTTTCTGGGCGTAGACGGCGACGGCAAGATCGATCTGGCTGAATTGGAAGAGGCGATTCTCCCCCAAACAGCAGTTGTGTCCCTGATGTCGGCCAATAACGAAACCGGGGTGCTGTTTCCAATCGAGAAAATCGCCCAGATCTGTCGCGAAAAAGGCGTCTTGTTTCACACTGACGCCGTCCAAAGTGTTGGGAAAGTTCCTATCCAGCTGCGCGACTTGCCCATTAACTTTCTTTCGCTTTCCGCGCACAAATTTCATGGCCCTAAAGGGGTCGGCGCCTTGTATGTAAATGCAAGATCGCGCTTTCGACCATCGATAATAGGTGGCAGCCAGGAAAATGGGCGACGCGCTGGAACTGAAAACGTAGCTTCCATAATCGGGCTGGGAAAAGCGGCCGAACGCGCTGGAGAATGCATGGGCGAAGAAGAGCGGGTGCGCGGGATGCGGGATCGATTTGAAAACGCGCTCCTCGCTCGGGTGAGTGATGTCTTTATGAATGGCGCTGCTGCACCTCGATTGGGCAATACCTCAAACATTTCTTTCGAGGGAGTGGAATCACAAGCCGCTCTGATGTTGTTGGATCGACAAGGGATCTGTTGTTCCGCGGGCTCGGCTTGCAAGACCGGTTCGATGGACGCGTCCCATGTGCTTCGCGCGATGAAAGTGAACGATAAGCGGGCGCGAGGCGCTCTTCGTTTTTCATTCGGGCGCTTCAATTCGGAGTCCGAAGTGGATAGGGCGATCCAAGTTGTTCCGGGCGTCATCGAGAAGCTCCGCAGCTTGAGTCCGCGCACGGGCGTCGAAGCAGAACCAGTGATGCGATTCAGTTGAGCCAGCTCTCGGGTTAGCAGCAGCAAAAAAGCGTTTCAGAACCTCCTAGGCTGAATTCATCGATCGTGGTTGTGGTCAATACAGCTGGTTTTGGCACCGCAGACATTGGCAAGGCTTAAGAAATAAAGAGCGCCGGGTTTCTTTACATTTTGATGTTGCAAGCCGTTGCAGGGTGAGCGTTAAGGAAAATCACGGATTCTACGGGCATTAAAGATAAATGCAGAATTGTCTTCATTAGGCTGTCGAATCTCTTTACGATTTGCTCCGAATCGACCTCGAGCTGCCCGCTCCATTTTCGGACGCATAATACTGATAATAAACAACTTAGATATACTGGCACGGCATTAGCTAATCAGCGCATCGCCCCCAACAAAGACGACAAACACGGGTTTAAATATGCGTTGTAAACTTTGGCCATCGATCGGGGCTCTCTTCATTATTCAAACCACCGGCATGGCGGTGCCGATCAATTTGGGCACAGCCGGGCCGGGAAATTTTACGATTCTTGAGATAGGGACGGGGCAAGTAATCGGTGTGAACGCCGGGGGACCGGTGAACGGTATTACGGGAAATGTAGGCGTTAACGCCAACGGGCATCTCAATCTTACGGGGGGCACTTTTGTTTCCGGCACTGTTTTCCGGGGGAGTGGCGCGGTTGTTTCACTTAGTGGCGGTTCCACTGTTGGAGGCCAATCCGTAAATCAAGGGATGCTGACCCTGGCGCAGTCTGATGCTCTCGCGGCGGCAGCCGCTGCGGCGGCTTTGCCTTCGTCTGGCGGGGGCCTCGGCGTTACGTCGATTACCTCGGCCGGCAACCTGAGCCCGGGCGTATATAACTTGACTACCCTCGACCTGGGAAACGGTGAGACCCTGAATTTAGCGGCAGGCGGTTCCTACGTGTTCAATATCTCTGGCGCTTTAAAGCTCCATGGCCCCGACGGCATTTTCCTGGCCGGTGGTTTGTCCGCGGCCGATGTGCTCTTCAACGTCACGGGAACTACGGATGTTGCCTTTTCAGGTGGAGGAAATGGTGCTGTCCTTCATGGGATCATTTTGGCTCCGAATGCGAAAGTTAACCTCGCTCCCGGTGTGGTGGTTGGCGAAATCATCAGCGGACAGAATATCCAGATCGTATCAGGTGCAGATGTCGATGGCGTAACTGTGCCGGACTCCTCCTCTAGTTTTGGTTTGGCTCTCATTAGCCTGGCCGGTTTGGTCTTGTTTAGAATCGGAATATTCAGCGCTCGAATCGAGGCTCTGGCTAAGTAGCCGATTCATCCGATCCAAGGGGCTAGTATCTGTTTAACGAAGTCTTCGACCTCAAACCGACGAGTTGGCTATTGTGAGGCATTAACATAACCGCAGTAATGATGAAGAGGGCACTCACAAAGCGGCCATTGAGGCAAGAGCCTCGCTAGATAGAACTCCAAGCCAATAATTGGAATCGGTCACGAAGACCACCAGCTGCCAGAGGTCGTCCACTTCAAAATTCTCGGGTTGGCCAACCTCCACAACCAAATGGGGGAAAGGGGGAGTTTGTTTTTCGACGTACAAAACTCAAAAAATTCATCACATTCGTCGTTATTTCCACCCTTATAAAACGGTTAGCGGGAGCTCGCAAAAACTTGGGTGTCGCTACTGCGCCGAGGGTTGCCTCTCCTCTTCGTCTGAGGAGAGGGGAGGTTGAGGAGGCGAACTGCGGCAAACGAAGAACAACCCCTCGCCTTCAAACTGCGCGCCCTCTCTTCATCGGCTCCAGCGGCAGCTCCGGTATTAGCGCAGTCGCAGGATTGATTCGTCCCGGGCCGGCTAAATTCGACAGTTACAGGGCGTTGTTTTGTTTATAGCCAATGCATCATTTTTCTTGCTTTATTAAATAAAAGTCACTAAAACGGAAGCAAGACTATGAAACAGAAATTTACGATAATCATACTGGCTCTGGCCGTAATCGGGGCCGGGTTGGCTACGCAGGCGAACGCTATCACCTTTACCTTCCAGGAAAATGGCAGCAATATGGACTTAGGCCCCACGAGCACCTTCACGGAAGGGGGTTTCTCTCTGACCGCCAGTGCGTTTCTCACCACAGGCGCGACTACGGATCTGTATGCAAAAGACTTAGGCGCCGGTGAGATAGGATTGGGTACTACAAGCGACCCCTCGACTGAACACGAAATCGTTACAACTAATTTCATCCAGCTTACGCTGCCTACGGTTCCCCCTTCCAGTTTTGACATGATCCTTTCGGGCAGTGTGTCAGGGGGTGAAGAGGAGCTGGTTTATTTCACCACTACACCAGGGACGCTTATCGGGGCGACACTTATCGGGACGCTAAACGGCGTTAACGGCTCCGTTATCGTTCCAGCCGGCGACCAGGTCGGCTTTATTGATATAACGGCTGGCAGCGGGAATGTGCTTTTAAGTAGCGCCACAATTTCTGCTGTTCCCGAACCCGGGTCTGTTACGCTGCTCGGTATTGCTCTGGCCGGAACCGTAATCGAAAGCCTGCGACGAACTTTGCGGGCCCGTAAGGCATCAAAATAGGCTCTTTTGGGGCGATTTCGCGTTCACGCCAACGGAGTGAAAATGCACGTGTATCTCAATAGAAGACCGACTGAAAATGCCGGAAAGAAGTGCAACTTCCCTCCGGGTACAGAAATTTTAAGAAAAACATCCAAAAAAAGCTTGACCCCGGTTGTAACGACCCAACATACTCACGACCGCGCTGAGCTTTACTCTTTGTCATGACTAAAATCGTTCTAAAAACTAACAGCTTTCCAGTTATGAAGCGTATTTCACAACTCATTTATCTTGCCGGCCTAGGCAGCTTTCTCAGCTTTCAGGCGGAGAGTCTGGCCCTTCCAGTTTCGTTAGGCGCCGCAGGGCCTAACAACTTTACCGTGCTTGAAATAGGCACCGGAGAGGTAATCGGTGTCAATGCCGGCGGCCCGAAGAATGGCATTACGGGAAATGTCGGTATCAACACAAACGGGACACTGGCCCTTACGGGTGGTACTTTTGTTACCGGCAATGTGTTCAAAGGCACAGGTGCCAGCGTAACGTTAAGCGGTGGTGCGACCGTCGGCAGTGAGAGCTTCGATCAGGCGTTGTTGACCCAGGCAACTAATGACGCTCTGGCAGCGTCGGCGGCGGCGGCGGGTTTGGCTTCTTCAGGCGGCGGTGTCGGCGTAACCTCGATAACTACTGGCGGGACCCTCACCCCAGGCGTGTATAATTTGACCACTCTCAATTTGGGAAACAATGAGAACCTAAGTTTGACCGCGGGCGGGTCCTACGTCTTCAACATCTCGGGCGCTTTGGCGCTGCACGGTCCCGACGGCATTTTCTTGGCCCCTGGTTTGTCGTTCAGCGATGTCCTTTTCAATATCACTGGGACGACGGCGGTGGCTTTTTCCGGTGGAGGCAACACTGCTGTGCTCAACGGGATTATTTTGGCCCCCGGTGCTAAAGTAAATCTCTCTCCCGGTCTAGTTAAAGGCGAAATTATCAGTGGAGATAACATCCAGATCGTATCTGGTGCTAATGTTGTCATTCCAGAAGCTCCGACGTCGAGTCTCCTGATTTTTGGGTCGGTCGTATCTTTTATCGGTCTGCGGCTCTGGGCCCGGGTTAAGGCCCCGGTGCGGCATTGAGGCGATCCCGCACCGCGTTCCTCGGGTTTTCAGGGGTTTGGTGCCGGTCTGTGCAGGCATTCTTTAGCCTGATTTAAAGGCTTTTAGAAGCCTGGCTGGCATGATTCTTTCCCTGCCGGGCGAGAGTTAAATCGATAGACCGGCCCAAAGAAATTTGGCGGCACGAAAATTGTTATTGACGCTGCGAGTCAAATATGACAATTATGGTAAATCATAACAATTACTACCCAAACAATGAATAATACCAATCGCTCTGCTCGTCGTCTCTCTTCCGCCCTCGCTTTAGCTGCCGCCCTTTTCCTACCAGGCGCGGCCAAGGCTTCGGTCGTTGATCTTGGCCAGGCCGGCCAGTTCACTTTGCTCGCCATGGGTGGCGGCATTGACGATTCCGGCCCGCTCGGTCCTCAGTCGGATCCCTATTCCGTCGACGGTCCCGTCGGCGTCGTGACTTCCGGACAGAAGTTTCAAGCCTCCGGCAGCGTAAACTATAATGGGGCCCTTTTTCTGCATAGCGGCGTCACCTTTAATAGCTCAGCCCCAGGCGTCCCCCAGCCTACGATGAGCGCAGCGATCGACAGCATGCTCCAACAGGCAAAACAGGACGCATTTGCGGCATCAGCCTTTGCATTGGCTCTCTCGCCGAACCAAACGTTTGCAACGATCAATAGCAACACGTCGATTAAAGAGGACAGCGTTGGAAATTACGTCTTTAACATTCAAGCGGTCAATTTCTCTGGTAACAAGGCGCTTACATTGGACGCGCCGGCCGGCAGCACCTATGTGCTTAACATTTCTTCCGGTATCACACTTACCACCGGCAGCATAAGGGTGGCAGGCGGACTAACCGCCGCCGACGTGCTGATCAATTACACCGGCAGCGCTGATGTGCAGTTCAGCGGCGGTGGCAATACATCGCAAGTTTACGGCACAATTCTCGCCCCGAACGCCACAGTCGGTTTGCACCCCGGTCTAGTGGTTGGTTCCGTTATCGCAGATGCGATTACGATGAGTTCGGGTGCGAATGTGGTGCCGGTGCCGGAAGTGGCTCCGAGCTCGGTGATTTTTGGTTTCCTTGGTTTGGTTGTGGCAGTCAGTTCGCGTCGTGCTCTGGCCGGGCGTGTTCGCCCGGTTGTGGTTCGCAGCGGTAGAAAGTAAGTCACTCGCTTCCTCGTTTGGTTAAGCAGAGACGGCGTTCGCCTAGGCGAACGCCGTTTTTGTTTCTCGATATAAAAGGCCTCAGCTAAGCTCTCTCCCTAAGCTAAGGAGGGTAAGTCGCGCGGAGGAGGTGAGAGTAACCTCCGCTTGCCGTAGAGACAGTCGTCTCGCCTGCGAGGGAAGTCCGGCCAGAGGGGACGGCTTGGCGGCTAGAAGAACAGCTGCGTTAGGTCTACCGAGTATCTTCAAACCAACTGGCGAAGGCATAATTGCCAATCGCGGTACTGGTACCGTTGGTATTGAGCGCTTCGTCATAATGCAGGCTCGAGCCGCCGCTGATATTCAAACTATTGGCAATGAGAGCCCCGTTGTAGGAGCCGCCGCCGGATATGGTCGCGTCGAAACCAGGCGCATTGATGACACCAACAAAGGCGGCGGTGCCGGAGTCGGTGATTTTGTGTCCAGTGCCAACGCCGTTGATGACGACATTTTGCGCGAGGCCGGCCTGATTGAGATACGAATTACCGCTGAGGGTTATGTCGTTATCCACCCAGTAGGTGATGTGCACTTTTGGGTCCTGCGTGATGTAGCCGGATCCGGAGGTTGTCAGCTTACCGGTCACCCAGATTTCGATGTAACTGTCGTTTCCGCTACCGTCGTTCGCCAATGTTAGAACATTGCCGCCAGAAACCGTTAGCTGACTGAGCTTATAACGCGTCGGCGCCGCCTTTGTCCCGGCGGTGAGCGTAGCTGTCCCGTTCACCTGGCTGACAGATGAGTCCCACATTCCGCTAGTCCAGCCCGGGTCGGAAGCCGCTGGGATTGTGGCATTGAAGGGGGTTGAGACGCTTCCCTGCACGTTGGTGGTATTCTTTATGGCCGAACCACTGTATGCGATGCTGCCGTAGACATAGGTGTTGTTCAGGTTGGAATTGGTTCCGCTGGTGGTGGTTGCCATGTCGCCATGAGACTGTCGTTTGGTCGCGTCGTAAAACCCATTCGTCGATTTAAATGGGTCGCTGGAATTAAAGCTGTCGACCAGGCCGCCACCGCTCATAGTGATGTTGCCCTTCAAGGTAATGCCGCGCACCCAGATGCTTTGAGCCAGCGCCTGGACCACGACCTCGATGGTGCGAGTTGCTTGCGGGCTCGCAACGGCGTTGTTTGTCTTACGATCAAATCTCAGACCGATTTTGCGCAGATCGTTGTCGAGACGTTGATTAGAAATGCGGACGGGTCCGACCGCGGCGGCGGTGCCGGTAGCACGGATCCGATACCATTGATTGCCGTTTGAATCGAGTGGCAGACCGCCCGTGTCGATGGTCGTCCATATTGAGACCAGCGGACTGCCTTCCCCGGCCGAAGTGATCTCATTGTTGACGTTATATTGAGCCGACTGCGGGGCGATCGAACTCGAGATGTAGTTATATTGGTTGGAAGCCGGGGGGCCGGTCGCTGCCGCCGGACTGGGACTTGGCTGCGGCTGAAGATTGGGAACAGAACCGGTGATTGTGACCCAGTTCGTCCAGGTTCCGGTGTTGAGCGAGGCAATGGCCTGATCGACTGCGCTTTCGGCGCCGCTCAAGGCCTGTTGCCAGCTGGCCGCCTGCGCAGCGGCGTTGGCATTTTGGCTGGCAATATAAAGACTAGTTACACAAATCGCGGTCAAGATTGTGATCGTCAGCAGAGAGACCACCAGGACGCTGCCATGTTGTCGGAAAGCTTTCGAAGAAGTTTTCATTGCCGGGCGATGGCGTTGCGCAGAAACGTGTTCGAATAAACCGTTGTGCCGGAGACCGGCCCTGGTCCTGGCAAATAAGTGAATGTGGGGGCGAAGGTAATGCTGCAGCTGACACTGGAGGTGAGATCCTGCGGGCTTACGGTGAAGGAGGTAACGTTGCGCGCGATGATGTTAGCGGTGCCGTTGACTTCGCGAATAAAGTTAGATGCTAATTGGTAGTATTTAATTGTGGTGGTGCCTCCGCCGTATTTAATTGCGCCGTTGGCGTCAAATGAAGGCGCGATCGCATGTGCGTTCGACCATTTCGGGTTGTCATTGTTGGCGTCGTAGTAATTTGGAATTATGACCGTGAGAGCGTTGTTGTTGTCGACCGACGCGGTCAGTGCACGCCGTACGTCCATCGAGATGTAATCAGAAACACGAAGCTGATCGCCTTGGGCGATGGAATATCCTTCCATGGCCGCAAAACTTCGTTGCAAGGCAACGCCGCCGATGATGAGCGCGGCGAGCACGATGGAGCTGCTCGCCATGGTCATGAGCATCTCGACCAAAGTGAGCCCAGATGCCGATCGGCCGGTGGAGAGATTCATGGCCCGATGTTTCCTTTCCCAAAAACGGCGGAGAGTTGGCGCGTTCGCGTCCGGCCGTTGGCGCTTGTCCACTGCAAGAGCAAATCGACCTGTAAGAGGTTGTAGTTTGTCAGGTTGTCGTTGTTGGAGAGCATTTGCGGCGTCTGGTGCTGCGGATTCCGGAGGAGCATGATCGGAGTCACGGAGGTGTCTCCATAAACGCCGACGGCAACCTGTTCGTTGAGCGAGCCGAGCGGCTCCTCTGACCCGGTGGGGTTGCTGAAGATTGTGTTTTTCAGATAATCTTTGTCAGCCACCTGCGAATAACTGGCCGCGCGGAGACTTTCCATTCGTTGTTGGAGCACCATGGTTGCGGCGGTACTTTCCTTTTGCGTCTTCAAAGCGAGAAACAAACGGGAATTGGTGGCGAAGACAGCTGCGCCAAAAAGCAGGGAAACGACAATGGAGACACACAGCTCCGAGAATGTAAATGCCGCTTCGTAATGGCGCTTCACACCCGGGATTTGCATGGGAAGCGGGCGCTGCTCAGTAAATGATGCCGCGCGCCGGATCTGAATTGTCCTCAAACCAGCTGGCAAACGCAAAATTACCGGTGCTGTTACCTTCGATGAGATTCTTGAGGGCCTCGTCGTAGTGGACGCTGGCGCCGCCGCTGATGTTGATATTGTTCCCGATGAACGCACCGCTTAGATTCGCGGTGCCGGATACGGTGATACCGTAGATCGGCGCCCAGATGGTGCCGATGTAGTTGCCGCTTCCCGAAACTGTAAGAGTCGGCGTTGTGTTACCTGTCCCTACGGCAATCATCTGGTTGTTCGAGGCGTAAGCCGTGCCAGCTTGAAGAAAAGCGCTGCCACTGACGGTAACGTCGCCGTCGAGGTAGTAGGTGACATGCACGTTCGCTCCTTGATTTACGTATCCCGAACCAGAAATAGTGAAACTCCCCTTCACCCAGAGCGTGACGTAGTTGTTATCGGTCCCAGGATTAATAGCGGGGATGTTGAGCACGTTACCGCCCGGAACGGTGAAGTTTCCGGTCATCTTGTAAAGAGCAGGGTGACTTTTTGTTCCAGGGTTTAACGTGCCGGGGTTGCCGGCTGCCACCGTTGTGTAGGTGCCACTCGCCCAGCTCGGGTCCGCGGGTATTGGAATATCAGTTGCGAACGGCGTCGAGACCGTGCCCTGAACGTTGGTGATGTTCTTAATGGCGGGACCGCTGTATTGAATGCTGCCGTAAACGTAGGTGTTTCTTAGATCGGAAAACGTTTTTAAGTCCGCTGAAACGCTGTCGTTGGTGGCAATATCCCCATGGCTCTGCCTCTTGGTGACGTCGTAGAGCCCGTTAGTCGATTTAAAGCCGCTGCTCGAATCAAAGCTATCGATCCAGCCACCGCCGCTCATCTGAATTTGATGCTGCGCCAGAAGGCCGCGGACCCACATGCTTTGGGCCGTCGGGACCACAACCACCTCGATTCGCCGGGTGGCCATAGGTTGCCCGCCGGTTACAGCCGCCCCGGAGAGTCGATCGTATATAAGGCTGATTTTGCGCAGATCATTATCCATTTTCTGATTCGAGACACGGCGTGGACCAGGAGCCCCGACCTGCCCGGTCCCGCGGATTCGGTAAGCCTGATTGCCGTTGGTATCGAGGGGTAGATTGGCATTATCGATAGTGACCCACATCGAGACTGAATTGCAGGCTTCCCCTTGCAGGGACAAGCTCGGCGGGAAGTAATAGTTGTAATTGTCATTGCCGGGGACGGCGTTGGCAGTGCTGCCACCGCGCGGTTTTGAAGTAGGGAGCGATCCCGTGACTGTGTACCAATTGTCGTTATTGCCCGTAACATTCGTCCAAACACCGGTGTTCAAGGCGTTGATGCCATGATCAACAGCCGCCTCGGCGCCGGCCAGCGCTTGCTGCCAGGCTGTCGTCTGGGTTGTGGCTGTCGAATCTTGTGAGATCACATAAAGGCTCGTTGCACAGATTAATGTAATGATGGTGATTGTGAGCATCGCGATCATCAGAACGCTGCCTTCTTCGCGCTGCATAATATGTGTTTTCATTTTTTGCTTATTGCCGGGCGATCGCGTTGCGCAGGAAGGTGTTGCAATAGACGGTGGTTCCAGCGACGGGGCCGGGTCCCGGTAGATTGGTAAATCGTGGTGCAAACGTGATGCTGCAGGTAACACTCGAGGTCAGGTCCTGCGCGGTAACTGTGAAGGTCGAGACATTGGTGGCGATTGGCTTTGCCACGCCGGCCACTTCGCGCGTGAAATTCGAGCCCGACCGATAGTATTTGATTGTCGTCGTGCCGCCGGTGCTGCCATACTGGATGCCGTAAGTAGAGCTGTAAGTCGGGTTCTGGGGATTCCCGCTCGCGTCGTAATAATTCGGCACCGTCAGTGTGAGCGTGTTCGTCGTGCTATTTACAGTCGCGCTGACGGCGCGTCGACAGTCCATTGCGATATAATCCTGAATGCGGAGCTGATCGCCCTCCGCGATTGAGTATCCTTCCACGGCGGCAAAGCTGCGCTGGAGAGCAACCCCCGCCGTGATGACTGCCGCGAGGATAATGCCGCCACAGGTGAGACTCATCGTTATCTCGGCGAGGGTGAGGCCGAGCCGCCTTTGCCTTGAAATTTTCATGGCCCGGTATTCCCGATTCCCACGATGGTTGAGAGTTGCCGGCTGCGCGGTCGGCCGTCAGCGCTTGTCCAGCTCAGGAGTTCGTCAACCCTCAAAAGCTTTACGGTGGAAAGATTGCTGTTTGTCGAAACAATTGTGCCAGTGGGATAGGTTGAGTTGCGCTGGATCACAGTAGGCGTTGAGCCATCTGCTGGATAAACGCCGATTGTGACTTGTTCACTTAAGCCTCCGAGCGGGCCCTCGGAGCCGGTGGGAGTTGCGACAATGCTTGTCTGCACATAGTTAGCCGTGGCCAGGTTAGTGAAGGAGGTGGCACGGTAGCTTTCCATCCTTTGCTGCAAGGCAAGGGTAGCGGCGGTCGTTTCCTTTTGTCCTTTCAAGGCAAGCAACAACCGCTGGTTGGTCGCGAAGGCCGCGCCCCCGAAGAGCAAAACAGCCACGACCGTGATCAGGACTTCTGGGAGAGTGAATCCGCTGGAGCTGTAGGACTTAGATGCGGAACGCTGCATGGGAATCCAGGATTCGGGGTCTATAAAAGCAATAAATATACCCGCTTCTTATCTTGGTCATAATGCTGTGCAAACGCTTGATGCTCACCTGCAGAATTTTTATGAATCAGGTAAGGTTGCCCTCGAAAGTGGGATCACCTCGAGCGACCTTTATTACAATGTGACAGGGAACGGGAGCGCCGTTCAATTCAGCGGAGGGGGCACCAGCGCCCAGCTCAGCGGGATCCTGCTCGCTTCATTCCGTGACGTCCACCTTTTACCCGGCTTAATTTACTGGCGCGAGATTATTGGCGACAGCAATATTCTCACTCTTAGGTCCGGGGCGGCCGCGGTTCCGGAGCCGCCGGGTTTGGTCGATGATTGGAATCGGTGCAGCGTGCCTGATGGCGGGGCGGCGCCTGTTGCGGCGGCCGGCTTAGTTGCCTAACGATACGCAGCCAACAATCGCGGATTGCCAATTTTACGGTCGGCAACGCAGTGGATCTATTCGCCTAGGAAGCAAACTGGACAGGGCTCAGCGGTTAGTAAATAATCCCGCGCGCTACAGCCGAGTTGTCCTCGAACCAGCTGGCGTAAGCAAAATTGCCGATGGACGTATTTGCGCCGCCGCCGCCCCCGAGAGCCTCGTCGTAGTGAAGGCCGGAGCCGCCGCTTATGGTTAAGTTTTTTGCAATAATCGCGCCATTGAGGGAGCCACCTCCGGAGATTGTGGCGGCATAGCCCGGCGTATTATAGGTGCCAACAAAGTCTGAGCCACCCGAGATGGTAAGCTTATTATTAGTTCCGTAGCCGACGATGCTGTTGTAGGCGGCTAAACCAGAATTGTTCTGATAAGAGCCACCACTCACGGTGATATCGCCGCCCACATACCAAGTTACTTTGACGTTTGAATCTTGATTAATGTAGCCGCTGCCGGAAGTAGTCAGTTTTCCCGTTACCCAGATGTAGACCTGATAGGTAGCGTTGTTATCGTGTCGCTTGATGTTTAGCGGCGCCCCACTGCTGCTGATGGTCAGATCGCCATTAACTTTGATATAGGTAGGCACCGGTAGTCCGCCGACAACCTCACCGGCGTTGAAGGTTCCGCCGTTCGGCGGATTACTGCCACCACCGGCATAGGTCCAGGTAGGGGGGTTCCACTGGGGGGCAGTGGGAGGCGTCGGCTGAGGAATGGCGACGCTGAATGGCGATGAGATTGCGCCTTTCACGTTTTTTGTGTTTTTAACGGCCACGCCGCTGTAGCTGAGAGTGCCGTAGACGTAGGTGCTTCTCAGATCCGAACTGCCGGCAGTGTTCAGAATGCCAATGTCACCGTGGCTTTGCCGTTTAGTCACGTCGTACAAACCATTTGTGGATTTGAAGGGATTACCCGAATCGTAACTATCCACGACGCTGAGGCCGCCGCTCATGGAAACCCAGCTCTTGAGCGTGACGCCGCGCGCCCAGCCGGTAGTAAACACAAGAGGTTGCATAATCACTTCGATCGTTCTGGTTGGCCCCAGATTAGTGCTGCTGCCGGTCTTACGATTGAATCTGAGCGCGATCGTGTTTCTGAGATCGTTATCAAGCCGATTGTTAGAAACGCGAGTCGGCCCAGAGACATGTGCCTGGCCAGTGGCGCGGATCCGGTACCATTGTTTGTTGTTCGTGTCCTGAGCCGACGACATCCCCCCTTGGTCGATCGTTACCCACGCCGAAACGTTGCTCGCGCCTTCGGTATTTGGAAAGCTAAACGCGCACTTGGAGGAAGGGAGCAAGTTGTAATGACTCGAATCCGGTATGCCGGCTGGAGTCGCTGTAGATGAGGGCGTCGGTTCAACCGTTGGTAAGGTTGTTCCGCTCTGGGGCATTTGCACCCAATTCGTCCAGGCGCCAGTCTGCCCGTCATCGTTGAGGGCGCGAATCGCGGCATCAATAGCACTTTCGGCGCCGCTAAGGGCTTGCTGCCAACTGGCGGTCTGCATCCCGGCGTTGGCGTTTTGTGAGGTAACGTAAAGACTCGTCGCACAGATGAGGGTCAAGATCGTTATCGTGAGCAGCGCGGTTACAAGAACCGAT
>Ga0207684_10002265_pt1 | contig 19608 bp, 19 predicted proteins | sample KBSK5501metaG_FD_184342 | JGI IMG/M metagenome (GOLD analysis project Ga0207684, IMG submission 184342) | Corn, switchgrass and miscanthus rhizosphere microbial communities from Kellogg Biological Station, Michigan, USA - KBS K5-50-1 metaG... | ecosystem: Host-associated > Plants > Roots >...
CACGAACACCACGCTGCTGTGGTTCCTGCTGCCGCTGGTGGTCTTTCTCGCCGGGGTCGCTCCGGCGGTCATCTCGTTCGCTGGAGGGCAGGCGGCCATCATCTCACCGGCGCGCGCCACGGCCGGGCAGCCCGCAGGCGGCCGCGTCATCCCGCCGCTTCCCAGACGATTCCTGGCGCTACTCCAGTAATCCGGCTCGTTTGCCAGTGTGGCTAGCCGAAGCTCGATCATGGCCAATAGTGACGTCCGGGCCGGGCCCGGGCATACGAGCCGGGGCCAGGATGAGGCGGTCCTATCTGGTGCCGGGCGCTGGGCCCGGGCAGGCCGGTGTCGTTGCGGCCGTGGGCCGGGGCCCGGGCCGCGGCTCAGGCGGCGTGGAACAGCGGCGCGGCGGTGCCGGTCTCAGCGAATCGCTTTAGGGTGTCCATCAGCCGGGCCCAGGTCAGCGCCGAGCTGCCGAACGGGCCCTCGTCGCTGGCCCACCCGTCGTGGGCGAAATGCACGGTCGTGGCCTTCCCGGCCGGGTTGAGCGTCCATACCACCTGGGTGCCGACCCAGTGCGGCGGGAACTCACCGACCGAGCTCCAGACCACGTGCTGGTCGTCGGCCTTGTCGACCCGCAGCTGGAACGGTCGTGGCGCGATCGGGAAGCCGAGGGTCATGGTCGCGCCGGCACCGGCGGGAAGGCTTACGTCGTCGGTCCACCAGCCCGCGATCCCCGGCTGTGTGGTGAGTGCCTCGGCAATCTGCGTGGCCGGCGCGTCGACCTCCAGCTCGAACACGATCCGCGGCATACCGGATCCTTCCGTTAGAAATATCTTACGTTAGATAAATGCTAACCTACGGTTTGTGGAAGAGCAACTCAGGGCCCTGGCCGGGCCCCGGCGCCGCCAGATCCTGGAGCTTGTCCGGGACGGGGAACTGTCCGCAGGCCAGATCGCTGCCCATTTCGAAGTGACCCGGCCGGCGATCTCCCAGCACCTGACCGTCCTCAAATCGGCCGGGCTGGTCACTGAGCGGCGCGACGGCACCCGGCGGCTGTACCGTGCCAACCCGGCCGGGCTCGCCGGGCTCAAGCAGTTCATCGACCGCTTCTGGGCCACCGGCCTGGCCCGGCTCAAGACCGAAGCGGAGGCCGAGGCGGCGCGGCCCGGCCGTCGGCACCCCGCCGCACGGCGCGGCGCATGACGATCACCGGCGACCGAATCGAGCACGAGATCCACATCCACGCGCCGCCCGAGGCCGTCTTCCGCTTCTTCACCGACCCCGCCATGCACGACCGGTGGCTCGGCCAGCGCGCGACGCTCGACCCCCGGCGCGGCGGGATCTACCGGGTCGTCATGAACGACACCGCCACCGTCGTGGGCGAGTACATCGACGTCGAGCCACCCCACCGAGTCGTCTTCACCTGGGGATTCGAGAACAACCGCCAGATACCCCCGGGCAGCAGCACCGTCAGCGTCACCCTCACCGCCGACCACAGCGGAACCCGGGTCCGCCTCGTCCACACCGGGCTGCCGCACCCGGCCATCGCCCCGCACCACCACGGCTGGGCCGGCTACCTGACCCAGCTCGCCGACACCGCCGCCTCGTGACCACGGCCGCTGCGTGTGAACCGGCCCTGGCCCGGGAGGTACTGCCCGGTGAGGCGGAGCCGCCCGGCGGCGGCCCGGTGACGGAGGCGTTCGGTGTCCTCGGCGTCACCGGTGAGCCCGGCCAGGATGCGTGGGCCAGCTTCGGGCTGTACCGGTTCAGCCACATGGAGCAGTGGCTGGAGATCCCCGGGCTGATCGGGCGGCTGCCGCAGCTGGAGCTGGTCTGGGGGCAGCCCGAGGAGCAGTGGGCCGGATTCGACTTCGGCACCGACTATCAGACCCGGGCCGGCGGCCACTCGTTCCGGCTGAGGGTGGGTGCGGCACCGGGCAGCGCCCGCTACAGCGTGCTTGAACCGCCCTGGCAGCGGGCTGTCCTCGAGCTAGACCAGCTGCCTGACGGCTGGCATCTGACCAAGCGGTGATGAATGCGGCAGGTCCGATGGCCGCGCCTAACAGCGGATCAGGCGGAAAGGCTCCGGGCCGACGCCTCAGCCCAGACACGGCGGACCGCGCAGCGCCTGAGGGACCAGGGCATGGCCCAGCGCGACATCAGCGCCTTGCTCGGCATCTCGCATCAAGCTGTAAGCCAGCTCCTCGCGAGCCTGGAGAGCGCACGCGTCCTCTTTTCACGTCGGCCAGTCATTTCGCCGCCCGGTTTGCCCCAGTCTGCGTCACCAGAGACGTGAAAAGTGGGGGTAGAGAGGGCGGGCCGCGGCGCCGACGGGTCACGGCAGCAACTGAGCAAGGGCCGAGGCCGTCCGCCGGACGCCGATGACGGCCCTCATCGGGGTATGTTCTCCAGGGCTCAGGAGCAGGACAGGTGGGTCATAAACTCGCGGAGCGCGGAAGCCGTGGCTCTTTCGGGCTTCTGGCACCGTGGCGGGCTGTGGCCCACGGCCGTGATCCCTGGCGAGGTGTGCGTGGACACCGGAGCGACGGCGCAGGACGGGTACCGGCTGATGCTGCGCGGGTATGTCGCCCCCGCGCTGCGGGAGCTGGGGTTCCGGCGGGGGCCGTCTCCCGGCGCTTTCCGGTGTGAGACCGCGACTCATGCCGCCGAAGTGCGGTTCCGGAAGTCGCGGGGCAGCTCCAGGCAGAGCGTGAGTTTCTGGGTCGACATGCACGCTTCGGACATCAAGACGGAGTTTGTGTACTGGGACTGGACGCTTACCGGCCTGGCCCCGGAACTGGTGTTGCTCTGGGTGGTCGAGGCCGGCCGCCCGGTCGGGCCCGTAGCCAGCGAGGTATTGCGGGTGTTCCGCAGCTATGGCTGGCCTGCGATCCAGGCGGCGCTGGACAACCCGGGCTACCCGCGCGACTCCGCGGTCCGCTGGCCACGGACGTTTCCGAAGATTCCCCGGGGGCCGAGGTTCGACGACGAGGTAGCCGCGGATCGGCGGTCGCGGGCGGAACTGGAGGAGCTTATGAGGCGGGCGGACGGCGATACTGGCGCCTTCCAGGCCCTGCTCGTCCGGCTTGAAACCGATCCCGACCCCGGAAATCGCCAAGCGGCCGCCTGGTGGCTGCTCCGCAGGGCTAACGAGGAACGCTGCCGCCGGGCACTGCGGGCCGCCGCCGACGAAGACGAAGACGTCGAGGTCCGCTGGATCGCCCGGTATGCGTTCAGGCTCGCTGACGGGACACCCACCCCGGCGACCTCCTGAGCCGGCTCGATCGTGGCCAGCCTCATAGCGGATGGCCCACCGGGAGCCTGTCATAGCCCGGTGGCCCACTCGATGACCAGGCGTCGGTCCTGGCCGGGGACGGGATTATCCCTTTCCTCGTAACACCCTCCTTGATGCTCGTTGTCACAACGATCATCAATGGCGCGCGGGCCGGAGCGGCGGTCGGCGCTCAGGGCGGCGGGAAGTTCGCGGCCCAGAACTCGGCTATGTCGATCCGGCGCATGAAGGCCACTTCGTCCTGGGCCACCGCGTACTCGATGAAGTCGCGCAGCCCTGAGGCCCGGCCCGGCTGGCCGCTCCAGCGGGCGTGCACCCCGACCGACATCAGCCGACCGCCAAGCCCCGCCCGCGCCTCCTCGAGCAGGTAGTCCAGGCTGAGCTTCAGGCTCTCGCAGAAGTGCCGCGGCGTGGCGTACGTCGGCGCGATCAGGTAGCGGACGTCGTTGTGCACCTTGGAGTAGGGCACCACGAGGAACGGGCGGCCGAGCGCCGTCACGTAGTACGGGAGCTCGTCGTTGTTGGCGTCGGAGTCGTACCAGAAACCGCCCTCCTCGGCCAGCAGCTCCCTGGTGTGCACGGTCGGGAACGAGCGGACCATCCAGCCCCGGATCCGCTGGCCGGTGGTCCGCTGGAACGACTCGACCGCAGTGGTGATCTCGGCCCGCTCCTGCTCGCGGGTCATCGGTCCGCCGGGATTGGTGTCCGGCCCGTACCAGTGATAGCCGTGCCCGAGTATGTCGTGCTCGCGGTCGCGCAGCCACTCGCAGAGTGGCGGGTTGCGCTCCACTGCCAGCGCGGCGGCGTCGAACGTGGCCGGGATCCGGAAGCGGTCGATCATGCGGCACAGCCGCCAGATGCCGACCCGGCTGCCGAACTCCATGTGCGTTTCCGTGCCCAGGTCGCGGATCTCCGGCCCGTACTGGAAGGTGTACTCGCCCCAGGAGTCGTTGATCCCGTCCTCGAGCAGCGAGTACTCGCCGCCCTCCTCGTAGTTGACCACCAGGTTGATGGCCACCAGCGCGCCGCCGGGCCAGCGGACGTCCGGGGGCTGCGGGCCGTAGCCGACGAAGTCGCGCGCCGGGCCTGGGTGCGTATCAGTCATTGGTCCTCCGTTTATGCTCGGGTCATGGGTGTGGCGTTTGTGGCGCATTGCCTGCTGAACCAGAACTCCAAGGTGGGCGACGGGGCGCACTGCGCCGGGGTGTACTCCCCGGTGGTCGACGTGCTGCGGGACAAGGGCTGGCGGATCGAGCAGATGCCCTGCCCCGAACTCGCCTTCACGGGCCTGAACCGGTTCTGGGCCGTGCGGGAACAGCTTGACACCGCGGCCTACCGGCGGCACTGCGAGCGGCTCGCCGAGGCGGTCGCCGGCGTGATTGCCCTGCGCGTCGCGCAGGGCGAGGACGTGGTACTTCTCGGTGTTCAGGGCAGCCCGTCCATGGGCGTGACGGTCACCAGCTCCGACCCGCTGCGCGGCGGACGCCCGGAGTGGCCCGAGGGCACCGCCGAGCACACCAGCGGCGAGGGCATCTTCGTCGAGGAGATCCGCAAGGCGCTTGGCCGACGCGGGATCAACTTCCCTCGCGTCGCGGGCGAGACCCATGCGCTTGCGGACCACGATGAAGCCACGCAGCGCGCCGGGATCGAGTCAGTGCTGGACCACGGCCAAGGCCCCGGTGACGGAGTCACGGGGGCCTTTTGGCCAGCGGGGGGTCCAGGGCCGTCGGGGTCTGGGGTGCCCCCAGCGGGCAGAGTGCCCCCCCGGGCTAGCACGTGAAGCCCGACGCGCGCTCGTTCCGCATCGCGCTGGTCGCGGACCGGTATGTGAACCCGCCGCCGGGCGGGCTGGACGCGGTCGCCGCCGCGGTCCAGGCCGGCTGGGGGGTCATGCAGTTGCCCGCCGACGACTACCCGGCCGAGGTCGCGGGGCCGCTCCTGGCCGAGGTGGCTGAGCAGGCGGAGGAGTTCACGCGGCACGGCTACGGCCTCGTTCTCGTCGGCGACCGCGAGGGGCTGGCGGAGGCGCTGGCCCGGACCGGCGTCGCGGTCCCGGATGGGATCACCCCGGACAGCTACGTTCAGCTCCTTGCATTTCTCAACGGGCGGCCCGCGCCGGCCGCGGCCCGCGACGCCGGCCGTCCTCCTGGCTGAGCCGTTAAAGGCACCCCGGGATCAGCGGCAGGCCGGCCGCGTCGGTCTGCACCCGCCAGAAGCTGCCCGTCCGCTGGGACGCCTCGATGTCGGGCACCTTGGTGGCGGTCACGTAGAGCACCGAACCGTCGAAGATGCAGTTCGTGGCGTGCTCGCCGAGGTTGATCTCGGTGAGCACCGCCCCCCCGGGGGAGATCACCGTGACCCCGCCGGAGATCGTCGTGGCGACGAACAGCCGTCCGTCCGCGGCGAAGGCCATGCCGTCGGGCACGTGCCCGTCCGAGAGCTGGCAGAACGTCTCCGGCTCGCCACCGTCATCGAGGCGGCGGACGCGGTGCGCCATGGACTCGGTCCAGTACAGGCGGCCGCCGGAGTCGAAGGCGATCCCGTTGGGGTAGACGCCGGGCAGTTCGAACAGCATCTCGCCCGCACCGCTCGCAGCGACGGCGAACAGCCGGCCGGGCGAGCGGGCGTCGAAGCGGAAATCGGATTCGGACCCGGACTCGGTGAAGTACAGCCGGCCGTCCGGGCCGAAGGCCAGGTCGTTCGGGCCGTACAGGGGGTAGCCGTCCACCTCGGCGAACATCAACTCGACGGACCCGTCCGGCTGTACCCGCTGGATGCCGGACACGGCGCTGGTATCGCCGCTGCCGGGGACGTTGCCGCCCTGGGTGACGTAGATGGCGCCGTCCGTGCCGAGCACCGTGCCCCACGGTGAGCCGCCGGTCCGGGCGTACGTGGAGATCTTCTCGTGCTGGTAGACCAGCAGCTCGCCGGTGTTGCCGTCGCACAGGACGATCCGCCCGTCGCCCATGACCGCCGGGCCCTCCGGGAAGCCGAGGCCAGAGGCAAGCAAAGTGGATTCCAAGGATCAGGTCCTTTCCCGGGTTCAGGCGAACGAGAAGTGCTCGAAGTCGAAGTCGGACAGCGGCTGGCCCACCCTGGCGGGCGAGTAGCCGGTGATCTTGGTGCTGTAGGCGTCGAGCGCGTCGATGAAGGCGGGGAGGATGTAACCGCCCTCGGTGAAGTCGATCATCTGCATCTCGTGCTCGATCGCCTTGCGGGTCACCGGGTTCGCGGTCGCGTTCGCCTGCTTGTACAGGTTGATGTAGCGCGGCTGCGCCCAGTGCGTCTCGTTGAACGGGGACGTCGGCAGCATCGACTGGGCGACCTGCGCCAGGTACGGCGAGTAGTTGTAGAAGTCCTGCGAGAACGCCCAGTGCAGGTAGTTGGGGCCGAAGAACGTGGTCGGGTCGACGGTCCTCAGGTTGATCGTGACCCCGGCGGCCTTGGCCTGCTGCTGGAGCACGGTCGCCATCGCGACGGTGCCGGTGGCCACCGCCGAGGTGACCAGCTGGACGGTGAGGTTCTGCTGGCCCGCCTTCTTCAGCAGGAACTTGGCCTGCGGGATGTCCTGCTGGCGGTGCAGTGAGCTGTCGAAGTTCGGGTCGTACGGGGAGAAGACGTCGGAGGCGGGGACCGCGAAGCCGTCCAGCGCCGACGCGATCAGCTGCGGGCGGTCGACTAGCAGCCGCAGCGCCTGCCGCACGTTGACGTCGCTGAACGGCGCCTGGTCGACCCGCATGGTGAACGGCGTGATGGCGCCGGTATGCGAGGCGACGGTGCGCACGCCGCTGTTCGTCTTCAGCACGGCGATCTGCGAGCCCTCCAGGGCGCCCGCGCCGTGGATGACCCCGGTGGTCAGCGCGTTCTGCAGCGACGTGCTGTCGCTGAAGTCGATGATGGTGATCGAGTCGGCGTAGGGCAGCCCGTGCTTCCAGTAGTGCGGGTTTTTGGTGAACACGCTGCGCTGGCCCGGCGTGAAGCTCTGGTACTTAAACGGCCCGGTGCCGTTCGGTACCTTCGGGTTGAACCCGGCCGGCACGACGTACAGGTAGTACCAGTACGCCAGCTGGTCGGCGAAGCTGCCGAACGGGATGGTCATCGGCACCAGGACGGTGCGGCTGTCCAGCTTTTTCAGGCCCTTGACGTCGATCGGCCCGAGCGAGGTCGCACCGCTCAGCTTGTTCGTGATGATCCGGGTCAGCGTGAAGATGACGTCGTCGGCGCCGAGCGGCTTGCCGTCATGGAACGTGATCCCGGGCCGGACCCGGATCACCCACTCCGAGGTCGACCCGTGCGGGCTGATCTCCTCGGCGAGGACGAGTTCGCTCTGCGCCTGCGTGTTCAGCTGGAGCAGCGGCTGGTAGAGGCACTGGGCGCGGGCGGTGTCGAGATAGGTGAGCCCCTTGTGCGGGTCGAGGGTGTCCGCGCCGGAACCGCCGGTGAGGCCGACCTTCAGCGCGCCGCCCTTCTTGGCCGCCCCGGGCGCGGCAGAGGGACCGGTGGACGGCGCCGAAGAGCCTCCGCCGCCGCACGCCGCCAGCAGGCTGCCCGCACCCGCCAACGCGCCGGTCGCAGCCAGCCCGCGAAGGAACTGCCGCCGGTCCGGGCCCCCGGGTGCCGTGTGCGCCCCAGGCTCCGTCCAGCCGTCCCCGTGATCGTTTTTACTCATGAGTTCTCGGCCTTTCAATCATTGACGGCAGGCGCACCAGGCTCAGTGGCCTCAGTGAACGCCTGCAGGACGAGCAGGCCCACCATATCGACGTGTGCCGCCGCCGCAGCGGCAGCCCCGGCGGAATCGCCGCGAGCTACCGCCTCGGCGATCCGCACGTGCCCCTCGGCGCAGTCGACCGAGTCGCCCGCGCTGGGCACGTCGCGCTGCCGGAGGGCCCCGGTGAGCGTGTACGCGTTGCCGATCAGCGTGGTCAGGTAGGGATTTGACGAGGCGGCTGCGAGCAGGTCGTGGAACGCCTCGTCGTGGCGCCGGAAGTCGTCCAGGTCCTGACTCCGGGCGGCAGTGAGAGAGGCAGTCGCCAGCTTGAGCAACCGGCTGCGCTGGGCTTTGGTGGCCCGCGCCGTCGCGAGGCTTGCCGCGAGCGTTTCCAGGGCGCCCCGCACCTCGTAGGTGTGCCTTATCGAGCCGGCCGACGGGCGGACGATCCGGCCGCCCCGGCCGTCTTCGGCTTCGATCAGGCCTATGGCCTGGAGCCTGAGCAGTGCCTCACGTACCGGGGTCTTGCTCACCCGCAACTGCTGTGCGAGGCCTGCCTCCGACACGCGCTCGCCCGGGGGCAGGCGCTTGCTGATGATCGCGTCCCGGAGGAGCTGGTAGACGATCTCGGTCAGGCTCTCCGGTTTCTCGGTGACGGGAGCGAGCCGCTGAACCATCCAGCCCCCAGGTGAGCAGATGCCAACGGGCTGCGGTACATGGCGACGATATACGGTATACGGCATATGCGACAGCCTCTGTGGCAAGACGGCAGCCGGCGGCCCGCGCAGGCCGCGTCGGCAGGCCGGGCGGACTCAACTTTCCTGTTCGGCGACGTAGTCTGGGCGGCTGATGATCCCCGTGACGGAGTCGCCGCGCAGGTACCGGCGCACGTTCTCGGCGGCCAGGCGGGCTGCGGACAGCATGGTCCCCGGCACGATGCTGGAATTGTGCGGGGAGCCGATCAGGTTGGGCAGGTCGAAGAAGGGGTAGTCGGTGCGGAACGGGCCGTCCCCGGCCGGCTCCTCCCACCAGGTGTCGATGCCCGCGCCGAATTGTGGGTGCGTGCGCAGGTGCTCGTACAGCGCACCCTGATCGATGATCGGGCCCCTGGCCACGTTGACCAGGATGGCGGTCGGCTTCATCAGGGCGAGCTCACGCCCGCCGAGCAGCCCGCGGGTGGCCAGGGTCAGCGGCAGCGAGATGACCAGCACGTCTGCGGCCGCGAGCACCCGGTCCAGGTCCGCCAGGGTGCCCACGAACTCGGCGGGCTCGCTGGTCCGGCCGCTGCGGTTCACCGCGTAGATGCGGCCGCCGAACGCCCGCAGCAGCCGCGCCGTAGTGGTGCCGATTCCGCCGAACCCGAGGATCGCGCAGACCGCGCCGTCCAGGGGCAGCGACGGCGCCCACTTGTCGAACCGGCCTGCGGCGAGGGCGGCGTGCCGCTGCGGCAGGTGTTTGGCGAGGGCGAGCGTCATCGCCAGCGCGTGCTCCGACACCGCCACCGCGTAGGCGCCGGCGTTGCTGGCCAAGGTCAGCCGCTCCGGCAGCGCGGCGAAGTCCAGCGCGTCGACACCGGCCGAGAGCAACTGGACGAAACGGAGCCGCGAGGCATCGGCAAGCGCGCCCGCTGGGATCTCCGCGGACGGCTGCCAGGCGAGCAGCGCCTCGGCGGGCCGCAGGGCCTGCCTGCGCTGCGCGTCGTCCAGGTCATAGGTGCAGACGACCGTGGCGGCACCAGCCAGGACCTCCGCGTTGATCCGGGTGAATGCCTCATCGACGGGGTAGCTCACGGCCACCAGCCGCTCCTGGGTCATCGGCCGCCCTTCCAGTCGCGTGATGCCATGCTGGCACGCATGCGCCGATTCTCGCCCAGGCGGGCGGACCACAATGAGTCTGGAGGATCTTGTGCCTGATCTGCGTGAGTCGCTGAGGCATGGCCCGGTCGTGTGCGCCGAAGGCTACCTGTTCGAGTGCGAGCGGCGCGGCTACCTCCAGGCGGGCGCGTTCGTCCCCGAGGTCGTGCTGGATCACCCCGAGGTCGTCAGCGGGTTGCACCGCGAGTTCGTGCACGCGGGCTCCGACGTCGTCGAGGCGTTCACGTACTACGGTCACCGGGAGAAGCTGCGCGTCATCGGCAAGGAGGACATCCTCGAGCCGCTCAACCGGCAGGCCCTGTCGATCGCCGCTGAGGTGGCGAAGGAAACCGGCGCGCTGCTGGCCGGGAACCTGTGCAACACGAACGTCTACGAGCCCGGCCCGTCCGCTGAGCGGGCCGTCCGGTCCGCGTTCGAGGAGCAGGTGGGCTGGGCGGCCGAGGCTGGCGTGGACTTCGTCATCGCGGAGACCTTCAGCTGGGCTGGTGAGGCGCAGCTCGCCCTGGAGGCCATCCGCGCCGCGGGCCTGCCCGCGGTGGTGACGTTCGCCGTGCACCGGGAAGGGACCTTGCGTGACGTGGCCAGCCCGGCCGACGCTTGCCGGCAGGCGGAGCAGGCCGGGGCCGACGTGGTGGGCCTCAACTGCATTCGCGGCCCGCGGACCATGCTGCCGCTGCTGGGGCCGATCGTCGCCGCTGTGTCCTGTCCGGTCGCGGCGCTGCCGGTGCCCTACCGGACAACCGACGAGGAGCCCTCCATGCAGGCGCTGCGGGACCCCGGCCGCGGTGGGGCCCAGGCCTTCCCCGTTGCGCTCGACCCCTTCACCTGCACCCGGGTGGAACTCGGTGAGTTCGCCACGGCCGCCCTGGCGCTCGGCGTCCGGTACCTGGGCGTGTGCTGCGGTGCCGCGCCGCACCACGTGCGGGCGGTGGCCGAGGCGGCAGGCAAGGAACCGCCCGCGTCGCGCTACTCGCCGGACATGACGAAGCACTCGTTCCTCGGGTCGGACCCCGCCATCACCAAGAGCTACCGCGAATACGCCCCGAACCTGTAGCAGGAGATAACCCATGAGCACCCCCGCCCACGCGCGGTACGTCATCATCGGCGCCGGCGTCCACGGCCTGTCCACGGCGTGGCACCTGGCCAGGGAACTGGAGGCGCGCGGGGCCGGTGGCGGCGGGGACGTCGTGGTCGTCGACAAGACCGGCGTGGGCGCGGGTGCGTCCGGGATCGCCTGCGGCACGGTGCGCAACAACTACTTCCAGCCCGCCATGCGCGAGCTCATGGCGCACAACGTGTCGGTGTGGGAGTCCGACCCGGAGGCGTTCGCCTACCACCCGGTTGGCTTCCTGCAGGCCGCGCCCGAAGCCATGCACGCGGACGTGGTGCAGATCTACGAGGAACAGAAGGCGATCGGGTACCGGTCCGTCCTCATCGAGGGCGAGGCGGACTGCCGCGCCTACATGCAGGACATGTTCCCCGACTGGCAGGCGGCCGGGGCGACCACGGTCCTGCACGAGAAGCAGGGAGGGTACGCCAACAACCGGCGCTCGCTGGACGGCCTGGCGGGCAAAGCCCGGGGGATGGGTGTCCGGATCGAGGCGGGCACCCGGGTGACCGGCCTGCGGCGGTCCGGCGTCGCGATCACCGCGGTCGAGACCGACCGGGGGAGCATCGCCTGCGACCACGTCATCGTCGCGGCCGGGCCGTGGATCCGTGATATCTGGGCGATGCTCGAGTTGCCGGACCACACCGACGTCACCGGCCCGGACGGGACCGTCTACCCCGGGCGGCCCATGTGGACCTACTGGGCGCTCCAGGAAGGAACGCTCGAGGTCGATCCGGGCACGCTCACGACCAGCGACGGCGCGCTCCCGCCCGTGGTCCACGTGGATTCCGACGTCCCGCTCTACGACGACATCGACGGGTCTCTCATCACCGACGCGATGTGGGGCATCTACTTCAAGCCGGACTTCTGTTTCGGCGGGGTCCAGGGCGGCAGCGCGCCGTATGTCGTCGACCGCCCGGCCGCGGAGGTCGCAATCGACCCGTACGGCACCGCCAGCCCCGAGTTTGTCGTGGGCGAGGGCTTCACCCGGATGTGGACCTCCGGGCTCGCGCACTGCCTGAAGCGGTTCGAGAAGCAGCGCCACCTGTACCGCAGGGAGCCCTCCGGGGGCATCGGGGCGTTCACCCCGGACAGCTTCCCGGTCTTTGACGTCTTCGGCCAGAACGCGTACGTGATCGCCGACTCCAACCATGGCTACAAGATGATCGGCGTCGGCGCGCTGGTGGCCAGGGAACTGCTCGGCGAGCGGCAGGCGCTGCTGGAGCCGTTCCGGTTCTCCCGGTACCGGACCGGCAAGCTGCACCCCGTCAGCCACTCACCGTTCCCGTGGAGCTGAACGGTTCCGCCACAGGTAACGCGCGTACCAATCAGGCGAGGGGCAGGCCTGCCTGCCGCGCAAGGCGACCGCGCGCGAAGCTTCGTTTCGTCAGCTGAAGAGCGCCCTGCCCGCAGCCACGTGGTCAGGAGCGGAACGGAGCGGAGGGTCCGATGTCAGACTCATTCGGAAACGCGCAATGGTACAACGCTGGGATGCCTGCTTCCGGCGGCCAGGAGATGCGGCCAGCAGAGCGGCAGGCCATGCAGCCTCCCTATCCCACCACCCCACCCAAGATTTCTCACTCCACCACCCCAACCAGGTTCGTCATCGTCACGGGACGCGCCCGGACGGCAGGCTGGCTCGTGCTGGGTGGCGGCGCCGCGCTGCTGCTGTCAGCATTCCTGCCGTGGTTCAGCTTCCTGGGGATCGTAGGTGCCCACCTTCCGGCGGGGTACTTCCTCGCCTTCGGCGCCGTGGGCTCCCTCCTGGCGTATTTCGGCATCCGGGCACTGAAGGACCGGGTAACCCACGCGATCATGAGGACCCTGTGGGTGCTGGCCGCGATCGCCGCCATCGTGGCGGTGGGAGTCTTCGCCGAGGGACAGAACCTGGCCAGCCAGTCGTACGGGACCGTGACCCCCGCGTCGGGCTTCTACCTGGGACTTCTCGGCCTGGTCTCGACGGTCGCCGGAACCATCCTGCTCCAGACCACCCGCCGGTCAACGCCTGACGCCAGCGGCCGCTAGATCATCACCGCGCCGCCGGTGACATCGAGGACCAGCCCGGTGATCCAATCGGCGGCGTCGGAGGCCAGGAACGGCGCGTTCATCGAGCACCGGCCCTGACCTTCGCGGACCTGCGCCAACTCCCCGAGCGGGGCGCTGGCGACCCGCGGGTCTGAACAGCTCCCCCCGGACCTGGCAGGTCAGGTCGCCATCGGGTTGCGCATCGTGCGGACGAGGACCTGCGGGCCGATCTTGATGTTGTCGCCGAGGCGGATCAGGAACCGGGCCACATCGACCACCTCATCGACGCTAAGGAAGCTGTCGCGGTTGGCGCCGGGGACCACGTCGCCCAGGGGGGCGTCCACGAACCCGGGACAGATCACCCAGGCCTTGATCCCGTTGTCGTGGTTGGCGTCCTGGATGACCTCGGTCAGCGCGCCCAGCGCGTGCTTGCTGACGCAGTAGGCGGCCAGGCTCGGGACGATCGCCACTCCGGCCTCGCTGCCGATGTTGACCACCCGGCCGAAGCGGCGTTCCTGCATGCCGGGCAGCACAGCGGCGCACAGGTAGGCGGCTGCCCGCACGTTGACCGCGAACGTATGGTCCCATTCGCCGATGGTGGTGGCCTCCAGCGGCTTCCACAGCCCAACGCCGGCGTTGTTGACAAGCACGTCCACCGGGCCCAGCTCGGCGACGGTGCGGGCCAGCAGGCGCGCCAGCGAGCCGTCGTCGGCCAGGTCGGTGACCACCGGGACGGCCACCCCACCCGCATCGCGGATCCCGGTCGCCACGGCTTCGAGCCGCTCGCCGCGCCGGGCCGCGAGCGCCACCCGGGCGCCCTCCGCGGCCAGCATCGCTGCCAGGCCCGACCCGATCCCCGACGAGGCGCCGGTCACCAGCGCCACCCGATCCGCCAGCGCCGTCATGTTGCGGCCTCCCCCTTGCGCGGCCTCACCGTGAGCCCGCCCGGCGAGTATCCCACCCGTCAGGCGCTGCCCGCCGCCGCCCTCGCCGCCCTTACGGCGTCGACGTCCGCGGCTGACCCCGTCCTGCGGGGACTCTTTCAGCAGGCCCGCCAGCACCACCGGCTGGGACTTCGGGCGTGTGGCGGGGAACGGCTACGCGGGCTGTGGTTGCCGCTGCCGGATGGTGCCGTCGGCCATGATGTCGCCATCGGGGCACCGCCATCGGACCTTGCCGCCTTCGAACTGGTCCTGGTACAGCGACGCGTAGACGCCATCTTGGCGCAGCAGGGAACTGTGGGCTCCGGATTCCACTACGCGTCCAGCGTCGATGACGTTGATGACGTCGGCGTTGACGATCGTGGACAGGCGGTGGGCGATGGCTATGGTGGTCCGCGATCCCATGAGAGCGTCGAGGGCCTTCTGGACCTCGCGCTCGCTGGCTGTGTCGAGTGCCGAGGTCGCCTCGTCCAGGATCAGGATGCGGGGGTCGTGCAGCAGCACCCGCGCGATGGCCAGGCGCTGTTTCTCGCCGCCGGACAGGCGGTAGCCCCGCTCGCCCACGATGGTGTCGTAGCCGTCGGGGAACTGCATAATCCGGTCGTGGATGTACGCCGCGCGGGCGGCCTCTTCGACCTCCGCCAAGGAGGCGGCGGGACGGCCGTAGCGAATGTTGGCCAGGATGCTGTCGTGGAACAGGTAGCTCTCCTGGGTCACGAAGCCGATGGCGGCAGCCAGCGATGCCTGGCGGACGTGCCGTACGTCCATGCCGTCGATCTGGACCGAACCGCCGGTCACGTCGTACAGCCGCGGGATCAGGTAGCTGATGGTGGTCTTGCCGGCCCCGCTCGGCCCGACCAGCGCCACGAGATGGCCGGGGTCGGCTTCGAAGCTGACGCCCGCCAGCGCGTCCTGCGACGTGCCGGGGTAACGGAAATAGACCTCCCCGAGCGCCACCCGGCCGCCACTGCCACTCACCGGCAAATCCACGGCATCGGGGGCATCGACGATATCGGGCCGCAGGTCCAGGTACTCGAAGACCCGGTCGAACAGCGCCAGGGACGATCGCAGCTCCACCGAGACCTGCAGTAGCTGCCCGATCGGGAAGTACAGGCGGGTCTGCAGCGTGGTAAACGCTACGACGGTGCCCGCAGAGATGGGCGTGCCGTGCGCCAGCAGCAGGCCGGCGATCAGGTACACCGCGGCCGGGGTGATCGACAGGAACGACTGGACGATCGCGTAGAAGCCTTGGCCGATCATCTGCTGGCGGACTTCGAGGTCGGCCAGGCGCTGATTCTCCTGGTGGTAGCGGGCGGAGTCGCGCGCCTGGTTGCCGAACACCTTCGCCAGCAGCACCCCGGATACCGACAGGGTTTCCTCGGACCGGGCGCTCATCGCCGCCAGCGACTCCTGGGTCGAGCGCGCCACCCGGCGGCGCCGGTCGCCGACGATCTTGGTGAGCCAGAAGAACGCGGGCACGGTGATGACCGCCACGACGGTCAGCTGCCAGCTGATGATGAGCATGGCGACGACGGTCGACACGAAGATGACGACGTTGGCCAGGATGGTCGAGGCGGTGGTGGTGACAACCGACTGGACGCCACCCACGTCGTTGGCCAGCCGGGACTGGATCTCGCCCGTCTTTGTGCCGGTGAAGAAGGCGAGGGACAGCGTCTGCAGGTGCGAATAGAGCCGGTCGCGCAGGTCTCGCATGACCTGCTGGCCAACCCGCGTGGTCTCGTAGGTCTGCAGGATGCCGATGGCGCCATTGACGATCGGGACGGCAGCCATGATGGCGACCAGGGTGACGAGCAGCCGGACGTTGGGGCCGCCGGGGACGAACAGGGCCCTGTTGAAGACCTCCCGGATGAGCAGCGGGTTGATGATGCCGATCGTCGAGGTCACCACGATCAGCCCGACGACGGCGGCCACCTGTACCCGGTAGGGGCGAAACAGCGGCACCACCCGGCGGGCGGTGTTCCGATTCGTATGGGCGGGTGCGGCCGGGTTCCCGCTGGCCGAAGACGGGGGCCCCGGGGCTGTCATGGCACCCACCGGCAGGCTGATGTCGTGCCCGGCTCAAGCCCGGCCGCTGTGTACACCTTCATGCCCGGCCTCCTCCGCAGCGCGTCCTGGCAGGGGTGAGCGGTGTTCGCCCTCAGCCGGAGCCCGCCGGCATAGATCCTCCGCCAACCAGGATCACGCAGGCGCGCCCGCTGGGCCAGCCTGATCCTGCCTGGCTTGCGGGCGGGGTGTGGTCATGGGGCCAGGGCGGCGAGCAGGGTGGGCGGGTCGTAGCCGCCGCGGTGCAGGATGCCGTCGATGAACAGGGTGGGGGTGCCGAGGACCGGCTGCGCCCGCCGATCCGGATCAGGTCGGGGCCGGTGCCGGGTCCATGCCGCCATCGTCCAGTCCTGGCAGGTGACCCCGCATCACCGGGATCCGGTGACCGCCCGGGCTAGCGCCTGCGGCTGGCGGCCAGCAGCCGCAACTCCCGGGCGCGCCGCACGGCCGAGGACCGGTCACGGACCTGGAGTTTGGCGTAGATGCTGCGCAGGTGCGTGCTGACGGTGTTCAGCGAGACCGACAGTTCGCCGGCGATCTCGGGCCGGGACAGGTTCGTCGGCAGGTACCGCAGCACCCGGAGCTCGCCCGGGCTGAGCTCCTCCGCCGGCGGCAATGAGGACGGCTCCTTGGCCACCGGGGATGAGCCGTGCAGGACGTCGAGGATGTCGGCGAGCAGCGTGGCGTGCGCGGTCTGGTGCCGGGGCAGCGCCTCAAGCAGCTCCCGGGAGCCGGTCATCGCGAACGGCAGGATCAGCCGGTCCGACTCCGCCAGGGCCAGTGCGCGTTCCGCCGCCTGGTTCGCCGCGCGCTGGTCACCGAGCTCACGATGGGCGAGCCCGGCCAGCAGGTGCGCCTCCACGACGGTGACGTAACCAAGGACCGGTGCCGTGCCATCGAGAACATCGTGCACCGCGCCCAGGGCGGCGGCCGGATCGCTTTCCGCGAGGCAGATCGCCGCGCGGGCGTTGCGGATCTCACCGGAGCTGGCCCGCTGGTCATCAAGCGCCGCGAGGCGGGCGCGGGCCTCGCCGGCCAGCCCGAGGCGGGCCTGGGTGGCGATCAGCCAGCCGGTCACCTGGCTCGCCAGCGCCTGCGATCCCTCCAGCTGCGAGGCCAGGTCCTCGGCCGCGCCGAACTCCTCGATCGCCTCGCGGTGGCGGCCGCGGCCGGCGTGCAGCATCCCGGCCGTCTGGTGCAGCAGCAGCCTGATGTCCGGCCCGGTGTCTGTTTGCAGAGCCCGTTCGGTGCGCCGCAACCACCGCTCACCCTCGTCGAACTCTCCCAGCAACACCGACGTGCCGGCCATGGTCATCAGCGCGGGTGCGATCACCGGTTCGGTGCCCCAGCCGTGCCGTTCGGCGAGCGCGATCGCCTCGCGGCAGCGCCGCTGGGTCCTGGCGAACGCATCGCTCTTTGGCGTGGCAGCACCACGGAAGATAGACGCGAAACCGAGCTGCGCGAGGCAGCCAACTTCCAGGTAGGGCCGGCCGATCTCCCGGGCCAGGTCGGCGCCCTCCCGGAGGTGGCGTTCCGCGTCTGGCAGCCCCAGGGACCACGCCTCGACGGTGCCCAGATTCATCAGCGCCACCGCCCGCAGGTCGCTGCCCAAGGCGATGTCTTCGTCGGACGGCCCGGTCACCGGGGAGGCCAGGAATCGGGCCTGCTCGATGACGCCGGCCAGGTCGCCGCGCCGCCTGGCTAGCGACAGCTGCAGCGACGCGACCGCCACCCGGAGGCGGCGCTGGCGACCCGGCGGCCTCGTCGCGGCGTACGTCTCGGCGACCGCCAGGTGCGCGGTCGCCTCGTCCAGGCGCCCCTGGACCAGGTCACCCCCGGCGCGCACCAAAGCCAGCTCGGGGTCATCCACGCCCGGCGGGAAGGCCCGCACCAGCGCCTGCATGGTCTGCGCTTGCCCGTCGAGGGTCAAGCTGAACGAATAGTCGGCGAGCAGGCGGGCCGCCTCCGGCCAGTCACCAGCTGCCTGGGTGTGCCGGATCGCGTCGGCCACCTGGCCGTGCTGGGCGAACCATCCGGCGGCGCGCTGGTGCAGCGCGGGTATTTCCGCAGGCAGCGTCCGGCGCAGCTCCAGCCGGAGCAGATCGGAGAACAGGCGGTGGTAGCGGAACCAGGTGCGTTCGGGGTCGAGCGATTCGACGAACGCGTTGGCGTCCTCGAGGTCCAGCAGGATCCGTTCCGAGCCAGGCCGGCCGGTCAGCAAGTCGGCCAGCTCGCCGTTGACCCGGTCGAGCAGCGAGGTGCGCAGCAGCAGATCCTGAACGTCGGGCGGCTGGCGGTCGAGCATCTCGGCGATCAGGTACTCCGCGACCGTGCGGTCGCTGCCGGAGAATTCGGCGACAAAACGCTCCGGGTCGGGGTGATCAGCCAGCGAGATCGCCGCGAGCCTCAGCCCCGCGGCCCACCCTTCCGTCCGCTGGTGCAACAGCGCGACCCCGGCGTCCGACAGCGCGACACCCGAGGCGTCGAGCAGCTCGCGCGTTTCGCGCTCGGAAAAGCGCAGATCCGCCGCCCGGATCTCGGCTAGCTCGCCCGCCAGACGCAGCCGGTGCAGCCGCAGCCGCACATCGTGACGCGTGGTCAGGATCGCGTGCACCTGCGGGGGGAGGTTCGTCAGCAGACGGGTGAGCTGAGCGGGGGCCTCTGGCGAGCGCAGCTCGTGGAGATCCTCAATGACCAGCGTGATGTCATGCGCATCGGCGAGCTCCGACAGCACCCGGTCGACCATCGCCGGCGCGTCGAAGCCGGGTGTCGCTGCTGGCAGTTCCGCGCCGCTGTTTGAACCGGTGGCGTGACGGACCGCGCCGAGGAGGGTCAGCCAGAACTGCTGGGCGTCCCGCTGGTCGCGTTGCACCTGCACCAGGGCGAGCCGGCGCGGGTGGCCCGGCCGGCCGGCCCAGGCGCGCAGCAGTGACGTCTTCCCGCTGCCGGCCGGCGCCGAGATGACCGTCACCTTGCTCGCCGCCGCGTGGTCCAGGGCAGCGACAAGATCACCCCGGTCGATTAGCCGGGGAGTTGCTGGAGCCACCGTCACAGGCCTGCCTTGATATCTACACCTGACACCCTGGCGCCGGTCACGCAGTCCTGGCACCTTCTGCCTCGGTATCAGGCCAGCGCACCCACTGTCAACGGCGGGCGAACCGGGCGGTTCTGCCGCGCTGTCATCCAGTGCCGCCGCCGCGATCCCATCCCGCCCGGCGTCGTCCCGGTGCGGCGAATCACCTGGACCCGGTGACGACCTCTCACCTGCCTGTTAGCAACCATGGGCGCGTCGGTCCCTTGGCCAGCAACAGAGAAGAAGTGGTGAATCTCATGCCTGATGCCACCGCCACCCCCGTCGACAGCGCCCGGGACCGGCGGTGGCTCATCCTGGGCGTGATCGGCATCGCGCAGCTCATGGTGGTCCTGGACCTGACGGTGATGAACATCGCGCTGCCATCCGCGCAGCGGGCGCTGCACTTTTCGACCGTGGACCGGCAGTGGGTGGTCACCGCCTACACCCTGGCGTTCGGCAGCCTGCTGCTGCTCGGCGGCAGGCTCGCCGACCTGCTCGGCCGGAAGGTCACGTTCCTGACCGGGCTGGCCGGCTTCGC
>Ga0207684_10002268_pt1 | contig 19579 bp, 15 predicted proteins | sample KBSK5501metaG_FD_184342 | JGI IMG/M metagenome (GOLD analysis project Ga0207684, IMG submission 184342) | Corn, switchgrass and miscanthus rhizosphere microbial communities from Kellogg Biological Station, Michigan, USA - KBS K5-50-1 metaG... | ecosystem: Host-associated > Plants > Roots >...
GCGGCGCTGGCCGCCTTCGGTGCTTTGATGATGGCCGGGGAGGGCCTCATCGTCGTCATCGTCGTCGTGCCCGTCATGGCAGCCTCGCGCAACGCATCACATCAACATGTTGTTGCGGATCAGCCCGACCGCGAGGCCTTCGAGCTCGAACTCGATGTCGCTGGCGCCGCTCGTGGGCACGACGATGGTTTCGAAGTCGGGGTTCTCGGGGATCAGCTCGATGCTGTTGCGCGTGCGGCGGAAGCGCTTGACGGTGACTTCGTCGCCGAGCCGCGCGACGACGATCTGGCCGTTCTTCGCCTCCTTGGCCTTCTGCACGGCGAGCAGGTCACCATCCATGATGCCGGCGTCGCGCATGCTCATGCCGCGCACCTTCAGCAGATAGTCGGGGCGGCGCGCGAACAGGCTCGCCTCCATCAGGTAGGTCTGGTCGATGTGCTCTTGCGCGAGGATCGGGCTGCCCGCCGCGACCCGCCCGACCAGCGGCAGCGACAGCTGTGCGAGGCTGGGCAGCGGCAGGCTGAACTGCTTGCCGCGCGACTCGTTCAGCGCGCGCAGCGTATCGGAGCGCAGCCGGATGCCGCGCGACGTGCCGCCGATCAGCTCGATCACTCCCTTGCGGGCCAACGCCTGCAGGTGCTCCTCGGCGGCGTTGGCCGAGCGGAAGCCGAGCTCGGTTGCGATCTCGGCGCGGGTCGGCGGGGCGCCGGTGCGCTGGATGGCGCTTTGCACCAGGTCGAGAATCTGCTGCTGGCGATCGGTGAGCTTGGGTTTCTCTTGCACGGTGGCCCTTCCTGCGCGAGTTTTTCCTCGATGATGGGTGGCGTGCCGGCCTGGCTCATTGCTCACGGGTGTGGTCACCGGTGTGCTCAGGAGCAGCCTGGCAATCCATCCAGTCCTGTATTTTCATCCAGCCTCGCAAAAAATGCAAAGCAGTTCCACGCAGACCTCGAGGTCCGTCATCGTCGTGCTGGGAACCGGCGGCACGATCGCCGGCACGGCAGCAAGCGCCGACGACAACGTCGGCTACACGGCGGCGCAGCGCGGCGTCGCGCAGCTCGTCGTGGCGGTGCCGCAGCTCGCGTCGTCGGCGATCGAAACCGAGCAGGTCGCGCAGCTCGACAGCAAGGACATGGGCCACGCGGTCTGGCTGCGGCTCGCGCAGCGTGTGGCGTTCCACCTGGCGCGCGACGACGTCGCCGGCATCGTCGTGACCCACGGCACCGACACGCTCGAAGAGACCGCCTGGTTCCTGCAGCGCGTGCTCGCGCCGGCCAAGCCGGTCGTGCTGACCGGCGCGATGCGGCCGGCGACCTCGCTGCACAGCGACGGGCCGCAGAACGTGGCCGATGCGGTCGCGGTGGTGCGCGAGCGCGGCGCGCGCGGGGTCGTGGTCGCATTCGCCGGCGTTGTGCACGGCGCGCGCGACGTGCGCAAGGTCCACCCGTATCGGGTCGATGCGTTCGGCTCGGGGGATGCCGGGCCGATTGCGCGGGTCGAGGAGGGAGCGCTGCGCCGGCTGCGCGATTGGCCCGGCGCATCCGGCACGGGCCATGTCGTCGGACTCGCGCGGCTGCCGCAGGACGCGGCGCAGTGGCCGTGGGTCGAGATCGTGACGAGCGGCGTGCAGGCCGGCGGCGCGGCCGTGCACGCCCTGGCGGCGGCCGGCGTGCGCGGTCTTGTGGTGGCGACAACCGGCAACGGCACGGTGCACGCCGATCTGGAGATGGCACTGCGCGCGGCGCAGATGCAAGGCATCGCTGTGCTGCGTGCGACGCGCTGCCTCGATGGCCGGATCGTCGAGCCGGCGTCACCGGGCGCCGACGCCTTGCCGTCGGCCGGCGATCTGACGCCGGTCAAGGCGCGCATCGAGCTGATGCTGCGCCTGATCGAAGGGAACGGAAACCCCGAAACCCGTTCGGGCTAAGGTATCGAAGCCCTCTCGCGCGGGCCCTTCGATACCTTCAGGGCGAACGGAGCGCGCGGGTGGGCACTGCTCCCGATCCCGTTCGGGCTGAGGTATCGAAGCCCTGTGGCGAGAGCGCTTCGATACCTCAAGCGCGAACGGGCTTCTTTTGCCCGTTGCAGAGCTGCCTCAGGCCACCGTCAGCGTCACCTCGATGTTGCCGCGCGTCGCGTTCGAGTACGGGCAGACCTGGTGCGCGGCTTCGACGATCTTCTCGGCGGCGGCGCGTTCCATGCCGGGCACCGTGACCGTCAGCGCGACCTGGATGCCGAAGCCGGCCGGGATCGGGCCGATGCCGACGTCGGCCTTGATCGAGGTCTCGGCCGGCAGCGTGACCTTCTGCTGGCCGGCGACGAACTTCATCGCGCCGATGAAGCAGGCCGAGTAGCCCGCGGCGAACAGCTGCTCCGGGTTCGTGCCGACGTTGCCGGCGCCGCCGAGCTCCTTCGGCGTCGTCAGCTTCAGGTCGAGCACGCCGTCGGACGATTTGGACGTGCCTTCGCGGCCGCCGGTCGAGGTGGCGTGGGCGGTGTAGAGGACTTTGTCGAGCTTCGTGGTCATCGTGATCTCCTGGTTGTCACGGGTGGGGTGGCGGTGTCGAACGACTCGGCGTTCGCCGAATCGCCGTGCGCGACCATGCGGGCGCGCAGGGTCTGCAGTTGGGTCGTCAGCGCGACCAGCTCGGCCACGCCGCAGCCGGTGGCTGCGGCGAGCTCGACCGGCACATGTGCGGCCTTGCGGCGCAGCGCTCGGCCGGAGGGCGTCAGCGTGACGATCACGCGGCGCTCGTCGGCCGCGTCGCGCTCGCGCTCGATCCAGCCGGCGGTCTGCATGCGCTTGAGCAGCGGTGTCAGCGTGCCGGAGTCGAGAAACAGGCGCGCGCCGAGCTCGTTGACCGCGATCGCGTCGGTTTCCCACAGCACCAGCAGCACGAGGTACTGCGGATAGGTCAGGCCGAGCGGTGCGAGCAGCGGTTTGTACAGCTTGGTCATCGCGAGCGACGTCGAATACAACGCGAAACACAGCTGGCGGTCCAGCCGTTGCATCGTGTCGGGGTCGAGGCGCGAGGGCATGGTGTGAATGGTATTCGAATTGATGGCAATTCAATTGCGAACAACTTAATTCCGACCGACAACCAGGGGTTTGCGACGGCCCCCTGACGGCCCACTGTTCATGCGACAGCCCGCACCCGCGGCAGGCACACGGTGAAGCGGCTGCCGCGCCCGGGCTCGCTGGCGACCTCGACGGTGCCGTCCATCTGCCCGACCAGCATCTTCACGACCGTGAGCCCGAGCCCGGTGCCGGGCACGTCCGCCGCCTTGGCCAGCCGCTTGAACGGCTGGAACAACTGGCTCATCTCGGCCGGCGTGAGGCCGGCGCCTTCGTCGGCGATGTCGAGGAAGACGCGATCGCCCTGGTCGCGGCAGCTGATGGTCATGCGGCCGCGGCGCCGGTTGTACTTGCAGGCGTTGCTGAGCAGGTTGACGAGCACCTGCTGCAGCCGGTGCGGGTCGGCGAGCACCGGCGCGAGCCGCTCCGGCAGCTCGTTGCGCGCGTCGATCTCGAAGCTGCGGCGTTCCGGCTCGATCAGCGCGAGGCTCACGTCGACCGCCGCGCGCAGGTCGGTCGGCTCGGCGCGGACCATCACGTGGCCCGAATCGATCGAGGTGATGTCCAGCACGTCGTCGACCAGATGCAGCAGATGCCAGCCGCTGTCGAGCAGCAGCTTGATGCGCTCGGCCTGGCGCGGGTGCAGCGGCTCGTCGGTGTCCATCTCCATCACCTGCGCGAAGCCGAGGATCGCGTTCAGCGGCGTGCGCAGCTCATGGCTCAGGCGCGACAGGAACTCGCTGCGCGCGCGGGCCGTACGCTCGGCGGCCTCCTTCTCGAGCTGGACCGACGCACGCGTGACCTCGTCGGTCACGTCGCGCAGCAGCCCGATCATCTGCGCCCCGTCGGGCGAGCGCGTCGTCGGCCCGCCCGCAGTACGCACCGCGCCGATGGCTTCGATGTGGCGCAGTTCGCCGTCCGCGCGCAGGACGCGGTAGCGGGTGCGCAATCGACCGCCGTCGCGGCCGGCGGATCGCTTCACCTCGGCGATGCGTTCGCGATCGTCCGGGTGCAGCAACGCGTCGGTCGCGCTGCGCGGGACCGGGCTCGGCGGGTCCACATGCACCGCATGAGCGGCATCGGCCGCGTCGGCCGGCACGTCGACGGCGCCGGACGCGGGCGTGAGCCCGTAGATCTCGCGCGCCCGCGCGTCGAGCTCCAGCGAGTCGTCGTCCGGGTGCCAGACGAACAGGCCGATGTTCGCGGCGTCCGCGGCGAGGGCCCAGCGCTGGTTCACGTCTTCCAGTGCGCGCTGCTGCGCGAACCGGGCGCGCAGCGACGTTACGGCGAACCAGGCGCCGCCGAGCGCCAGGCCGAGCGCGAGCAAGAGGTTCGCGATCGTCAGCGCCGTCTCGACGATGCGCGAGGCGTGGCCGAGCGAGCTCGTGAAGTGGATCTCGGCATCGACGAGGCCCGTCTCGAGGCGGTCGAGCTCGTCCATCAGCGGCGCCATCGCGGTCGGGTTCGCGTCGAGCCGGGCCTGCATGCAGATGCGCCGCGCGAGCGCGCGCAACTGCTCGATCAGCGCATCGCCGTGCTGCCAGTCGGCGATCGCGTCGCGCATCGGCGGCAGCGAGCGGAAGTTCAGGTACAGGCTGATCATGCCGTCGATGTCGGCGGCCGCGTTGCCGCCGCGCAGGAAGCCGGCGGTGGCCACGGCGAGATTCGGCGGCGCCTCGTCGAGCGCGAGGCGCGCGTCGCGGTCGCCGAGCGGCACGTCGAGCAAGGTGTCCACGCGGCTGCAATCGGTGTTCGGCTGAGCGCGCAGGAACGCCACCGCGCGGCTGCGCGCCTTCGACCACAAGCTCTCGCCGCCGGCATACGCGCGAGCTGCCGAGAGCGCATGGAAGCCGCCGACGCTGACGGCGACCAGCGTGATCGTCGCCACGGCCAACGGCCCCAGCACGCGCAGGTACACCGTTCGATCGGAGCGCTCACCCGCCATGCTCGACCTCCCGAAGGAGAAGGATGACGAGCGCGAATGTATCGGAGATTAAGTGTTTGCCGGGGCGTCCACGGCCCCTAGAACGTCGAGTTGTGCGCTCAAGTCGAGCCAGCGCGATTCGAGCGTCTCGATCTCCTCGCCGATCTGCTTCAGGCGCCGGCCGTGCTCGGCCCGCTGCTCGGGGTTCAACTCGGGCTGCGCGATCGCGGCTTCGAGCGTGTCGCGGTCGCCCATCAGCACGCCGAGCCGGTTGTCGACGCGGTTGAGTTCCTTGCGCAGCGGCTTCATCTGCTCGGTGCGCTGCTGGCGCGCGGCCGCAGCAGCCTTGCGGTCCTCCTGCGGACGCGCGGCTGCGGCGGCCGGCCGGGCGGGCGCTGCAGCGACGCTTTTCGTTTGCGCCTTCGTCTGGTCCTTCGCCTGCTCCTTGCTGCGCTCGAGCAGCCAGCGCTGGTAGTCGTCGAGGTCGCCGTCGAACGGCTCGAGCGTGCCGTCGGCGACGAGCCAGAACTCGTCGCAGACCTCGCGCAGCAGCGCGCGGTCGTGGCTCACCAGCATCACGGTGCCGTCGAACTCGTTCAGCGCCATCGACAGCGCCTCGCGGGTCGTCAGGTCGAGGTGGTTGGTCGGCTCGTCGAGCAGCAGCAGGTTGGGGCGCTGCCAGACCAGCATCGCGAGCACGAGCCGCGCCTTCTCGCCGCCGGACAGCGTGCCCACGGCCTGGGTGACCATGTCGCCGACGAAGCGGAACGAGCCGAGGAAGTCGCGCAGCTCCTGCTCGCGCGCGGCCGGGCCGACGTCGCGCGCCAGTCTCACCATGTGCATCAGCGCGCCGTCGGTGAGCGACAGCACGTCGAGCTCCTGCTGCGCGAAGTAGCCGATCGACAGGCCTTTGCCCTGCGTGATCGTGCCGGCCAGCACCGGCAAGTCGCCGGCCACGGTCTTCACGAAGGTCGACTTGCCTTGGCCGTTGGCGCCGAGGATGCCGATGCGCTGGCCGGCGAGCACCGAGCGGTCGATGCCGTTGACGATGCGCGTCTCGCGCGGCGGACTGGCGTGCGACGGGTCGTCGCTGCGGTATCCGCAGGCGACGTCCGAAAACGCGAGCATCGGGTTCGGCAGGCTCAGCGGCTCGCGGAACTCGAACTGGAAGTCGCTGCTGGTCAGCACCGGCGCGAGCTTTTCCATGCGCGCGAGCGCCTTCACGCGGCTTTGCGCCTGCTTCGCCTTGCTGGCCTTGGCCTTGAAGCGGTCGATGAACTTCTGCAGGTGCGCGACTCGTTCCCGCTGCTTCGCGTAGTTCGCCTGCGCCTGTTCGAGGCGCTCGGCACGCATCTCTTCGAACGCGGTGTAGTTGCCGGTGTAGCGGGTCAGCTTGGTCTCGTCCAGGTGCAGCGTGACCTTGGTGATGGCATCGAGGAACTCGCGGTCATGGCTGATGACGATCAGCGTGCCGTCGTAGCGCTGCAGCCAGGCTTCGAGCCAGACCAGCGCGTCGAGGTCCAGGTGGTTGGTCGGCTCGTCGAGCAGCATCAGGTCGGCCGGGCACATCAGCGCGCGGGCGAGCTGCAGCCGCATCCGCCAGCCGCCCGAGAAGCTGTTGACCGGCGCATCGAGCTGCCGGATCTTGAAGCCCAGGCCCAGCAGCATCGCCTGGGCGCGCGGGCGTGCGTCGAAGCCGCCGGCATCGGAGATCGCATGGTGCGCTTCGGCCATCGCGTGGCCGTCGTCGTCGGCCTCGGCCTGCGTAAGCTGCGCCTGTGCCTCCATCAGCCGCGTATCGCCTTGCAGCACGAAGTCGGTCGCGCCTTCGTCGGTTTCCGGCATGTCCTGCGCGACCTCGGCGATGCGCCAGCGCGCCGGAATGCCGAGCTCGCCGGCGTCGGCCTGCAGGCGGTTCGTCAGCAGCGAGAACAACGACGACTTGCCGGCGCCGTTGCGCCCGACCAGGCCGACTTTCTCGCCGGGCTGAAGCACGACGCTCGCCTGGTTCAGCACGAGCTTGACGCCGCGACGCAGCGAGACTTGATTCAGGACCAACATGGGTTCGATGACTTTCGGAGGCGCCGCAGCCATGCGGCATTGCGCCTCAAGGCTTCATTTTCGACAGCGCGTCTCGCGTGACGACCAGCACCTGATCGTGCCCGGCACTGGTCTCGAGCCACGCCACTTCGAGTCGCGGGAACGCCAGCTCGAAATGCCGCCGCTCGTTGCCGATCTCGAGCACGAGCACGGCCTGCGGCGACATTTTCGCAGGCGCGTCGCGCAGGATCGTGCGCACGAGATCCATGCCGTCGGCGCCGCCGGCCAGCGCCAGCGCCGGCTCGGCGCGGTATTCGGGCGGCAGAGCGGCCATGCTCTTGGCGTTGACGTACGGCGGGTTGCAGACGATCAGGTCGTACGGGCCGCGCACGTCGGCGAGCAGATCGGACTTCACGAGCGTGATGCGCTTGCCGAGTTTGTGCTTGTCGACGTTGATGCGCGCGACCGCGAGCGCATCGTCGGAGATGTCGGCCGCGTCGACCACGACGTCGGGATACGCCAGCGCCGCGATCACCGCGAGGCTGCCGTTGCCGGTGCACAGATCCAGCACGTGGTGCGTGCGGTCCGACAGCCACGCGTCGAGAATGCCGGTGCCTTCGGCGTCGGCCAGCAGCTCGGCGATGAACGAGCGCGGCACGATGGTCCGCTGGTCGACGTAGAACGGCACGTTCTGCAGCCAGGCCTCGTGGGTCAGGTACGCGGCCGGCAGCCGCGTCTCGATGCGCCGCGCGACGATCGCCTCGGCCTTCGCGACCTCGTCGGCCGTTGCGGCCCGCTGCGCCTTGGCTTCGAACTGGTCAAAGCCGATCCCGAGTGCCCACAGCACCAGCCACGCCGCCTCGTCGAACGCGTTGGCCGTGCCATGCCCAAACGAAACGCCCGCCGATTTCAGGCGGGCGCTTTGCGCGTCGATCAACTCCACCAGGGTCATGTCAAGAGCTTCGAGAGGGTGTCGCGGTAGATGTTCTTCAGCGGCTCGAGGCTCGCGACCTCGACCCGCTCGTCGATCTTGTGGATCGTGTCGTTCAGCGGCCCGAATTCGACGACCTGCGGGCAGATTTTCGCAATGAACCGGCCGTCCGACGTGCCGCCGGTGGTCGACAGCTCGGTCGCAACGCCGGTGTTCGCGCGGATCGCCTCGGCGAGTGCGCCGCTGAGGTCGCCGACCGGCGTCAGGAACGGCTCGCCGCCGAGCGTCCAGTCGAGCTCGAAGTCCAGCGCGTGGCGGTCGAGCGTCGCGTGCACGCGCTGCTTCAGCGACTCCGGCGTCGATTCGGTCGAGAAGCGGAAGTTGAAGTCGACGACCGCCTCGCCCGGGATCACGTTGCCGGCGCCGGTGCCGGCGTGGATGTTCGAGACCTGCCAGCTCGTCGGCGGGAAGTACGCGTTGCCGTCGTCCCAGCGGGTCGCGACGAGCTCGGCCAGCGCCGGCGCGAGCGTGTGGATCGGGTTCTTCGCGAGGTGCGGGTAGGCGATGTGGCCCTGCACGCCGATGACCCGCAGCTTGCCCGACAGCGTGCCGCGCCGGCCGTTCTTGATCATGTCGCCGAGCGTGTCCACCGAGGTCGGCTCGCCGACGATGCAGTAGTCGAGCCGCTGGCCGCGCTCGCGCAGCCAGTCGCAGACCTTCACCGTGCCGTCGACGGCCGGGCCTTCTTCGTCGCTGGTGACCAGGAACGCGATCGAGCCGGCATGGTCAGGGTGCGCGGCGACGAACTCCTCGGCCGCGACGACCATCGCCGCGAGCGAGGTCTTCATGTCGGCGGCACCGCGCCCATACAGCTGGCCGTCGCGGTGCGTGGGCACGAACGGGTCGCTGCGCCAGGCGGACAGCGGGCCGGTGGGCACCACATCGGTATGGCCGGCGAACACGAGCACCTTGCCGTTCGGGTCGCGCCCGCGGCGGATCGCCCACAGGTTCGTGACCGACGCGGCCGATGGGCCGTGCACCAGCGAGTCGTTCGTGAAGCCGATCGCGGCCAGCCGGCTCGCGATCAAGTCCTGACAGCCGGCGTCGTCGGGCGTGACCGAGCGGCAGGCGATCAGGCGTTCGAGCAGGGCGAGCGTGGGTTGTGCCATCCGTTCGGGTCAGAAGCGGGTGCGCAGCGAGGCCGCGGCGCTGGTGGCGGGTTCGGGCCGCACGTCGAGCGTGATCTCGGTGAAGCTCGGCTGGTCGTCGCTGCTGTCGTCCTTCTTCGCGGTCAGGCGCGAGATCGGCGTCATGTCGTTCTGCAGCCGCCACATCAGGTTGGTCGGCGAGTCGGCGAACGCGAGGCCTTCGTCGCGCGTGATCACGCCGTTGGTGATCAGTCGTGCGAGATCCTGCTCGAAGGTCTGCGATCCTTCGGCGAGCGACTTCTCCATCGCTTCCTTGACGCCGCTGAAGTCGCCTTGCTCGATCAGCTCCGAGACCAGCTTGGTGTTGAGCATCACCTCGACCGCGGGGACGCGGCCGCCCGCCGTCGCGCGGATCAGGCGCTGCGAGACGATCGCACGCAGGCCGGCGCCGAGGTCGGCGAGCAACGCCGGCCTCGCCTCGGGCGCGTAGAACGACAGGATGCGGCCGAGCGCGTGGTAGCTGTTGTTCGCGTGCAGCGTCGAGAGCACGAGGTGGCCCGACAGCGAATACGAGATCGCCGCGGTCATCGTCTCGCGGTCGCGGATCTCGCCGATGAAGATGCAGTCCGGCGCCTGGCGCAGCGCGTTCTTCAGGCCGATCTGCAACGAATGCGTGTCGCGCCCGACCTCGCGCTGGTTGACGACCGACTTCTTGTTGTTGAACAGGAACTCGATCGGGTCCTCGATCGTCAGGATGTGCCCGGCCATCTGCTGGTTGCGCTGCTCGAGCATCGCCGCGAGCGTCGTGCTCTTGCCCGCGCCGGTCGCGCCCACCATCAGGATCAGGCCGCGCTTTTCGAGCACCAGCGTGTTCAGCGCTGCCGGCACGTTCAGGCTTTCGAGCGTCGGAATCTGGAACGGGATGCAGCGGAACACCGCCGCGATCGAGCCGCGCTGCTTGAATGCCGAGAGCCGGAAGCTGCCGACGCCGGAGATGCCGACGCCGACGTTGAGCTCGCCGGTGTCGTCGAGCTCCTCGAGCTGGCTCGGCGTCAGCAGCTCGGCCAGCAGCTGGCGCGGCTGCGTGTGGGTCAGCGGCTGGTCCGACAGCGGCAGCAGCTGGCCGCTGATCTTGATCAGGATCGGCGCACTCGCCGAGAGGTACACGTCGGAGGCGGCCTTCTCGGACATCAGCCGCAGCACGCGCTCCATGTTTCCGCCACTCATAGGAACCTTTCGTCGGGTGCGCCGAAGGCGCTACGGGGGTGGGCCAGATCGTCAGCTTCGCAGCAATTCGTTGATGCTGGTCTTCGCTCTCGTTTCCGCCGTGACGCGCTTCACGATCACCGCGCAGTACAGGCTGTGGCTGCCGTCGACCGCCGGCAACGACCCGCTGACGACGACCGAGCCGGCCGGGATGCGGCCGTAGCTCACCTCGCCAGTCAGCCGGTTGTAAATCTTCGTGCTCTGGCTGATGTACACGCCCATCGAGATCACCGAGTTCTCCTCGACGATCACGCCTTCGACGACCTCGCTGCGCGCGCCGATGAAGCAGTTGTCCTCGATGATGGTCGGGTTGGCCTGCAAGGGCTCGAGCACGCCGCCGATGCCGACGCCGCCCGACAGGTGCACGTTCTTGCCGATCTGCGCGCATGAGCCGACGGTGGCCCAGGTATCGACCATCGTGCCTTCGTCGACATACGCGCCGATGTTCACATAGCTCGGCATCAGCACCGCGTTCCTGCCGATGAACGCGCCGCGCCGCGCCACGGCCGGCGGCACGACGCGCACGCCGGTCTCGCGCATTTCCCCCTCGGACAAGTGCGCGAACTTGGTCTGCACCTTGTCGTAGAAGCCGAGGTCGCCGGCGCGCATCAGCTGGTTTTCGTGCAGCCGGAAGCTCAGCAGCACCGCCTTCTTGATCCACTGGTTGACCGTCCAGTCGCCGACGCCCCGGCGCTCGGCGACACGCAGTCGGCCGGCGTTCAGGTCGGCGATCACGAGGTCGACGGCATCGCGAATCGTCGAGTCGGCGTTCGCCGGATTCAGCGCTGCGCGGCCCTCCCAGGCGAGGTCGATGATCTGTTGAGCTTCTTGGTGGTTCATGGGTTGGATGTGGTGTACGAAACGATGCGGCGCGCGGCTTCGAGACATTCGCCGACCTCGGCGACCAGCGCGAGCCGAACCCGGCCGGCGCCCGGGTTGCCCGCGGGCGTATCGCGCGCGAGCAGGCTGCCGGGCAGCACGGTCACATTGTATTGAGCGAGCAGGCCGCGGGCGAACGCGATGTCGCTGTCGGGCCGTTCGGCATGCGGAACCCCGGCCCACAGGTAGAAGCCGGCGTCGGGCAGTGCGACGGCCAGCGCTTCGGCGAGCAGCGGCGTGACCTGGGCGAACTTCGCGCGGTACTTGTCGCGGTTCGCGCTCACGTGTGCCTCGTCGCTCCACGCGACGACGCTCGCGGCCTGCACGACCGGGCTCATCGCCGAGCCGTGGTAGGTCCGGTACAGCAGGAACGACTTCAGGATCGCCGCATCGCCGGCGACGAAGCCCGAGCGCATGCCCGGCACGTTCGAGCGCTTCGACAGGCTGGTGAAGGCGATCAGGTTGCGGAAGTCCCGGCCGAGCTTCGTCGCCGCTTCGAGCGAGCCCAGCGGCGGCTCGTCGCGGAAGTAGATCTCCGAGTAGCACTCGTCGGAGGCGATCACGAAGCCGTGGCGGTCGCTGAGCTCGAACAGCCGCTTCCATTCGGCCAGCGGCATGACCGCGCCGGTCGGGTTCCCGGGCGAGCAGACGTAGAGCAGCTGCGTCGCAGCCCAGGTCGCTTCGGGCACGCTGGCCCAGTCGGGAGCGAAGTTGCGCGCCGGGTCGCTGTTGACGTAGGCCACTTGCGCACCGGCGAGCAGCGCCGCGCCCTCATAGATCTGATAGAACGGGTTCGGCACGACGACGGTCGCGTTCGGCCGCGTCGGGTCGACCACCGTCTGCGCGATCGCGAACAGCGCCTCGCGCGAACCGCTCACCGGCAGCACCTGCGTCGCGGGATCGATCGTCACACCATAGCGCCGCCGCACCCACGCGGCCATCGCGCCGCGCAGCGCCGGGTCGCCCGCGGTCGCCGGGTAGCTCGCGAGGCCCTTGAGGTTGGCGCGGATCGCGTCGTGGATCAGCTCCGGCGTCGGGTGCTTGGGCTCGCCGATCCCCAGGCTGATCGGCGCGTAGGCCGGGTTCGGCGTGATGTCCTTCGTCAGCGCGCGCAGCCGCTCGAACGGGTAGGGATGTAGCCTGGACAACAACGGGTTCATGCTGGGATTATCGGCGGCCCACCGTCACGACCCCGTAACGAGCGCGTCATCGCCGGTGGCCACACTCCGGCCACGACAACCATGGAGGACGACGACATGAAGACTGGCCTGTTCCATCGCGGCGGCGTGCTGGCGCTGCTGGTCTGCGGCGCCATGCTGGCTCCGTTCGCCCACGCCGGTGACGAGCGCGACACCGGCCGCCAGCGCCACCTCAACGTTCAGGTCGGCCCGCGGCCGTTCTACCTGGTCGACGGCATGGACGACGGCGAGCTCAAGCGCAAGCTCCAGCAATGCGAGGCCGGCCCGTTCTTCCAGACAAAGTTTTCGATCAGCCACCGCGGCGCGCCGCTCGAGTTCCCCGAGCATTCGCGCGAGTCGTACGAAGCCGCGCACCGCATGGGGGCCGGCATCATCGAATGCGACGTGTCGTTCACGAAGGACGGCGAGCTGGTCTGCCGCCATTCCGAGTGCGACCTGCATACCACGACGAACATCGTCGCGACCTCGCTGAATCAGTACTGCTCCGTGCCGTGGACGGCCGGCGGGCCGGCGCCCAAGTGCTGCACCAGCGACCTGACGGTCTCGCAGTTCAAGACGCTGCGCGCAAAGATGGACGCGAGCAACCCCGCCGCCACGACCGCAGAGGGCTATCTGGGCGGCACGCCGAGCTGGCGCACCGACCTCTACACCGGCCGCCCGGCCGGCAACGTCGTGACGCTGAAGGAGCACATCCAGCTGATGAAGCAGTGGGGCGTCAGCCAGACGCCCGAGCTGAAGGCCGGCGACGCGGCGCGCATACAGGCCGTGTTCGGGGGCCAGGCGCAATACGCGCAGCGGCTGATCGACACCTACCGCGAGGCCGGCGTCGACCCGAAGAAGGTCTATTTGCAGTCCTTCAACCCGGACGACGTGCTCTACTGGCTCGGCCACGAGCCGGCGTACGGCATGCAGGCGCTGCTGCTGGACCCGATCGACCCGGGCGCGAAGCCGCCGGTCGCGCGCCTGTCCAACGCACGGCTGGCCGAGCTGCGCAACCTCGGCGTGACGACGATTTCGCCGCCGATGTGGGCGCTGCTGGCGCTCGACGCATCGGGCAACATCGTGCCGTCGCCGTACGCTCTCGACATCAAGGCGGCGGGCTTCAAGATCATCGCGTGGTCCTTCGAGCGCGTGAACCTGACCCAGGGCGCCGCAGGCGTCGGCAGCTACTACCAATTCGACCCGACCGGCCAGGCCGTTCGGAAGGACAGCGACATGTACAAGGCGCTGGACGTGCTCGCCAAGCAGGTCGGTATCGCCGGCATGTTCTCCGACTGGCCGGGCACGGTGACCTACTACGCCAATTGCATGGGGCTGTAGCGTCCGGCGCCGGCCTTCACAGCAGCCCGGTCTGCGCGGGGTGCTGCGGCAGCTCGATCACCGGCTGCGGCTTCCAGCCCTTGCGCCGGTGCTCGACGACGACGTTCGTGTAGATGCCGCCGCGCACGTACCACTTCGCGGTGACGCGGACGAAGCGCGGGGCGGTCGCCTCGACGATGTCGTCGAGGATGTCATTGGTGACCTTCTCGTGGAACGCGCCCTCGTTGCGGTAGCTCCACATGTACAGCTTCAGGCTCTTCAGCTCGACGCAGAGCTCGTCGGCGATCATCTCGATCGTGAAGTGCGCGAAGTCGGGCTGGCCGGTCAGCGGGCACAAGCAGGTGAACTCGGGCACCTGCATCTGGATCACGTAGTCGCGCTTCGGCGCGGGGTTCGGGAACACCTGCAGGTCCTTGCTCGGCACGCTGGTCGGGGCGGCCGGCGCGGCGCGCTGGTTCAGGGGCTTGGTTCGGGAGGCGGACTTGGCCATTTCGGGGTGCGGCGTCGTGACGTTTCGAGAGGTTCCGGACGAGGGTGCGATGCTATCATCGGCGCTGCCCGAGGGCCCGCAGAGCGGGCTCTTTTGTTAGAGGAATCAAAGACTTAGCACGACTCGGGTGCCACGACGCCCGGGCCCGACGGCCATCCCCCGCCATGCGCCTGAATTCGATCAAGCTCTCCGGTTTCAAATCCTTCGCCGAACCCACGAACTTCCAGCTGCCCGGTCAGCTCGTCGGCGTCGTCGGGCCGAACGGCTGCGGCAAGTCCAACATCATGGACGCGGTGCGCTGGGTGCTGGGCGAGAGCAAGGCGAGCGAGCTGCGCGGTGAGTCCATGCAGGACGTGATCTTCAACGGCTCGGGCAACCGCAAGCCGGCGAGCCGCGCGAGCGTCGAGCTCGTCTTCAGCAACGAGGACGGCCGCGCCGGCGGGCAGTGGAACCGCTTCGCCGAGATCGCCGTCAAGCGCGTGCTGACGCGCGACGGCACGTCGAGCTACTTCATCAACAGCCAGCCGGTGCGGCGCCGCGACGTGCAGGACGTGTTCCTCGGCACCGGCCTGGGCCCGCGCGCCTACGCGATCATCGGCCAGGGCACGATCAGCCGCATCATCGAGAGCAAGCCCGAGGAGCTGCGCCTGTTCCTCGAAGAGGCGGCCGGCGTCTCGAAGTACAAGGAGCGGCGCCGCGAGACCGAGAGCCGGCTGAAGGACACGCGCGAGAACCTGACCCGCGTCGAAGACATCCTGCGCGAGCTGAACAGCAACCTCGAGAAGCTCGAGAAGCAGGCCGAGGTCGCCGGCCATTACCGCGCGCTGCAGGCGCAAGGCGAGCTCAAGCTGCACCAGCTCTGGTTCCTGAAGCATCGCGACGCGGCGAACGAGGAAGCGCGCGTCAAGAAGGCCGTCGCCGAGGCGACCAATGCGCTCGAAGCGCGCATGGCCGAGCTGCGCCACGGCGAGGCCGAGCTCGAGACGATCCGCCAGGCGCACTACGCGGCCAGCGACGAGCTGCATGCGCACCAGGGGTCGCTGGCCGAGGCGGCGCTCGAGGTCAGCCGGCTCGAGGAGCGGATCCGCTATGTCGTCGAAGGCCGGCAGCGGCTGGAATCGCGCCTGCTCGAGCTGAAGGCGCAGAACGAACAGTGGGCGCAGCGCCAGCAGGATGCCGGCGCCGAGATCGAGCAGATCGCCGAGCGGACGGCCGCGGCCGACGAGCAGGGCGAGCTGCTGGCCGCGCAGGCCGAGGAGCAATCGGCCAACCTGCCGAACTTCGAAGACGCGGTGCGCGCCGCGCAGAGCGTCAGCAACGAACAGCGCAGCAAGGTCACCGAGGTGCAGCAGCAACTGCAGCTGCTCGCCGCCGAGAGCCGCAATGTCGACGACCAGAAGCGCCAGCTCGCCGCGCGCCGCGAGCGCCTGAGCGGCGAGAAAAGCCAGCTCGCCGCGCCCGATGCGGGCCGGCTGGCCGAGCTGCAGGCGCAGGTCGCGGCGGCCGACGAGACGCAGCACATCGCCGACGCGCGGCTGCACGAGCTGACCGAGCAGGTGCCGGCGATCGACGCCGAGCGCCGCGAGAAGCAGGAAAGCCTGAACGCCGATGCCTCGAAGCAGGCCGACCTGAGCGCCCGCCTGGACGCGCTGCGCGCCCTGCAGGACAAGGTGCAGACCGAAGGCAAGCTCAAGCCCTGGCTCGCCAAGCACGGCCTGGAGACGCTGCCGGGCCTGTGGACGAAGATCCACATCGAGCCGGGCTGGGAGACCGCGCTCGAGGCGGCGTTGCGCGAGCGCATGAATGCGCTCGAGGTCGGGCGGGTCGAGATCGTGCGCGCCTTCGCCGTGGACGCGCCGCCCGCGAAGCTCGCGTTCTACACGCCGCCGCAGGCGGCGATCAGCAATTCGCACCAGACGCTGCCGCGGCTGTCGGACCTGCTGCGCCTGTCGGATGCGGGCCTGAAGGCGCTGCTGAACGACTGGCTCGAAGGCGTCTACACGGCGGCGAACATCGACGACGCGCTCGCTGCGCGCGACAAGCTGACGCATGGCGAAGTGATCATGACGCGCGAGGGCCACGCGGTCAGCCAGTTCGCGGTGGCGTTCTACGCGCCCGACTCCGAGCAGGCCGGCATGCTGCAGCGCGCGCAGGAGATCGAGAACCTCGACCGCCAGCTGCGCGCGCAGTCGCTGATCGCCGAAGACGCGCGCAGCGCGCTGGTGCGGGTCGATGCCGCGTACACGGAAGCGTCGCAGCGATTGGTCGGCGTGCGCCAGGAAGCGGCGCAGGCACAGACCCGCGCGCACCAGCTGCAGGTCGAGCTGCTGCGCCTGTCGCAGCTCGCCGAGGCGACCAGCGCGCGGCGCAGCCAGCTCGACGACGAGCTCGCCGAGATCGACGCGCAGCTCGAGGAGCTGGCCGAGCGCAGCGCGACCGGCGAGGCGCGCTTCGAAGAGCTGGACATGCAGCTCGCCACCACGCAGGAACGCCACGCCGAGCTCGATGAAGCGGTGATCACCGCCGAGCGCACGCTGGCCGAGGCGCGCGAGCAGCTGCGCTCGCTCGAGCGCCAGGCGCAGGAGGCGCAGTTCCAGGCGCGTTCGCTGGTGGCGCGGCGCGCCGAGCTGCAGCGTTCGATCGAAACGGCGCAGCAGCAGCTCGAGACGAACGAGCAGTCCAAGGTGCAGCTGCTCGAAGAGCTCGAACGGCTGACCGACGCGGCCGCGCAGACCGGCCTGCAGGACGCGCTCGCGCTGAAGCTCGAGCGCGAAGCCGCGCTCGGCGCGAAGCGCAGCGAATACGACGACCTGACGCTGCGCCTGAAGCGCGCCGACGAGCAGCGCCTGCAGCACGAGCAAAGCCTGCAGCCGCTGCGCGACCGCATCATGAAGCTGCAGCTCGAGGAGCAGGCGGCGCAATTGGGCGGCGCGCAGTATCTCGAACAACTGGTCGCGGCGAATGTCGACCTCGAAGCGTTCGGCGCGAGCGTCGAGGCCGAAGGCGTCAAGCTGCAAGGCCTGCAGGGCGAGATCGACCGCATCAACCGCGAGATCAACGAGCTCGGCGCGGTCAACCTCGCGGCGCTGGACGAGCTCACCGCGTCGCGCGAGCGCAAGACCTTCCTCGACGCGCAGAACGCCGACCTGATGGACGCGATCACGACGCTCGAAGACGCGATCCACAAGATCGACCTCGAGACCCGCGACTTGCTCGCGAACACCTTCAACCAGGTCAACGAACACTTCGGCCGGATGTTCCCGACGCTCTTCGGCGGCGGCAACGCGAAGCTCGTGATGACCGGCGACGAGATCCTCGACGCCGGCGTGCAGGTGATGGCGCAGCCGCCGGGCAAGAAGAACTCGACGATCCATCTGCTCTCGGGCGGCGAGAAGGCGTTGACCGCGATCGCGCTGGTGTTCGCGATCTTCCAGCTGAACCCGGCGCCGTTCTGCCTGCTCGACGAGGTCGACGCGCCGCTCGACGACGCGAACACCGAGCGTTATTCGAAGCTCGTCCGCGAGATGTCCCAGGGCACGCAGTTCCTCTTCATCAGCCACAACAAGATCGCGATGGAAATGGCCGAGCAGCTGATCGGCGTGACCATGCAGGAGCAGGGCGTCTCGCGCATCGTCACGGTCGACATGGATGTGGCGGTCAGCATGGCCGAGGCGGCATGAACCGCATTGGGTTGTTGGCGCCATGAGCAGCCTGATGGTCGCTCTCGGTTCGCTCGGCGGGCTGGTGCTGGCCGGCGTCGTCGCGCATGGGGCGTGGCAGGCGCGCAAGGCCGGGCCCAAGCGTGCGGCCGGCGAGCCGGCGCGCGCCGAGCCGCGCGAGCCGGTGCTCGGCGACATGGTGGACGCGTTGTCGACGCTGCCCGGCGCGAGCCGCGGCGATGGGCCGTCCATCGGCGAGGCCGGCGCGAAGGAACGGCGCCAGAGCAGGCGCCTGGGGGTGCGGCTCGATGCGCTGGTCGATGCGATCGCGCCGTTGACGGTCGAGGCGCCGGTCAGCGGCGAGCTGGTCGCGGCGCACCTGCCGGCTTCGCGCCGCGCCGGCGGCAAGCCGTTCCTGATCGAAGGCCTGAACACCGACACCGGCGAATGGGAGGCGCCGCTCGCCGGGCAGCGCTATCGCGAGCTCCAGGCCGGCGTGCAGCTCGCGAACCGCACCGGTGCGATGAACGAGATCGAGTATTCGGAGTTCGTGCAGAAGACCCAGGCGTTCGCCGATGCGATCGGCGCGATGCCCGATTTCCCCGACATGCTCGAGGCAGTGGCGAGCGCGCGGGAGCTCGACAGCTTCGCCGGCCAGCACGATGCGCAGCTCGCGGTGCGCCTGCAAGCGCGCGGCGCTGCGTGGAGCGTCGGCTACCTCCATCAGCACGGTGCGCGGCATGGCTTCGTGCCCGGCGTCGTACCGGGGCGACTGGTGCTGCCGGCAGCCGAGGAGGGCGCACCGCCGATCCTGACGCTGACCTTCGATTCGCAGGCCGCGCTCGCCGACGACCCGAACCTCGCCGCCGTGCGCGATGTGACGCTGAGCTTCGACGTGCCGCAGACCGACGCCCGCCTCGAGCCCTTCGTGACCTGGCAGAACAGCGCCAACGCGCTGGCCACCGACATGGACGCGGCGATCGTCGACGACAACGGCCGCACGCTCGGCGCCGAAAGCTTCACGGCGATCGGCCAGGAGCTCGCCCGCCTGTACGAGCAGCTCGCCGCGCGCGACCTGGCGGCTGGCTCGCCGGCGGCGCGGCGGCTCTTCAGCTGAATCCGCGATGGTGGCGAAGGCCGAGAACCGGGCTCGCGAGCTGCGTGCGCAGTTGCGCGAACACGCGCACCGCTACTACGTGCAGGATGCGCCGACGATCCCCGACGCCGAATACGACAAGCTGTTCCAGGAGTTGCAGGCGATCGAGGCCGAGCACCCCGACCTGATCACGCCCGATTCGCCGACGCAGCGCGTGATCGGCGCAGTGCTCGAAGGCCTGAAGCCGGTGAAGCACGCGGTGCCGATGCTCTCGATCTACACCGAGACCGACACGACGCCGGCCGGCGCCGAGAAGTTCGATGCGCGGGTGCGCAAGGCGCTGGCGCTCGCCGACGATGCGCCGCCGCTGGCCTACACCGCCGAGCTGAAGTTCGACGGCCTCGCGATCAACCTGCGCTACGAGCGCGGCGAGCTGGTGCAGGCCGCGACCCGCGGCGACGGCGAGACCGGCGAGGACGTGACCCACACGGTGCGCACGATCCGCAGCGTCCCGCATCGGCTGAAGGGCGTGAGCGCGCCGGTGCTCGACG
>Ga0207684_10002269_pt1 | contig 19578 bp, 19 predicted proteins | sample KBSK5501metaG_FD_184342 | JGI IMG/M metagenome (GOLD analysis project Ga0207684, IMG submission 184342) | Corn, switchgrass and miscanthus rhizosphere microbial communities from Kellogg Biological Station, Michigan, USA - KBS K5-50-1 metaG... | ecosystem: Host-associated > Plants > Roots >...
AGCAGCACTTTCTTGAGACGCTCGGTATGGGTGTAGAGGGGCACCGCCATGGCGACCGTCGCCGGGCCGATCAGGAAATGCACGAGCCCTGCGCCGTCGAAATACGTCCGATACGGCGTCCGGGTGGCGAGCAAGACGGTAATGATGATCGAGATACTCCCGAGTACGGGATTCACGAGGGGATTCCGACCGCTGCGGAGATAGATCGCGTACGCTATTTGATAGGCAAGGAGCGTGACGGCGAGCCACAGGAGCGGCGAGGTTTGAAGGAATGCGCACAGCTCGCGACATCCGGATATCATGGCGTCCGCTGCTTGCCGATGAGCAAGCGGAGAGTCACGGCGGTGAGGGTCATGGTCACCGCGGTACCGCCGACCGCGGCGAGCACGATCGGCAGCCACTCATCTCCGAGGCGCCGGAAGTGCAGCATCAGTCCGGTCGTCGCGGGCACGAGGAAGAGCATCAGATGCTGCAAGAGCACGTTGCTCGTCGCGCGGAGATCGTCCGGGACACTGCCACGAGCGATGAGAGCCCCATAGAGGAAGACGAGTCCCACGACCGGGCCGGGCACCGGGAGCGCAAAGAGGCGAACCGTGGCCTCGCCTGCGAGTTGGAAGGTGACGAGCGCGGCGAGTGCGAGCACCATGGTTGGTTCTCGGCCTAGCCTCTCACGGGCACGGCGGTCGAGGCAGGTGGCCGGTCGTTCACGCCTCCGACCGTAGCCTCACGCGTGGACCGGTCACAATGGCCATTTAGAGCGGTTGCCACCCTGCCATTTAACAACGGGGCGCCGGCACGCGCCTGGGCGACCTTGCCCGCGTGCTTCCGGCCGAGTCGAGCACCGCGGCCAGACCTACGGTGGCCGTCTCGATCTCGAAGCTCGACGACGAGGCGAAGCCGAGGATCAGCCCCGGCGGGCCTGCAGCCTGGGCGCGAAAGCTCGAGAGCGGCGCCACCTCGATCCCCGCCTCGGCCGCCGCCCGGGCCACTGCGCGATCGTCGTGATATCGAGGGAGCCAGGCGACGAGGTGCATGCCGGTCGCGGTCGGGCGGACATCCAGCAAGCCATCCAACCGGCGCCGGGCCGCCTCGATCAGCGTCTCCTGGCGCTCGCGATAGAGACTCCGCATCCGGGTGATGTGGCGGGTGAAGTATCCGCCGGCCATGAATTCCGAGACGGTCGCCTGTTCGAGGAGGGGTGCGTGTCCGTCGAGGAGCCCCTTCGTGGCGGCAAACGCCTCCACCAGATGAGCGGGAAGCACGGCATAGCCGAGGCGCAATGCCGGGAAGAGTACCTTGCTGAAGGTTCCCAGGTAGATTACCCGGTCCCCGGTGTCGAGCCCCTGCAAGGCGGAGAGCGGTCGGCCGGTGTAGCGGTACTCGCTGCCGTAGTCGTCCTCCACGATCATCGTGCCGGACCGCCCGGCCCACTCGAGGAGCGCGAGGCGCCGCGCCAGCGACATCGTCATCCCCAGCGGGAACTGGTGAGAGGGCGTGACGAACACGAGTCGTGGGATGGGCGATCCGGTCTTCTGATCAAGCGTGAGGCCCTCGCTGTCCACCGGGATCGGCCTCGGGAGCACGCCGGCCGCGATGGCGGCCCCGCGGGCGCTCGAGTAGCCGGGATCCTCCACCCATACCGTGTCTCCCGGGTCCGCGAAGAGCCGCAGCGCGAGGCCGAAACCCTGCTGGGCGCCGCTCAGGACCAGCACGTTGTCCGCGGTGCAGCGCACCCCGCGCGCGGGTCCGAGATACTCGGCGATCGCCTCGCGGAGCGGTCGATAGCCCGCCGGGTCGCCGTAGCCGAGGAGGTCCCGCCCGATCCGCCGGCGACACGCCGCGGAGATCCGGATCCACTCGGCGTACGGGAAGGCGTCGAGCGCCGGCGCCCCGAGCCGAAAGGGGCGCGGCCCTCCACGGTGTGGCTCGCGGCGCGGAGTGAATGCCGCGGTCGCGGTGCCCCGTCGCGAAAGCACGGCGGGTCGGGGCCGCTCATGCTGCGCGACTCTGCGGGCACCGGGCTGCTGGCCCCTGAACCGCTCACTCGGCAGGACGCAGGCCACGTTCGTCCCCGATCCCACCCGACTCTCCAGATAGCCTTCGGAGATCAGCTGCTCGAAGGCGGAGACGACGGTGAGCCGTGAGACACCGAGCTGCTCGGCCAGAGCCCGGCTCGAGGGAATGCGGCTTCCGCCGGAGAGCCGTCCCTCGAGGATCGCGCGCCGAAAGGCCCGATCGATCTGCTGGTGAAGGGGCACGCTCGCTTCGCGCTCGAGCTCGATCCCGGCGATGTGCGATGTCGTCGCGCGCTTGGCCACGTGGTCTTCCTCCGTCTAAATGGTCTTCCTAGAATCTCGGTAAATGGTCATTGCTACCTATCCACTTGGACTTTACCGTGAAACGACTGAGTCCACCTGAGGAATGGATACGGCCTCGATGGAGCCGGAACATGCCGCACCGCCGCGCTCGGTCGCGCTCGCCGGGATGGCGGCGCTGGCGGTCATGATGGGCATCGGCCGCTTCGCCTTCACGCCGATCTTCCCCATGATGGCGACGGACTCGGGCCTCTCCGTCTCGGTGGGGATCTCGCTCGCCTCGGCCAACTATGCGGGGAATCTTCTGGGCGCGCTCTCCGCGATCGTGGTCCGAGTCCCCGCTGCGCGTGCAATCCGCTGGGGCCTCGTGGCGATCGGGGTGACGACGCTCGCGATGGGGATCGAGCATCGGCTCGCCGTCTGGCTCGCGCTCCGGGCGATCACGGGATTCGCCACGGCATGGGTCCTCGTCTTCGTCTCGGCATGGTCACTCGAGCGACTCGCGCCGTGTGGCCGGCCGTTCTTCACGAGCGCGGTCTTCGCGGGGTATGGCGTCGGCTTCACGGTTGCCGGCGGCGTGTGCCTTCTCCTCATGCGGGCGCACGCGAGCGCGGCGGACGCCTGGATCATTCTCGGCGTGCTCGCGCTCGCGGTGGCGCTCGTCACCTGGCCCGTCTTCGGTCCGGCGACAACGGCATCGAGCGAGCACGGGAGCCCGGACGCGCACCGCCCGCGCTGGAACCTGGACTGGATCCGCCTCGTCCTCGCGTATGGGGCATTCGGATTCGGATACATCATCCCCGCGACGTTTCTGCTACAGAATACTCGCCACGGCAGGGGCGCTCAGGCGCCAGGTCACGTTGGGCTCCACGATTACCGTTAGTAGAGCCAGCACGGGCGCGGCGCCGGCGACGTTCCAGAAGATCAGCGACACGGCGCTCACCTCGCTCGGCGTCGTCTTGTTCAAGACGATCACCATAGTCCAGGTCGCGGCAGCGAGTAGCACCAACGCGTCGCCGAGCAGGGACCCCCCACTCGTACCGCGCTCAGCCAAGACGAACGCCACCCCGGCAAAGGCCACCCCGGTACCCAGCACTCGCCGGAAGGTGAGCCGCTCCGCGGGCAAGACGTATGGAAGCACGAGCAGGGTCAAGAACGGCTGGACGTTGTAGAGGATCGCGGCTCGCCCGGCCGGAGCCGTGGTAAGCCCAGCGTAGAGCAGCAATTGCATCACGATGAACGCCAGCGTTCCGGCCGCGATGAACCACGCCGCGCGCCCTCGATACAACAGGCTCACCCGAGCCCAACGCGCGTAGGCACCGAGCGCCGCCGTCGCCACGAGCATTCGGAGCAGGAGCGAGCCGACGACCGGGAGATCGCGAAGGCCTACCTTGACCATCGTGTACGTCCCGCCAAGAATGGCCATGATAAGGATGGCGAGGCCAATCGCACGCGCATCGAGCCGGCTCGACATCATAGTTCTCCCTTTAAAGTTATGGATAATCGGGGACGAGGCAGGGAATACTACGGGAGGTCAGCCGCGCTTCTGAATTCGGGGCTCTCGACCAGCCGTTGCAGCGCGGCCACCAGATCCGGTGACTCATAGAACGGATGGTCCCGGTAGATCTCAGCGTATCGCTCGTCGAGCGTCGTGATGGCTTCGCACTTCGCCTGGACGATCTCGCGCACTCGCTGCATACGCGCGCGCGCAAACAGGAGATTCTCCGGGTCCACGTAGCCAGCCTGAATGAAGCCGCGGGTCTTCTTGGCGCACCGGCACGGGTTGGCTTGATTGACGAGTCCGCACTTGTCGTTCATGAAGCTGTGGAGGTCCCGGCGGGCACGGGTCAGGCGTTGGCGGAAGTTCTCACGGCTGATCTCGAGCAACTCGCCGCCGACGACATCGGTCACCTCAAAGATCTCGCCGAGGATATAGATCAAGCGCTGCTCGCGATCGAGACAGAGGAGCATGCCCGCCGTGCAGCCGATTCGGGCTTCCTCCACCAGGAGCTGCACATCGGCCCCCACGGTGCCCTGATCGGGCGGATCGAGGTCAGGGGTATTCGCCAGACCGTGGCCGTAACAGCTGAACGTCAGCATCGGTGGTTCCAGGCGGCCACGCTTCACGTTGAGCACGTGGTTGACGACGATGCGATACAGCCACGTGCGGAAGCTGCTGCGCCCTTCGAACGAGGACAGCTGGGTCAGCACCTTGATGAGGATCTCCTGCGTTGCATCCTGGGCATCCTCGTGGTGATAGAGCATGCGGATGGCGATGTTGTAGATCCACGGATGATGCCGCCGCACGAGGTCTTCGAGCGCGTCGCCGTCGCCGGATCGAGCTCGGGCCACGAGGAGGCAGTCTTCGGGATAGGCGTGGGTGGTGTCGGTCAGAGGGCTCCGGCCGTTCATGGCTCTATTCCCTTAGACACGATCCGCGGCCGGATGTGACAGAACCGCGTCAAACGATTCCAGGGTCGCCGATCTCGTGGGCCAGGAATTCACGGGTGCCGGGCGGCCCGGTCAGCTCGAGCCAGATGGGGCCACCCCCGGGCGCGACCGTCAGCTGGAAGCGCAGAAACGGGCAGCACTGGCGTTCCAGCTGGATGAACTCTCCCAGCAACGCCAACGTCCCCTGTTCGGAGCTGTAGCGCAGGGTGACTCCCTCAGACAGCCAGCGGACTTCCTGCCGACGTCGCGCCAGATCGGTGAAGAGACCGGCGCGACGCTTTGCCAGCTCGGGCTCGCTCAGGGTGCAAGCAACGGGAAGTTGTGTCCTGTCGGTCATGTTCTCGTGCCTCCAGCGCGATTCTCCGCCGGCTGCGAGACCGGGACTGGGGCCGTCCCCATGAGGCGGGCGACGACGAGGCCCGAGGCCAGGGTCAGGACGGCGACGAGATGGATCGCGGCTTCCAGGCCGACGAGATCGGCCACGAGCCCCGACAAGAGGGCGCCAACCGCGTAGCCCAGGTCCCGCCAGAATCGGTAGACGCCCAGGCTCGAGGCCCGCCACGTCGGATGGGCGTGGTCGGTGATGGCGGCCAGGAGCGTCGGGTAGACCATCGCGGTGCCGAGGCCCTGAAGGGCCGCCGCGACGATCCAGACGCCGTAGACCGGGACCAGGACGGTGAGCCAGATTCCCACCGCCTGGATGATCATGCCCCACGCGATCAATCCCTTCCGCCCGTAACGGTCCGACAGCGGGCCAGTCGCGATCTGGAGAAGACCCCAGCAGACCGGATACACCGCCTTCACCACCCCGATGCGCTGGACGCCAAGACCCAGGGCTGCGAAATAAAGCGGATAGAGGCCCCACGACATCCCGTCGTTCAGATTGTTGACGAGGCCGGCCTGGCAGGCGGCGAAGAGGCTGACATTGCCGAGGCTCGTGACGTAGAAGATGCGCCCGAGGGAAGGTGCGCGACTCGTGGGCACGCCGGATTGCGAGCGAGATTCCACGGCAACGTGGCCCCTTGTCTCGCGAATCACCAGGAGGCTCATGAGGAGACCGATGATCGAGATCGCAATTCCCAGATAGAACGGCTGCGGCCGCAAGGCGTAGTGCCCGGCGATGTAGCCCGTAACCCACGACATCACGCCGACGGCGAAGTAACCGGCGAACTCGTTCAGACCCAACGCTAGTCCGCGTCGCTTGGGCCCGACCAGATCGATCTTCATGATCACCGTCATGGACCAGGCCATCGCCTGATTGGCCCCGAGCAGCACATTGGCCAGGTCGATCCACCACCATGCGGGCGCGTAGATGATCAGGAACGGGACCGGCAAGGCGAGGACCCACCCCGCCACCAGGATCGGCTTGCGGCCGATCCGGTCGGACAGACGCGCGGCGACCAGATTGATGATGGCCTTGGTCACCCCAAAGCTCACGATGAACGAGGTGATGGCGGTCTTCGAGTTCAGGCCGAATTCCTGCTCGCCCAGAAGGGGCAGGACGGTCCGCTCCAGCCCCACCATGGCGCCGACGAACGCGTTGAGGAGGACCAGCAGCGAGAACTGTGGCAGGTTCTCGCGCAGGCCCAGCCGGACCTCGCTCACGCTTGGCCGAGATTGTGGCGACGGTTCTCCGCGAAGGCCTCCGGCTGCGGCGGGAGATCTGCCAGCACATGGCGCACGAACTCGGCCTTGGAGGCAAATTGGAGGGCGGGGTTGAAGCGCCGCTCGAAGCCGATCGTGGAGCCGGGCTTACCGCTCAGCCCTTTGCCGCAGGCCGAGCCTCCGAAATGGGCCGGGAAGACCTCGATGTGGTCCGGGAGCTTGAGCAGCTTGCCGTGGATGCTCTCGTAGAGTTGCTCCGCGAGCGCGGCTTCTGCACCTTCTCCGAGCAGATCCGGCCGGCCCACGCCGCCCGCGAAGAGTGTATCGCCAGTGAGCACGAACCAGGGATCGGGCCCTCGGGTCTTGTCGGTGACCAGGAGCGAGACGCCGTCCGGTGTGTGACCGGGCGTGTGCAGGACGGTGACCCGCACGTTACCAAGGTCATGCTCCTCCCCGTCCTGGAGGCCCACGTGGGCGAACGCGACCGGCGCCGACTCGTGGACGAGGACGGGCGCGCCGGTCACCCGCGCGAGGCGCTGCGCCCCGGAGGTGTGGTCCGCCTGGACGTGTGTTTCGAAAATGTGTGTGATCCGCATGTTCTTCTGGGCGGCGGCCTCGAGGTACGGCTCGATGTCTTGCTGTGGATCCACCACAGCGCAGCTAGCTGCGCCCCCTCAGCCGAAGAGATAGCTAGCGCAGCCGGTCTTGGGGGCCAGGAATTGACGGAAGATCATGGGAGCCTCCTTCTGCCTGGGCAGGCGGTTCGGTTGCTCCTAGGTATCCCGGCCCTTCGATAAGCTCCAATACTGTTTTCTTACGGTACCAATAGGTCTAGGCTTATGGCGTGACGCTCAGACAGCTCGAGGTGTTCCTCGCCATCGTCCGCGCACACAGTTACCGACAGGCCGCGGAGGCCCTCCACACCAGTCAACCGGGCCTTTCCCAGCATGTACGGGAGCTGGAGGCCGAGCTGGGTGTCCGGCTGTTCGATCGCCTTAGCCGCGGGGTAGCCCCGACTGAGGCCGGGCGCCTATTGGAGGAGCGCGCGAAGCGAGTGTTCGCCACGCTGACCGATATTCGCGAGGTCCTGGGGGAACTCCAAGGGCTCCAGCGCGGATCGCTTCTGGTCGGCGCGAGTACGACGCCTGGGATCTACGTGCTGCCCGCTGTCATCGGAGAATTTCGCCGCCGATACCCCGGGATCGATTTGCGGCTGCGGATCGGCAACTCGCGCGTGATCGAGGAGGCCATCCGCGCGCATGAAGTGGACTTGGGGATAGTGGGAGGCCATGGTCTCGCCCCCGGAGAGGAATGCCTGGCGGCGGGCCTCGCGGACGAACTCATCCTGATCGTGTCGCCGAGGCATCGCTGGGCTCGACACCGAGAGATTGCCCCGGCCGATCTTGCGGGTGAGCCGCTGCTGGTCCGCGAGGAAGGCTCGGCTACCCGCCGCGTCACCGAGCGGGCGCTGGAACAGGCCGGGGTCGGTTGGCGCGTGTCGATGGAACTTGGCCACACCGAGGCGATCAAGCAGGCGGTCATGGCCGGACTAGGTGTCGCCTTTGTCTCAGTGCACGCCGTGCGTGGCGAGGTTGCCAGCCGCCGCCTGGCGGCGATCCGGCTCCGCCGGCTTCGGATCCAACGGCACTTCCACGTCATCCACAGCGAAGCGCGCACGCTAACGGTCGGAGCTCAGGCGTTGGTAACCATGCTGTCCGGACCGGCCAGGCGAGGCTGACGGCCGACCGCCGTATGCGTCGTTGACCCGCCATCATTGACCCTGGTACACGTCCGGCAACGATCGTGGCCCATCACTGGCGTCCCCAAACTCAACGATCTAGGAACCCTGCGCGGGCAAGACTGCGGACGAGCTGGCTCCGGGAGGATCTAGAACGGCTTCTACCTCGAGCCGGAAAAGGAGGCCACGACGGACCACATCCCAAATGCGAGCGTAGGCCTCGCGCAACTGGCTAGCCGGGACGTCCTCATTGGCCGCCCACCGCGGTGGCGCCGCCGGATTCGGAGCGCCGATCTCCCCTACAGGCTGAACACCTTACCTATAAGCGGGCCCGAGGCTCAGACGCACCCGCGAGCGCCGCCCGGCGGATGGCCGAGCGACGGTACGAACAGGAGATCGAACGACTCAACGCGGCGCTGGCCTCCCTGGTGCCCTCGGGGCCCGTGAGGACGGCGCTGAGGAAGCTGTACTGGCCGACCGGCGCAACGCGGTCGAGCTCAGCCGTGCACTTCCGGCCCTCAAGAATGCACGCCCTCATCTAGCCCGACACCTCGTGCTGAAGTCCCGCGCGTTTCTGTTCGGACCCTCGCGCACGCCCCCTCGGTTTACTGGGGGTGCTATGCACGACACGGGACCAACGGGGAACCGGGAGGCTCATGGTCGAAACCAGGATGCAGGACCAGCGGTTGGAAGCCGAACCCGACCGGTTGCTCGCGCCGGATGCCGTCCTTGCGCGGTTTGGTACCAGGAGGCAGTGGCTCGCGAGCACGCCGCTCTTCGCGCCTATCTCGCGGTCTAGATGCATGTTGTTATGTACTTCCCAAAGTCCTTGACAACATATGTACAATAGATGCATGGCGAGCTACAAGGTTACGATACCGGCCGCTGTTGCGAAAGTCGAGCAAGCGCGCCCGCTTGACCGGTCGGCACAGGGGTGCGCACCTGGTGAAGTCCTACCGGAGTCTGTATCTTCGACTGGCCCCAGTCAGGGGCCTCAGCCCGCCGGTCCGGCCGCGGCCACCGGAGCGAAGATCGGTTCTCCCCGACGCCTGACGGCCTCCGCCAAGCAAAGCGTTCAGACCATCCTGGCCACCTGGGCCTTCCGGGAGCTGCGCGCCCGTCGACTAGCCCTCCCTCACCGCCGGAAGCGAAACCCCGATGAGCAACCCTGACCTGATGAGTCCCTTCGGCACTGGCGACCGCTACGGCCGAGACTGCCCGCCGCAGGTTCGCCCCAAGCACCGCGAGAAGCTCGCGATCGTCTATATCCGGCAGAGTTCCTTGGGGCAGGTGAGGGAAAATTTCGGCTCGACCGCTGACCAGCGTGAGCTGGCCGAACTACCCCGGCAGTGGGGATGGCCGGACTCCAACATTCGGGTCATCGACGGGGATCTGGGAGAGTCGGGTACCTCCACGGTGCACCGCGACGGCTTCCAGGAGCTGCTCGACTTCGTCCGGCAGGACCAGGTCGGCCTCCTGCTCGCGCGGGAGTTCTCCCGGATTGGGCGGAACGCGGTGGAAAACGTCCAATTCGTGGAGACCGCCCGACGAGCGAAGCTTCTGATCTGGAGCGGTCGGATGTATGACATGGGATCAGATAACGACGCTGAGATCTTCGCTCTGCAGCTCGAAGCCCTCCTCGCGGAGCTAGAAAACGCCACTCGCGTGCGCCGTTTTCGCGCGGCTCGGGTCGCCAAGGCCCGTCAGGGGCACGCCGTGTCTCGGCCCCCAATCGGCTACATCAAGAGTGTGCACGGGCAATGGATCAAAGATCCAGAGCCCGCGGTCCAGCAGGCTATCAGTAGGCTCTTCGAGCTGGCCCCGAAGTTTGGGTCACTCGGCGCCATGGTGCGCTACCTGCGGGTGAATAAGCTGGACTTCCCGCGTCGGCGTCGGGGGGCGCTAACGTGGGAGTCTCCCTCGCGCGTGCGCCTGCATAGTGTTCTCAAGAATCCCGGTTACACCGGTTACTACGTGTACGGGCAGGTCCGGATCATCCCGGGGCTCGATGGCAAACCCCGCCGCATCGAGCCGCGGCCCGAGTCCGACTGGATCAAGTTCCCCGGTCACCATGACCCGTACGTGACGTACGAGCACTGGAAGGAGATCAACGCCACGTTGGCCGCCCGGCGGACCAGCGTGCGGCCCATCGTTGGCAAGGGGGATGCCCTGCTCCAAGGGCTGCTCCGGTGCGGTCAGTGCCGTCGGTGGCTACGGACCCAATACTCAGCCCGGAATGGACAGGCGCGGGGGGCCTCGTATATCTGTCGGCCCATCGACCTGTCGGGCAGGCCGCTGCACAGTATCAGCTGTCCAGCCCGGCTCATCGATCCGTCCGTGGTGCGCGCGGTGCTGGCTGCCCTGACACCGATCGAGATCGACGCGGCGCTCAGTGTGATTGAGGACGCGGTCCAGGAGCAAAAACGCATCCACCGAGACCACGCGCGACAGCTCCAAACGATCGCGGACGAAGTCGCTGAGGCCGAGACGCTTTATCGACTAGCCGCTCGAAGCAATCGGAGGACGACGAACCACTTCGCGGGGAAGCTTGAGGAGGCGCTCGAGAGACAGGAGAAGCTCCAGCGTGAGCTGGCTAACGCGATGCCAGCGCCGACCCGGACCGTCACGCCCGACGACGCGGCCGAACTCCGGGAGCTGACCGCGAATATCCAGCAGCTCTGGAACGCCACCGGCAACGAGGACCGAAAGCGCCTACTCCGAGCGGTCGTATCGGAAATCGTCGTGCACACCACCACCAAGGAGGCGGTAGAGCTCGAGATCGTGTGGATTGGAGGATTCCGACAGCGGCTTCGGGCCCTGCGGCCAGGGGGGGGTCGACCAGCAGATCGCCGAGGCTCGGAAGAACGGCAAGGATGCCGCGGCGATCGTTGACGACCTGCGCGCGGCCGACATCGCCACTCGCCGAGGGACGCCGATGAAACGGCACACGGTGTACGGGGCGCTCAAGCGGGTGGGCTTGAGCTCGACGGAGCAACGACGCCAGGTCCTGCTCCTGATCCGGCAACTGCTCGTCGAGAAGCGCGCACGCCCCGAGATGCTCAAGATCGTGCAGAGCAAGGCGCCCCCAGCCCTCGGACCGTGGACCCGCCAGCGACTCAACCAGTATGTATCCAAGCTCTACCGAGGTATCCCGGGCATCCCGCCCCTGCCCACGCCGCTCCCGGCCGAGCAGGGCAAGCAGGCGGTCATTGACCTGATCCGGCGCCGGCACGATGAGGGCGCCAGCTGGACCCCCATTGCCGGCGAGCTCAACGCCTCTGGTCTCCGCCCGCCGCGCGCATCCGCGTTCACGGCGCCGCAGGTGGCGAGGCTCTTCGCCCGCTGGCAGAAACAGCCCCCGCAGGGGGGCCCCGGCGGGATGGCGGCCACGTAGATGACGGGCGACCCCGCCGAGCAGAACCAGCCCAAACGGGAAGGCAGTCCGAACGCCGGCTCCGCGGCGCGGCGACCGAAGATGCGCATCCACTCCGTGCTCGAACTCCTGGAGAACCCGGCGTTCTGTGAGGAGGCCCTCCAGCTCATTCAGGAGATCGCCGCGTTCGCGGCCACGGCGCCGGGTGACCGTCAGCAGGTGGCGTTCGTCCTGCAGAAGACCACGCCGTTCGTCGAGAAGTGGGGCGTCCCGCCGCCGCACGCGGGCGCCCTCGTCAACCCCACCCCGGCGCGGGCGGTGGCCGACGCCATCATGTCGGGCCGCTGGGGGGTACTGCCTATCTTCGCCTGGACGACCGACCGGGAGATCCGCACGGCCCTCCAGCGGATCCGCCGCGTGGTCCGCAAGCAGTACCAGGATGCCGAGACTGCCCGCCGAGCCCAGCTCGCGCGCTGGCTCGAAGCCTGCGGCCTCGGCTTCTCACGGCCCGCGATCGCCGGGGCGGTCTGGGGCCGGCGGCGGGGCCTGCGGCGCCCGTCGAAGGCGCAGGCCATCGCCCGGTTGCCCGAGAAGGTCGAGCGCGAGTGGTACGAGGCCTATCTCGCCCAGGGCCGATCCCTCAAGCAGGCTGAACGCCTCACCACGAAGCGGGCCCGAGGCTCGGAGGCGCCCGCGAGTGCCACCGTGCGGATGGCCGAGCGTCGGTACGAACAGGACCTCGAACGGCTGAACGCGACCCTGGCCTCCCCCGTACCCTCGGAGCTCGTGAGCGCTGCGCTCACGAGGCTGTACCGTGCCGACCCGGAGGACACTGCCGAGATCCGGCGCGTGCTCATCACCCTCCGGAAGGCGCTGGTTCCAACCGTCGCGTCGTAGCCGAAGTCCTGCGGGTTTCTGTTCGGACCCCGTTCGCCACCCCCATGTTCCGATGGGTCCATGCTCAAGAGGGAACCGTCGGGGGGGTCAGACGCTGAGGCACCCCGGGCTCGCTTCACACCGCGCGCTCTCCTCGACCTCCGCGATCTTCTCAGACACTCCCAGGAGAAGGCAGCGCAAGCGTCGACCCTGGCCGAGGGCACTCGAGAACAGTCCCCTCCACAGAGGTGCGAAGCCCCTATCGGTAACGCGGACGAGTCATGCGACACGGTTCACCATGGCTAGCGCGGCCCGTGACCAGATCGGGACTCGAGGGCCAGCCATGAGCTCGAGCGCCTTCACACGGTTGTCGGAGCTCCACGCCGAGTTGGCTCGCGTGTACGCCGAGCTGGCCGAGCAGGATCCTGCACCGACTGGCCCGGAGCAGCGTCCGGACGAGGTGCTCCGCATCCGGGAAGCCTGCCGGCGCAAAGGGTGGACCTACTCCTGGGCGGTCAAGCACTGGAAGGCCCTGGGCGGCTTCAAAGACGTCGACGGAAAGCTGAAGATCCCCCTCGAGCGGCTCGCGGACCGACTCCTTTGACCTACGCTAAGCGCTTACAGCATCATCCAGACGAGGAGGACTACACCATGGCAGCCAAGAAGCGCAAGGACCCGGCCGCTGTTGCGCTCGGGCGCAAAGGGGGACGAGTGAAGGGCAAGGCGCGGTGGGCGAAGACGGATTCAAAGGAACTGAGCCGCATCATGCGGGCCCTGGCCCGGCGGCGCTGGAGCCACAACGGAGGCCGCGCATGAGCAAGCTGATCGAACGCGTGCGTTTCGGCAGTCACGGGCAGGGCTCGCTCGCAAAGTTCTCTGACGGGCCCAACTGGATCTCGATCTACTGCGTGCGCGGCAAGGAGCACCGCCAGAGCACCGGCACGGCCGACTTGAAGATCGCGCGGAGGGTCCACAAGCAGCGCCTCGACGAGCTGGCGCTAGACCGCCAAGGGTTGAGGAAGTTCGTCGCCCCGATGGCGCAGCGGGTGACGGTCGCCGAGCTGCTCGACGACTATACGGAGGACGCCCGGCTGCGCGAGGTCAAGAGCCTCGAGAAGATGCTGGCCCACATGAAGCCGATCCGGGCTCACTTCGGCCCGCTGCGCTCTGCAGACGTGACGGCAGACGTTGTCGACCGGTACATCGCGGGGAGGCTGGCGGCCAAGAAGAGCAACGCGACCGTGAACAGAGGCGTAGTGATTCTTGCCACAGCGTTCAAGCTCGCCCACCGTCGCGGGATGGTGACCACCGTGCCCGTGATCCGGAAACTACCCGAGACGAACGTCCGCCGCGTGTTCTACGACAGGCACGAGTTCGAGCGAGCGGTGGCGGCCGCGCCCGAGTACCTGCGCGACGCGCTCAGGTTCTTCTACGCCACCGGCTGGCGGAAACAGGAGGTGGTCGGGCTGAAGTGGAACATGGTGGACCTGGCAGCCGGCACGATCACCTTGCCGACCTCGAAGAACACGCGCGGTCGGGTGCTCGCGCTCGCAGGTGACCTCGTCGCCCTCATGAAACGGAGGGAGTCTGACCGGCTCGTCGAGACGCCCGACGGCGGGGTCAAGATCTCAGAATACGTGTTCCATCGCCAGGGCCAGCCGCTGGGCGACTTCAAGCGAGCCTGGGCCACAGCGAGGATCAAGGCGGGGCTCGCGTCGGTGGTCAAAGACGCCAGCGGGAAGGTCGTCACGAAGAAGGACGGCACCCCGCGCTACGCCTTCGAGAAGACCATCCACGACTTCCGGAGGACCGCCGCCCGCAACCTCTCTCGCGCCGGCGTTCGGCGCGACGTGGCCAAGTCGATCACCGGGCACCTGACCGACAGCATGTTCTCGAGGTACAACATCACGGACGAGGGCGACCTGCGCGAGGGGATGGAGAAGGTCTCCGCCTACGTCGCCACGCTCCCGACGCAGACGAAGTAGGGGCGGCACCGGGGCTCCAGGCTCGCTCGGCTGGAGCCCGTTTCACGTCGGCAAATCGGAGGTAAATCGGAGGGGAAGCCCGATACGGATGACGCTTCGATCACCAAATAGCTGAATTTACTGGCGCGCCTGGAGGGATTCGAACCCCCGACCGTCGGCTTAGAAGGCCGATGCTCTATCCAACTGAGCTACAGGCGCGTGCTGGTATTCTGCGAGGTTAGCGGGCGGGAAGCAAGCTTCCCAGTCGCTTGGCGGGCTGAGCAGCGCGCCGGGCCGCTTCGCCAGCCGCATCGACCTGAGCCAGCGCCAGTCGTGCATGGTCCAGAAAGAGCCGACCCGCGGCGGTCAACTCGATGCCGCGACCGCTCCGACTTCGGACTACGGGATCTCTCGCGCTGGGCGGTTTCGTGTGGCGCCAGCGTCGCTTTCCGGCGGAGCCGCTGCGCCGTACAATGAGCGCGATGACGCCGGATAGCCTCCCGGACCTCCTTGCGTGCGTCGCGGCCTTCGGGAGATCGCTCGACGAGAGCTTAGACCCGGCCCGATTTCTGGCGGAGTTCTCGGCCAGTAGCCAGCGCTTGGTCCCTCACGACCATATGTTCATCGCACTCCCGGAAAACAAGGGGGAGACGTACTCGCTCTTCGCCGCGTATGCCGTGCGCGGCAGCCTCCGCGCCGACAGCACCCGATACACCACGGCCTTCGAGCGCGGGGGACGGGTGGCGACTGAGAGCGTCGCGCTGGCCCCGGTCTTCGGCGGAGAAACGCAGGTCATCGCCGACATCGCGATCGACGACCGGTTCCGTGAAGCCACACTGTGCCGGGAAGCCTTGGCCGAGGCGGAGTTACGGGCGAGACTCGCCGTACCGCTCCGCGCCGGTGGGCGCGTCGTTGGGGCGCTCGTCGTCATGAGCGCCACTGCGGGATTGTACACCGAAGCGCATGTATCGGCCTGTCGGGAAGTTGCCGACCTCGTCGGCCCCGTCGTGGAGACGGTCGTGATGCTGCACCGAGAGCGTCGCCGCCGTGAACGGCTGGCTGCCTCCACGGCACTCGCGCCGATCCTCGGGGCTAGTCTCAAGGTGGGCGACGTTCGCGAGCGACTTGGCGAGGCGGTGCGACCGCTTATCGATTTCGACGTGATGGGCCTTGCCGTCAGGGCGGCCGACGGGCAGGGGTTCGAGCGCATCGACATCAGCGGCGCCCCTCGGCCGGGGGATCTGGGGACGCCGACGATCGAGGATTATTCCGTCCTGGAGCGCGTCAGTCGCGGAGAGGTCATTCTCGTCCAGGACGCTCAGCGCGAGCTGGAACCTAGCCGCGCGGGTGACCGGTACCTCGTCGGGAGCGGCTACCGATCGCTGCTCGGCGTGCCCTTGCTGTTCGGTGAGCAGGTGGGTGGTGGCCTCTTCTTCGTCACGCCGCGTGAGCACTGGTACGACGAAAGCGACGTGGAGATCGGCGCCGCGATCGCCGCCGCGCTCGTGCTTGCAGTCCAGCACCAACGCCTGGCAGAACACCAGCAACGGCTGGGGGCCGCCGAGGCTAAGGCGCACAAGCTGGAGCGACAGGTGGCATCGCTGCGAACCGCCCTCGACGACCGCTTCGGGTTCGACGCGATCCTTGGTCGGGCGCCGACATTCATCGCTGCGGTCGAGAACGCACGAAAGGTGGCGCCTACCGGCACGACCGTGCTGCTCACCGGCGAGAGCGGGACCGGCAAGGAGGTTCTGGCCCGCGCGATCCACTACGCGAGTCCGCGAGCCGACGGGCCATTCATCGCCCTCAACTGCGCGGCACTGCCGGACACCCTGATCGAGTCCGAGCTCTTCGGTCACGAGCGCGGCGCCTTCACGGGCGCTGACAAGCTCAAGCGTGGCCGGTTCGAGCTCGCGACGGGCGGCACGCTGTTTCTCGATGAGGTTGCTGAGCTCACCCCCGCGGCACAGGCCAAGCTCCTGCGCGTGCTGCAGGAGCGCCGATACGAGCGGGTCGGAGGCACGGCGACGCTGGAGGCCCACGTCCGTCTCATCACGGCTACCAATCGCGATCTCGAAAGGGCGATAGCCGAAGCTCGGTTCCGGGAGGATCTGTATTACCGACTCGCGGTGTTTCGGATCCACCTGCCGTCTCTGCGCGAGCGAGGCGACGATGTCCTACTCCTCGCTGATCACTTCGTTCGGCAGCTGAGCGGCAATATGAGCAAGGTCGCACCGGGCCTCAGCCGTGAGGCGCGTGATCTTATCCTGACCCACGTATGGCCCGGCAACATCCGCGAGCTGCAGAACGCCATCGAGCGGGCACTCATCCTCGCAGAGGGTGAGCTGATCTCGGCTGGGCACCTCGGCATCGTCCCGCGCGTATTGGGGGACGTCGCGACAGCTACAGCTTGGCCCCCGGACATAGACCGCCAGGCCGAAGTGCGGGGGCTCGCCGAGCTAGAAAAGCAGACGATCGTGGAGGCGCTCCGCCGCGCGAACGGCAACAAATCCCGGGCCGCCGCCGCCCTGGGCCTAAGCCGCACGCAGCTTCTCCGGCGCGTTCGCCGCTTCGGGCTCGGCGCCTAGTTCTGCACGGTCTCCATGGTCCGCGTCCGAACTCGACGCCCGCCTTGCCACATTGCCCTCCGCGGCACCGAAGTGCCGCGGAGGAGCGGCGGGCAGGTATAGCTGCCGCTGACGCTCGACGACGTGTTCCCAGAACAGCGGATCGAGAAGTGGATTCGCGTGCATCGCTCGTCTCAAGGTCCTTCTCCGCCTGGGCCACTCTCTTCTGAAGGCGGGTTTGCGAGCGCCCCGGATCCCTTCTCGAAGGAGATCCCGAGTGTGTACCCGGTCACTGTATCGCGAACGACGCCGTATAGCACGTCGCCCCGGCGCTTGAGCGGGTACCATCCGCCCGAGGAGCTTCGTAACGTAATCGCGCCGCCGTTCGCGACGACGACGCCCGAGTAGGTCCGCGTCGATGCCCCTCGTCGTGTGGTCACTGTGTAACTGCCGTTGTCCTCGATCGTTAAGGTCGCGTAGCCGAGGGCGTTCCGGCCGCCTGCATCGGCGCCGAGCGGCCAGAATGACCCGTTCCAGGTACCGACGAGGTTGCCTGGCAGGATGGATGGACGTACATCCGATTCGGTCAGACGGGCAATGGCTTGGGTCTGCCCGTGCGTGGCGCATCCGGAGAGCGCCATCAACGCAATGCTCCCAACTAGAGCGATTCCGTGCTTGCCCATGTCGTTTTCTCCTTTTCCGGAAGCGCCTTCACTGGCGCTTCCTGAAACCGACACAAGGGCATAACGCGGACCAAACCGAAGGGAGCGAAGAACGATCCGTCTCGTGCAGAGTTGCGCGGGACCGCTCGGACGAGGGAAGCGCGAGTCGTTCGGAATCGGTCACCGAGCCGATCGTCTCCGGACGCGGTGACCGGAATTGGTTCGGAGTGTAGCGAGCGATTCGACGTGGCGTTTCGCGACGAATCAGGATGCTCGCTTTCGAACGCTTCCGTGCGAAAGCGCACACCCGCCCGTCCGATGCCGTACAGCGTGCGGCCTGAATGCGAATCGGCATCCCGCGAAGCGCGCGGAGAAGGCTGTGTTTGCCGACCGTCTGAGACCTGGCGCACCCTTTGCCACCTGAGAGCGCCCAGGTGGAAATTCGACGTGGATCGGTGAGCCGGCACGCAGTCGTGCGCACGGTCGAGCTGTCGAACGGTCACGACCGCCGCGTGCTGCGGATGAACGCGGGTTCGTCGGTCTAGGGAGGTGGCTATGAAGGATTTGATTCATTTTGCGACGGCCATTGCCGCAATGGGACTAGCAATGTGGGTGCTTCATTACGTCGTAGCGTTATGGTGGGTCCGCTGAGCTCCGAAGGCGTACCCGCCAGGCAGTCCGGGTGTCGTGGCAGAGCGGCAACCGCATCGACAGCTCAGGCAAGGAGACGGAAGCGCTCCAAACGCCGATAGAATGCCCCACGGCTGAGGCCAAGTGACGTGGCGGCCTGCGCCTTGTTGCCCTTCGCGCGCCGTAGCGCGTCCACGACGGCCTCCTTCTCGACTTCCGCGAGCGATCGGATTGTTGGTGCGGAGTCGCCTACGATCTGAGGTACCGAGGGAAGACCGGCCGTGGGAACACCATGCCCGCCGATGCCGAGGTGGTCGGGCGAAATGACGTGGCCATCGGCAGCGATCAGGGCGCGCTCGATGGCATTCTGCAGCTCCCGTATGTTGCCGGGCCAGGTGTGAGCGAGCAAGAGCTGGCGAGCCTGGTCGCTGAGGCGTGACTGGCGCCGTCCCATCCGTTCGCCGAGTGTTCGCAGGAAATGCTCGGCGAGCACGAGGACGTCTCCCTCGCGCTCCCGCAGCGCTGGCAGATGAATGCCGAACACCGCAAGCCGGTAGTACAGGTCCGCGCGGAACGTGCCGGTCTCTACGAGATGCTCGAGATCACGGTTCGTGGCGGTGATCAGCCGGACATCGGCCTGAAGCGATGTCGTGCCGCCGACGCGCTCGAACTGCCGCTCCTGCAGCACGCGGAGTAGCTTCCCCTGGACGGAGGGGGTGAGGTCCCCGATCTCGTCGAGGAAGAGCGTGCCACCGACGGCGAGCTCGAAGCGACCGCGCTTGAGACGATCCGCGCCGGTGAAGGCGCCTCGCTCATGTCCAAAGAGTTCGGACTCTGCCAGGGTTTCCGGCAGGGCGGCGCAATTGACCGCCACGAACGGACCCTTGGCACGTGGACTCGCAGAGTGGATGGCCCGAGCCACCAGTTCCTTACCGGTGCCGCTCTCGCCGGTGAGCAGGACCGTAGTGTCCTGCGCGGCCACCAAGGCCGCCTGGTCCAACACCTCGCGAAAGGCTGCCGAGCGCCCGACGAGGCTCTCGGGGGCGTGCAGCGTGGTCAAGCCCAGGTCCGCCGGTGACATTGATGAACCGCCCCATGTTGGTCCGATGCATCGCGCACACCAAGCCGAGCCCGGCCTCGCTGCGTCGTGCGGGGCATTCGTAACGTCCTGATCTGACGTTCTCCTCTCGTCACGGAGCGCCACGCGGGCCCGTGCAGTTTCGCCCACCTCCGTGCGGAAACGCACAGTCTCCCGTGCGAATCCGCACAGGGGGCGCGATCCGACGACGAACGAGCATCACGACAAGTCCGCGACCTGGCTGCATTTGCCCGACCGGCCCTGGCGCTGGCGCGCCCTTTGCCCCGCGTCTGTGCCAGTGGAGATGCGAGGTGGATCG
>Ga0207684_10002272_pt1 | contig 19565 bp, 12 predicted proteins | sample KBSK5501metaG_FD_184342 | JGI IMG/M metagenome (GOLD analysis project Ga0207684, IMG submission 184342) | Corn, switchgrass and miscanthus rhizosphere microbial communities from Kellogg Biological Station, Michigan, USA - KBS K5-50-1 metaG... | ecosystem: Host-associated > Plants > Roots >...
ACCAGATCGTTGCCGGTGTCACTGGGAAAGATCGCCTCGACCCGTCGTCCCTGGCGCCCAAGGAGAGGAGCGATATAGCCATAGCCAAAGCGTGTGAGCCGGTCCCGATGCTCCACCACGATGACGTCCACCCTTTGGTCAGTGAGCAGCTTCGTGAGCTTGGGTCGCTCATCGTTGAGGCCAGACGCAATCTCGGTGACTTCCGCGACGACTTGATAGCCGCGTGCCGCCGCGTAATCGCGCAGCCGTAGCATCTGGCGCGCCACATCCTCTTGTTGGTCGGCCGAGGAGACACGCGCAGAGAGCGCAACTCCCATGGCGCTCGGCTTTGTCTCACGGACAATGATGGCGCCGGTCGGCAGTTGGTAGGCATCCAATTGCCCAGCTCTCCACCACTGATAGGCAGTCTTGTAGGTGACGCCCACCTCTTTGGCGTACGTGCTCAGTTTCATGTGGATAGAATACCACAAAAACGACTAAAATATCGCATTTATGACTGTAGATTATTACCCCACGCTGCTCCCTCCGCAATCGCTACCGCGCCGGTATCAAAGCGGGCGTAGAACCAGTGTGCCGCGCAGGCGACAGGCGAGGAAGCCTGACGGCGTTTGTCATAAGCCAGACGCTGCATAGGCGCCACCTGACGCCGCCAGTGCAACGCGGCGCCTTGGAGGACGCGCTCATGCGGTCACCAGCCATCAATCGTTTGCCCTGCGTCAACGAAACGATGGCCGCAATCAAGCATATTTTTGGTTTGCGCTCCTGAAACGTCCAGGCTCAATTCGAGATAACGTCGCCGCCATAAGAGCGCAGGGGATAGCGCGAGATGATGTGGTTCATCCCACTTTTCCCAGCGCCCCTCCTGTTCACCGGTAACTTTGACCTCTCTGAGCATGAACACGCGGCACTGCAAAAACGCTTAGTCCGGCGCTTGGAACATCTGGGGTATCAGGTCGCGCTCCAGCCCTCTCCCCCTGCCGCTAGACTGCCCGCTACAACACCCGTATACGCTTTTCAGAAGAGAAGAGAGAGGGATGAACGCTGGCCCGACCATTCTCGAGAGGTTTGAACGATGTGATTTCCCGTGTGATGTTAGTCTGAATCTTTAGCCCAAGGCAACTGATTGAAGACTTACAGTACTGAGCATGCCACTATTGTGTGACGTGACAGCCAGACCGGCCAGCAACGCGCCTGAGAGATTGGTGAGCGTTACCGCTGAACCTGGCGCCTGCGTCCAGCTCATGCCATCGCTCGAGGTATACGCGACAAAGACATTTCCCGACCGTGAAATTTTGAGATAGAGCGGCGCCGCTCCGGAGATAGTCGCCATCTGTTGGGCGCTGCCTCCCGCCGTTGCGCGATACTGCACGACGATGCCGTTCCCAGGGGTAACCAGCACCGCATAGTACGGAGCGGCTGGGTCAGTGCTGGCGCGGAACATCACGCCCGTCTTGGCCCAGTTGCTCGTGTTGGTCTGCGATGCCACCCGAGCACTGGTCGAGCCGTCGCCTGCGAGCGTCTGCCAGACATAATGGAACTGATCGCTCGGTCCCCAGATATCGTTACCCGCGCCCTGCACCGTCCACACGCCATTGGTGACCGACTGGCTCCCCGCGAGCGTGGGATTGCCGATATCGGCGCATGTCCAGCCGACCGCGCATGTCGAGAAGCCGACGTTATCGAAGGTCGCGGCGCTGAGTGCGCCGCCATTGTGCGACGTGACCGCCAACCCGGCGAGCAGCGTTCCGCTCAAGCTGCCGAGGCTGACCGTCGAATTGGGGATAGCCGTCCAGGTGACCCCGTCCGTGGACGTATACGCCGTGAACGTCACACTCGTGCGCGCGATTCTCAGCCACGTCGGCGTGGCGCCGCTGACGGCCGCAACCTGCTGGGCGGCGGCGCCCGCTGTGACGCGGGACTGCACGGTGATGCCATTGCTCGGCGTGATGAAAACCGCATAGAATGGTGCGCTGGCGTTGGCGCTGGCGCGGAACATCAGTCCGGCTTTGGCCCAGTTATCGGTATTGGTCTGCGACGCGATGTGCGCCGAGAGTGAGCCGTCACCTGTGAACGTCTGCCAGTCATAGTGGAATTGATCGCTCGCAGTCCAGATGTCCCAGCCGCCGCCCTGAACCGTCCACGCGCCGTTGCTGACCGCTTCCCCACCCGGCAAAGTAGGAGCGCCGATATCGGCGCATGTCCAGACGGATGGGCAGGTGGAAACGCTCACCGCATCGAAGGTCACGGCGCCAAGCGCGCCGCCGTTGTGCGACGTGACCGCCAACCCGGCGAGCAGCGTCCCCGATAAGTTGCTTAGAGTGATCGTGCTGTTCGGCGCCAGCGTCCACGTGACTCCATCGCTAGAGATATAGGCGCTGAACGTCGTACCCGAATGCGCTATTTTCAGCCAGACAGGCGCTGTTCCACTGACCGCGGTGAAGTTCTGCGCGGTGGCGCCTGCGGCGGTCCGGTACTGTACGCTGACGCCGTTGCCTGGCGTCACCACGGCGTCATAGAATGGCGCGCTGGCGTTGGCGCTGGCGCGGAACATCAGTCCGGCTTTGGCCCAGTTATCGGTGTTGGCCTGCGACGCGACGTGCGTGCTGATCGAGCCATCGGTGGCGGTGGTCTGCCAGATGAAGTGGAATTGATCACTTGTACTCCAGATGTCGTTACCCGCGCCCTGCACCGTCCAGATGCCATTGGCGGCGGTTTGGCTCCCTGGCAGTGCGGGATTGCCGATATCAGCGCAGTTCCAGCCAGCCGGGCACGGCGAGAAAGTGACGCTATCAAATGTCGCGGTCCCGAGCACGCCACCGTTGTGCGACATGACCGCCAACCCAGCGAGCAGCGTCCCTGACAGGTTGGAAAGTACTGCCGTCGAGCCAACGATCGCGCTCCAGGTGGCGCCATCACTGGATGACAACGCCGTGAAGGTCGTGCCGTTGCGCCCGATGCGAAGGTAGGTTGGAGGGTTTCCGGGGATGCTGGCCGCCTGCTGGGCAAGCGCGCCCAACGTCGAGCGGTACTGCACGACGACACCATTAGCAGGTGTAACGAAGACCCCGTAAAACGGCGCGCCGGGGTCCGCGCTGGCTCGCAGCATCAGTCCCGCCTTGGCCCAGTTGTCGGTGTTCTGTTGCGAAATGACCTGCGCCGAGAGTGTCCCATCGCCTGCGAGCGTCTGCCAGTCCATGTGGAACTGATCGCTTACACCCCAGATGTCGTTGCCCGACCCCTGGATCGACCAGACGCCGTTGCTGAGTGATTCGCTGCCGGAGAGCGTGGGATTGCCGATATCGGCGCAGTTCCAGGTGGCCGGACACGCGACGGGCGGCGGCGGAGCGGTATTGCTGAGCGCCACGGTATCCATCGTCGCGGAGCCAGACGCGCCGCCATTGGCCGAGGTGATCGCGAGACCTGCCAGCATCGTGCCGCTCATATTCATAAGCACGCTCGTGCCGACGACATATGTCCAGTTGATCCCATCGGTCGAGCTATAGGCGCTGAAGCTGTTCCCGGAGCGCGTGATCTGCAGGTAGGCGGGCGCGCTTCCCGTAATCGTTGTCTGTGTGAAGACGCGCAACCCCTGAACCGACCGGTAAAGCACGAGGATGCCGTTACCGGGTGTCACGAAGGCTCCATAGAACGCCGAGCCTGCGCTGACGTTCTGGCGGAGCATGACGCCAGCTTTCGCGGCGGCGCTGGTGTTCGTCTGAGTGGTGATATGCGCGCTGAGGGTGGTGTCGCCCTTCATCGCCTGCCAGACATAATGGAACTGGTCGGCGTATCCCTGGATATCGTTGCCCGCGCCGCTGAGCGTCCAGGCGCCAGTACTCAACGACTGACTCCCTACCAGCAGGGGATTGCCGACATCGGCGCAGGTCCAGGTGGCCGGGCACGGTGAAGGCGAAGGCACCGGATTCAGCGTGGCTGTCGCCGCGCCGAGAGTCGCTCCGTTGATGGAAGCGCTGCCCGCCGTACCCGCAGTCCCGGAGCTTACGGCCACACCTGCCAGGACTCGGTTGGGCATGGCGATCGTCGCGTTCGTGCCAGGAACCAGGGTGAAGGTTGAACCATCCACCGAGGTAGCGGCCTGAAACACGTCACCTATCCGCTGAATCGCCAGATAGCGAGGCAGTGCTCCATCGCTGGTGTTGGCTGCGGTTGCGCCGCCGAATCGTGTCCGGTACTGTACGACGACGGTGTGATTTGGCTTGACGATGACCGCGTAATATGGTGAGTCCGGCGTGTTGCTTTGCCGGACCATAATCCCCGCCTGGCCTGTCGTGCCGCCGGAGAGCGCCGTCACCTGCGCGGTGATCTGACTATCCCCGGTGGTCGTCTGCGAGATCAGCCGGAATTGATCGGTTGTGCCAGCGATGCCCGCGCCACCGGCGGTGATCGTCCACGACGCGCCTGAGGCCGATTCTGTGCCCGCTGGATTCGGATTGCCGATGTCCTGGCATGTCCAGCCACTTGGGCACTGTGGGTCCGCTGGTGGAGGCTGGGGCGGCGAGGCTGGCAGACCTAGCGCGTAGACATTGGCGTCGCCAGAGCCGAAATAGATCGTCCCGTTGGAGACACTGGGCGGGCCATAGAGAACAGCGCCGGTCGTGTAGCCGTACAGGCGGCTACCGGTCGAGGCGTCGAGCACTTCCAGCGTGGACCCTGCGCCCGCGATGAGCAGCCCATTATCGTAGGTCAGCGCTGGAATCACTGGGTCGGGATCGGGATGCTCCCAGACGATGTTGCCAGTCGCCGGATCAAGCGCGCGCACCGCGCCCGCATAGCCCACCCCGTTGATCGTGGTATTGCCGCCCGCGACATAGATCCGTCCGTTGCCGAATGCCAGGTTCGAGACGCTGCCGTCGCCGCACGTTGGGCACTCCCCGCCGATGGCGATAGACTGCCGCCAGACCGGTCCAGCCCCGAGGTTCGCGCGGTTGAACGTGTAGACGTAGCCGTTCTTATTGATGGCGGAGACGAGCTGGCGGCCACTCGCGTCGGTGGCCAGGATCGGCGAGGCGCCCCAGTCAGAATCGAGGACGGTGTCCTGTTGCGGTACCTGCCAGGAACTCTTGACGGTGAGTGTTGACGCGTCAATCGCTACGATGGCCTGGGCGAGGGTCTGTGTAGATACGTTTATCGTCCCGGTCGTCACATAGATCGTACTGGTTGCCGAGTCTACCGCGGGTGAGGTCCAGATGCCTGCGCCTACCTGGCCATTCGGCACGAAATTGAGCGTGTTGACCACCTGATGCGTGCTTAAGTTTACCTGGAGTAACTGGCCCTGAACCAGCGGACAGTCGCCAACGCTGGCGATGCCGATATAGGCGTAGCCGTTATAGATGAGCGGGCTCGACCAGTTATAGTGGCCGCCGGTGGCGCTGTTGTCTCCGGTGTAGACTTTCCAGAGCGCCGCGCCGGTTGTCGCGTCGAGCGCGTACCAGTTGGCATCGCCGCCACCGACATACACGACGCCGTTCTGTACAGTGGCGGATGAGGAGATGCCCATCTGCGACGGGAAGCAGGTCGGCGAGGCCGTCGTGATTCCAAGGCTCGTCTTCCAGATGACCGCGCCAGTTGCCGCGTTGAGCGCGTATTCGTAGCCATCCCAAGAACCAACGTAGACGACACCATTGACGATTGCGGGTTGGGCGGCGATCATGCCGCCCGTCTGCGCGGACCAGAGCTTGCCCAGTTGCGCGGCGTTACTGGTCGAGAGCGCCGAATCAGCGCTCGCGCCAGTGCGTTGATTGTCGTGCATGTACGATGGCCAGTTATCGGTGACCACCGCGGCGCTTGCCGCGTGAGCGATGACCACGCCTGTGCCGCTCATTGCGGGCAGCGCGATCCCCATGACCAGCACGACAACCAGACTGACCGTGGCGCGCGTCATTTGCCAGCGCGAGGCGTTCCTTCGTCGCGAATCGCCCGTCGATGTGTGTATTGCGGGTACCACCTTATACCTCCGCTCCACCCACCCCAACTGTGAAAGATAGGGCATCAGCCCCTCTGCAGTGAGAATATTTGCTTGCGTCCCGCTATGCGCCAGCGCCACGTGGATGCGATGAGTTCTTTCATAGCCCGCGCGATGACTGCAGGTTTGGCCCCCGTGGCACGACCGGCTTTGCGTTCGATATGCCGGACGCCCACCTGGGCAATGTTGCAACCATCGCAATGCAGTTTGTAAAGCATCTCGGCGTTAATCATCGCGCCCCGTGTTTCGAGTTGATGCCTGCGGAAGAATTCTGCATGGAACAGCTTGAACGCACAGTCCACGTCACGGACAGAAACGCCGAGCAACAGATGCACAAGTTGCTTCCATCCCCACGCATTCAGACGACGCACCCTGGTGTCCTTGCGGTCTTTGCGATAACCCCAGACTGCGTCATATCGCTCCATCAACGGCATGAACCTCGCAAGATCACGTATGTCGAACTGCCCATCAGAGTCCATGAAGAATACCCACTCGTTGCGAGCAGACTCGAAACCAGTAATGAGCGCCGCACCGTAACCACGGTTGACGACGTGCGTAATCGGGCGTATGCGTCTGTCGCGTACTGCTAGTGCGTCGATGATCTCGCCCGTTCGATCGCGGCTGCCATCATTGACCACCAACACCTCAAATGCCATATCCCACATCGATAACGTCTCGATGACCGTGCGAATGGTAGACTCGATCAGCGCCTCTTCGTTGTATGCTGGCAAGATGATTGAAACGCTCTTCGTGTGGACGTAACCATCGGCACTTGTCACACCCGCGCCCGCCCACTTGGGAGGCGATGCCACGATTGTCGATGGCGCGAACGGAATGGCGATTGCGGTTGTATTCGCGGCAATCCTGTCCATTGCTGAGGCAACCTTCTGACCCCGGCGCATGTATCCCAGGCTTACACCGTGCTCCGTCTTGGCCCAGTAGTGTGGGTTGCGTAGCAGGCTGAACAGCCCAGCCCAGGCTCCGACGCTCATCAGAATCCAGTACAATGGCCCCAGCAGCGCATAACGCGCAAGGTCGTCGTAGCCGCGTTTGACGCAGACGTAGAGCTGGCAGTAGAAGAAGATGAAGTTGCCGAGAAGACAGAGCAGCGCCGCATAGTACAACGCCGACGGGAACAGCGACTGGATCATCACGGCGAGCGCCGTGCCTTTGCTCACGAAGTAGGTGACGGTGAGCGCCCACATGAGTGGGTTGACGAGCAGAATGAGAGACGAGCCGCCTACCATGATCTGAAAGTCGAGAAAAGCGCGTGGGCCGACCTGTCGCATCAGTCGGACGGGATGGCGCATGTGGACGAGATACGTCTGTAGGTAGCCCTTGATCCAGCGGGATCGTTGCCGGATCCACTGTGGCACGTGAGCAACGGCTTCTTCCCATGTCACTGAGTCGAGCATCATCACACTCAGCCGCGCGCGGGCTATCCGCACCCCAAGGTCGGCGTCTTCCGTGACGTTGTAGGGGTCCCAGCCGCCGAGCCGCCGCAGCGCGTCGACGCGGAAATGGTTTGACGTGCCCCCCAGCGGGACGACAGTCTGCTTTCCTACCATGCCGGGAAGCAGCATATCGTACCAGGTGGCGTAATCCATGGAAAACAGCCGCGTCAGCAGCGTCTGATGGCGGTTGTAGAAGTTGAGCCGCGCTTGCAGGCAGACGACACGCCGGGGCAACGCGTGAAACGTCGCCACCGCTTTCCGCAGTTGATCGGGTTCAGGCCGGTCTTCCGCGTCGTAAACGACGATGAACTTGCCTCGCGCCCACGCCAGGCCGACGTTCAAGGCGCGTGGCTTGGTGCGCGGCATACCCATGGGCACGTTAACCAAATGCATGTGACGAGGCAGGGCGTATTCCTCCAGCGCTGCCCAGGTCTCCTCGTCATCGTGCTCGACCAGCAGGAGCACTTCGAGCCGGTTTGCTGGGTAATCAATGCGCAGTAACTCTTCTACGAGCACCGGTGCGAATTTGCCCTCGTGATAGAGCGGCACCAGCACCGTGTACAGCGGAAGCTCGGTGTCCAGGATCGCATAGGGGTCCGTCGCGACGAGATCCGAAGCCTGTTCGTCGCGCATCAGCGTTATGGCCTTGTATGCGCCGGACACCAGGTAGGTCACTGTGATAAAGGCAATCGGCGCCAGCAGGAGCGCATGCGGCACGGTGAACGCGCCGGCGACGATTGCCAAGCCCAGCACGCCCAGCACGATCTTCTGGCGAGTGATGAGCGTCATTCGCGCGCCATCGCGCGCCGCGCCCCACGCCGTCCACCGATGCCCCTCGTAGGCCGCAGTCTTGTCTGCTTGCGCGCCCTCACTCACGGGGGAAGGCGTGTGACGTTTGCCGCCAACCGCCAACGAGATGGCTGGCATCGGCAGTGTAACGACAGGCAGATTAGAGTACGTGTCGGCGGTAACGCTCATCTTCACACTCCGTTCGCTGTTTATCGTGGGAATCTCTATCGGAACGTCAGGCGCGGCAGGGTGTACGGATTGCTGCGCGAGACGAGTAGGTGAGCCCCTAGCGGCGAAGGCGCTGACGCGTTGGCTGCGTCACTGCGTTCGTAGATTTGGGTTGTTCCGATCACCTGACGCAGGACGTAGAACTGGCGCCAGTCGGAGCGATTGTGAAGCGCTGCCCAGACCGGGTCAAAGTTGATAGAATTGGGCGCCATGATGATCCAGGTGGCGGCGGTCTCTGGATGGGCGAGCGCCGCGCGGAATGCCCCGCCATCTCCATCGGTCAGGAAGGCTCGATCAGAGAGGCCCGAGTCAAACATTGCCTTAGAAAACGGGCCACTACTCACCAGCACCTTGCCGCCGTAGTAATGACTGGCCAGCCATGCGCCTTCTGGAGATGAGAGCACACGTCCCGCAGCGGATGCCCCAAAGAGTGGATCCTGAAGCGTATACGGTGTGGCGCCCGCGACGATTGGGCTCGATGTGATGAGGATCAGGCCGAGAAGGACAGGTAATAAGATGGGCAACAACTCGCGCCGCAGCGTCGCCAGAGACGCGATGAACAGCGCGGCAGCTGGAATCATCATCATGCCGTAGCGCACATTGAAGTAGGTAACAATGCCATTGAGCGGAACCTCGGGGGTTTCGATGATCGTGATGCCGAGGAACAGCGAGAGCCAGTTAAACGCGAAGGGCACGAGAACGATGAATACAGGCCAGGATGAGACACGCAGGCGCGATCGGAAGATCCACCATAACAGTCCCAACAGCGCCGCGAGTGCGAGAGGCCACGTCAGCGTATCGAGGGTGGTGTGCGTGTAGACGCTTAGTGAAAGCAGCGCGTTGTAATGGGTTGGCAGCCCGCCGCTACGTTCGATTGACTGTTGCTGCGCGCTTGCGGAATAGGGGCCATTCAGGAAGGCGAGGGGACTTTTGAAGATCACGATTTGATAGATAATCCACGCCGCGCAACCCGCCAACCCGAGCACGCCATAAAGAAGAACATGAGACTCCGCGATGAGCCGCCCGCGCATGCGCCAGGCCACGACCCCAACGACAATCAGCAGCGCCAACGCCAGCGCCCAGCCATCGTAGCGGACTAATGTGCCTGCCGCGGTGGCGAGCGCGCACTTCGCCAGGTCGTCGGCGTCGAAGGTGCGCGCCCAGCGAATGGCATAGTAGATCGCGATGACCGCGAAGCAAATGAGATCGAGTTCCGACATCGGTGTGCTCTGCATGTAAAGCATATTGGGATTCAGCATCAGCGCCAGCGCGGCAACCCAGCCCGCCGCCTGCGACGAGAAGACCAGGGCGGCCAGGCGATACATATAGACCGCGCTCACCACATAGGCGACCATCGAGGGGAACGTTCCAGCGAAGCCGTCGCGGAAGAGCGTGTCATTCCACGCGAACGGCAGCATCAAGATGTGGTTCAGCGGCAGCCAGACCGTGCCAAGTTGCGCGAGACCGGGCGTGCTGCTGGCAAAGACGCGGTGGGCGATCATCATGTGGCTGATTGAGTCAGAATAGGCCAGCGTCAGCCCTTGCTGGGCGTAATAGGTGTAGCTGACAATGCTTGCCACCAAGGCCAGCAACGCCACCCAAGCCTCCGCTTTCCAGCGCCGTGAGAGGTACTGCTGAATCCGTCGAATGCGTGGAACAGCCCGCGCTCCCGGCGCATCTTGGCTGGCGCGGGAAACGTCAATCGGTATCTGCGCGAGTGCGCCGTTCGCCGAGGTGGTGAAGACAGCCTGGAGTGTGGCGTGGATGCGCGATAGAACCCTGCGCCATACCGAAGTCCGTACAGATTCGCTCGTGACTGGTAACACGTCTAGCCTCCTTTCATGTCAGCAGCCCTGTCCACCACGGTTGACCTCTACTCACTCACTCTTCGCCTACTTCAGTACAACAGGTAGCAAGAGGCTACTAGTCCTCCACAGCGAGGCATTGTTGGTGAGGTATCAGCCTGCGGAATGTTGCGCGAAGTCAAGCTAGCAGGGCTGTGCTTGTAGCGTATGGTCCGGCATGATTCGAGCATCAGCCCCAAGCGGGGCAGACGACGTATGCGACGGCGCTTCGAGGCCGAGTCAGCCGCACTGCACCTGACGACGGGGCGTCCAGCAGTCCGGTTACAACTCGCTAGTAATTAGACTGCAAGTCCTATGTAAGCCTTCCCACGGCCATGCAGGCAGCAATGAACAGCCCGCACCGATTGTTGTGATTGCCTGCCTGACGGCGCCCCGCCCTGCGCGAGTGAGTGCGAGAGAACTTCTCAAAGTGCGAACGGGGGGCGGAGTGGGACGATGGGGCATGCGCGAAGCAGAGCGGCTGGAATCAAGACGAGACCGGTATTAGACAGGTGCGAATGGAAGGGATAGCGGTCTTAGGAAGCGCAGTGGGACATTAGGCGAGGTAAGTAACTCGCCATGAGACCGGAACGATTGAACACTACATGGAGGCGCAACAGGCTTCTCACGGTCAACACGTCGCCTCTGCAGTGCGAAATGTATGTTGGCCTCAGTCCGTTGAGGGGACAGGACCATGATTCGAAAACTCGCCTTTTTGTGCGCAATCCTGGGAATGGCCGCCGCACTCATGGCTCTTGTGTCGTGCGACACGTCAAACGCCTCTGTCGCCCGGCAGGCATCTCAGGCTACTTACACTTCGAGGAATGCCACCCCTTCATCCATCCCCGATCCAATCGGCGTAAGCATTCAGGGCACACGGTTCTACAGTCAGGGGCGCCCCATAACGCTACTCGGCGTCAACCGTTCCTCGCTCGAATATTCATGCGCAGGCGATGGACACTTCACGCTCTCGGACTTTCAAGCAATGCGCAAGTGGGGTATGAACACAGTGCGTATCCCGATTTCATCGGAGTTCTGGGCAAACGCGGGCGGCTCGTGCCCAGGATACCACGAGACCCTACAACAAGCTGTCGCAGATGCCCGCGCCGCACACTTGTTCGTCATCCTGGACCTCCAATGGAGCGCACCCTTTGACCTCCCTGCAGACCGCGCTCATGGTGGCGTTCAATGTCCGATGCCCGATACGGGCAAAGATGCGGCAATGTGGCAACAAGTCGCGAAGCTCTATCACAATGACACGGGAGTCCTCCTTGATCTCTTCGGTGAGCCATTTGATGTCTCATGGTCCACGTGGCTAAACGGGGGCGTGATCACTGGGGGATGCTACATTATCGGGGGTCCTTCGCTGACGAAGGAAGCCGGAAAATATCAGGCGATTGGCATGCGCGCGCTCGTCCAGCTCGTCCGCGCGAATGCGCCAGATAATGTCATCATCGTCTCAGGGACCAGCTGGGGGTACGATCTCTCGGGGCTCGACAGCGGCTTCGCCCTTGCCGACAACAACATCGCCTACGACACGCACCCGTTTGATTACAGCAACAAGCAGCCCAGCGATTGGTACCGAGCCTTTGGTCACGCCTCCACACGCTATGCTGTGATCGCGGCAGAATTCGGCTCGTACGATTGCGGCACACACTATAACGATCAGGCGATCAGCTACTTTGTCACGCACCATATTTCGTGGCTCGCCTGGGCGTGGCAACCAGGCTCATGCTCCGGTCCTAGCCTGCTCGCCGACTGGTCTGGAGCGCCCTCTGTCCCGTACGGCGCCTACATTCGCGCACAGATGCTCGCGCTGACAAATGGCGGCTAAAGGTATGTGGCGTGCGCAGAGCGGTCGCGGCTGATCTTCGGCGCTCATGCTGGCTGGCTTCTCACCTTGGCAGTCGGCTGGGCCGCGGACACGAAATGGGCGCCGCCAGCGCGGGTCGTTCCTGTGACATACTGGCGCTGGAGGCGTCCACGATGACTTGGTTTGACGTCCTCACGCCAGTGATGGTCATTGGGCTGATGGCCCTCCTCTTCTTGGCCGTCGTGTCATCGGAGGGTGTTTCACGCCACCGGCGCCCACGGCTATTCCCCGCCGATGCAGCGAGACATCGCGGCGACGAGCGGGCTCTGGCGCCGGCGGTGGCGGCGCCTGACGCCGTGGACGGATCATCCATTGCCACCATCGTGAAAGGGGTAAGCCCATGAGTCCGACCGACACCCGCGTGGCCCCCACGATCCGGGATCGCATCGCGACCGCCCTCATGCTGGTGAGCGCGCTCGGCGCGCTCTATGCCTTCATCACCGCGCTCGGCGCCGTGCAGACGGCTGGTCCCGCGACCCAGCAGGTCGAAACCTGGCGCCTGTTCGGCTTCCTCATGTTCGCCGGCGTGTTCATCCTCCTGGGCGTCTGGCCACGTCGGCTGCCCGGCCTGTGGGAGCTCATCATCGTGAACAAGGTCGGGTTGACTGTCGTGGAAGCGCTGCTCATCCGCAATGACGCGGCTGGCGCGCAGTCCGCCGCCATTGCGGATGCGATCCTGAGCGCCTTGCTTGTCGCCGCGTATCTGCTCAGTCGCGGCTACACCGCCTGGCGACCTCTCCCCAGACCCTATACGCCCTAACAGGCGGCATGGCGATCCACTAACCCACTTGGCGTTGTGCGGACAGGCAGTCGCTGTCTGTTTCTGCCAGCGCATCAGGCCGTCTCGCTCAGATGCCGCCGCATCGCATAAGCTTGTGCCAGTTGACGAGCGCCGGCGTATCTAGGCGTATCTACAGGTAGCTGCGCCAGGTCACGTAGCGCCACGACGTCTGGCTAGGACGCGCCGATCGTGCGCAACAGGACGAGCGTGACCTGTCGCGCCATCTCGTCCAGCGACGACGCCCGCTCGCCACGACTCCGCTGTGTCGCCGCGCCGAAGATCGCCCAACCCCACAGCAGCGCCAGCGTCTCCGGCGTGACGCTCGCTGGCGCGCCAGGGAAGGCCGGCTGGCGCATCCAGCCAACCAGAATCGCGTAGGTCTCTTCCTGGATCGCGCGCTCCAGATACGGCAGGAAGTCGCGATCCGATGGCGCGCAGGGATGGTTCGTCTTCGTCATCAGGTCGAAGACGCCGGCGATCAGGAGGCGCAGGCTCTCGCGGCTCCACATGGAATCGGCGCCCAACTGCGCGGCAAGCTCCTGCTTGAAACGGTCACGGATGGCGCTGTCGAGCAGGTCGAACTTGTCCTCGAAGTGCGCGTAGAAGGTCGCCCGGTTGACCGTCGCGCGGTCGGCGATCTCCTGCACGGTGATGTCGCGGAAGCGCCCCTCCATCATGAGACCGATGAACGCCTGCTGGAGGAGTTGGCGTGTGCGCTTGACGCGCGGGTCGTCGAGGTTGATTTGTGTCGCCATGAGCGCATTCCTCCCGCCACGAGTATCCCGACACTTCGCCGCTTTTGTCGCCTAACCGACGATTCCGGGATTTTGTGGGTTGCCAGCGAGTTATCCATACGATAGTAGTATAAGCAACAGACGTCGCTTAAGCAATGCCTGTCGTGTTATTCGCCATCAGGGACGCAGGTCTCTCAGAAGGAGGTATCGGTCTCGTCAACTACCCCATGGCTAAAGCCAGGGGCTTGCATCTAAGGGGCATCACCTTGACGCCATCAGGAGCACTGATTGCCGTGCATCCCTACCGGGTTCTCATCCGGTGGCTGGTTGACTGTCTGAGTGGGGCAGTCCAGCCCGTCTACGTGCAAGCGACACCCACTGTCTCCCCGGCCTTTCGGCCTCTGCCGCTCGATGTCACCATCCTAAGCACGACGCTCGCGGTTACTCCGCGTGATAGGTAAATTGTACCACAGGAAAGGAGACGGCGCTTCCTCCCCATGTCTAAAGACAGGGGTATCCGCGCCGAATAGGTGATGAACATCGCACTGTGGGTGGCGCAGGTCTTGCTCGCGCTGGCGTTCCTCGCGGCGGGCGTCCCCAAGGCTATCCAGCCCATTCCCACGCTCGCCAAGCGCCTCCCCTGGGCGCAGGATGTGCCTGAGTCGTTCGTGCGCTTCATCGGCGTCGCCGAGATCCTTGGCGCGCTCGGCCTGATCCTGCCCGCGCTCACCGGCATCCTGCCCTGGCTGACCGTCGCCGCCGCGATTGGTCTGGCGATCGTGATGGTCGCCGCAATCATCTTTCACGTGCTGCGTGGCGAGACAAACCGCATTGCGTTCAACGTCGTGTTCCTGCTGCTGCTGCTGTTCGTCACATATGGACGCCTTGCTCTGGCGCCGCTGACGTAAACCCGCGAGCCTATCTGTAGGGGCGCAGCAAGCCACCCCCGGCTGGCTCATGTCAATCCATCCCTGACGCCCGTCAGCAGATCGAGCGTCTGCGTGGGCATGGCGGCAATCTCGGCCCCGGCCTCCAGCAAGGCGCGATACAGCGCTGGCCCGCGACCCGAATAGTCACGCGCGGCTACCCGCGCGAGCAGCGCCTCCCGATCAGGCATGCTTCCCGCCTCAGGCTCCAGCAGGATCACGCGCGCGCCAGATTGCGCCGCCGAGCGCGCCAAATCCAGCAGCGCGACGTTGCCCGCGCCCAGGGGTATCGGACAGAGGAGAACCGCGCCCGCCGCACGCATCGCCTCACCTGCCGCCGCCAGTCCGGCGTCAGAAACAGGCGCATAGGGCGGCTCGACGATACAGGCGACCGCCAGGCGCTCGGCCAGCGCATAGTCGCTGTCGCCAATATTGAGTGGTCCGGCGCTGAACGGAATCCCTGCGTCGGCCAGCGCGCGCATCAACAACGCGCCCGTCCCGCCCCCGGCGAGGACATGGACCACTGGCGCCGAGGACTTCCCATCCAGACTCGAAGGGGCGCCTTGCCAGGTGTGGCCCGGCGGCAGGATGCTCAGGTGCTCCTCGCCGCCCAGCACGCCGACCGTAACCGCCGCGCCGTAGACTGAGGCGAGCAGCTCACGCTCCAGCGCGCGTGACGGCGGCCCATCGGCGACGACGCGCTTGTTGAGCAGGATGAGCCGCGAGAAGTAGCGCGCCGCCAGGTTGAGGTCGTGCAGCGCGGCGAGGATCGTCAGCCCGCGCTCGGCGTTCAAGCGTCGCAGCAACTCCAGCGTCTCGATCTGCCAGCGGATGTCCAGGTGCGCTGTTGGCTCGTCTAGCAGCAGTATCTCGCCCTCCTGCGCCAGCGCCAGCGCCAACAGGGCGCGCTGCCGCTCGCCGCCGCTGAGTTCCTGAAAGGCGCGTCCGGCCAGATGCGCGATCTCCGTCGTCGCCAGCGCGGACTCCACCGCCGCGTGATCCTCCGAACGGAGTGTTCCCAGCAGCCGCAGGCGCGGCGTACGCCCCATCTCGACGATCTGGCGCACGCTGTAGGGGAACTGGACGGTGAACTCCTGCGGGACCATGGCCACGCGCCGCGCCGCCTCGCGCCGGGGCAGCCGGCTCGCCTCATCGGCCAGCAGGCAGACGCGCCCGGCGGAGGGACGCAGCGTGCCCGCCGCCAGCTTCAGGATCGTAGACTTGCCCGCTCCGTTGGGGCCGAGCAGCCCGACCATCGCGCCAGGCGTGACGCGAAATGAGACATCATCCAGCGCAAGGGCGCGCCGGTAGGCGAAGCTGACCGCGGCGAACTCCAGCGCAGTCTCGCTCATCTCACGCCTCCTCACCACTGGTAGCGTCGCCCGGCGGAGCGCAGCAGCGCCAGGAAGAATGGCCCGCCGACCAGCGCCGTCAGCGCGCCCAGCGGCAGCACGGCTGGCGCGACGATGGTGCGGGCGAGCAGGTCCGCCAGCGTGACGAAGATCGCGCCGCCCAGCGCCGAGGCCGGAATCAGCAGCCGGTGGCGTGGGCCGAGCAGGATGCGAAAGACATGCGGGACGACCAGCCCGACGAAGCCAACCAGCCCGCTAATCGAGACCGCCGCCGCGACGAGCAGCGCCGCCAGCGCGACGACCGCCACCTTGCGCCGCTCGACGGCCAGGCCCAGATGCGCCGCCATCTCCTCACCCAGCGCGAAGACATCCAGCGAGGGCGCCACCAGCAACGCGCCGAGTAGTCCCAGCGCGACCAGCGCGCCGACCACCCAGACCTGTTCCCAGGTTCCGACACGGATCCCACCCGCCACCCACAGGTAGAGCACGCGAATCAGGAATCCCTGACGGTCGTTGAAGATGATGATGAGGGTCTGTATCGCCGAGAGTAAGGCGCTGACCGCGACGCCCGCCAGCAGCAGCGAGACCACCGGCGTGCGCCCGTGACGGGTGGCGAGCATGTAGACCAGCGCCGCCGCCAGCAGCGCGCCCAGGAAGGCGCTCCCCGCCAGCAGGCTGAATCCCAGGAGTGACGTGGCGAAGACAGCGGGCAGCAGGAACGCTGCGCTGGCTCCAAGCGCCGCGCCGGACGATGTTCCCAGCAGGAAGGGATCGGCCAGCGGATTGCGCAGCAGCCCCTGCAGCAGCGCGCCCGCCACTCCCAGCGCCGCCCCGACGAGGACCGCGCCCATCACCGAGGGCAGCCGTAACGTCAGCAGGATCGTCTCGTCGGTCAGGGGCCAGGTGCGCGGGAAGGCGAAGAGGCCGGTCGCGTTGAGCAGGACCTGCGCCGTCACGATGGGCTGGATATATACCGAGCTAAACGTCTCGGCGAGGACGACCGAACCCAAGAGCGCGAGCAACAGCGCGGGAAAGGCGACGACGGCGCGCGTCCATCCCCAACCTGTTTTGCCGCGTGGCGCGCGCGGCGCCGTAGCGGCTCCAGCACGAGCGCCGTTCTGTTCGGCCTGCGCGGGAGCCGCCGGATCGAGCGTTTGTCGCGCCATACGTCGCCGCGCTTTCTGCGCTGCCAGGATACGCTGGCGAGACGCTCAGGAGAACGCTTCGGGATGCAGCAGCTTCGCCACCTGCTCCAGCGCGTCCACCAGGCGAGGGCCGGGGCGCTGGATCGGATCGGGGCTGATCGCGTAGACCGTACCGTTCTTCACCGCCGCAAGGTTCGCCCAGCCGGGGCGCTTGCCCACCAACTGTGGATCGCCGCCGTACGCGGGATCCTCGGTGAGGATGATGACCGCCGGGTTCGCCGCGATGATGCGCTCGTCGCTGACGGCCGGGTAGCCGCCACCGGAGGTCTCCGCGCCGAAGATATTCGCCCCCCCCGCCAGCGTGATGACCTCGTCGCCAAACGAGCCGGAGCCGAAGGCATAGGGCGGCGCGGGCGAGTAGCCCACCTCCATGTAGACGCTGAGAGGGGCCGCGCTGGCGACCTTGCTCTTCACCGTGTCGATGCGCTTGCGCAGGCCGTCCACGAGCGTGTTCGCCGCCGCTTCCGCATGCGTGAGCTGCCCGACCAGGCGAATCTCGGTGAGCGTGCCAGAGAGATCGGCGGCGGGCAGATCGACGACCGTGACGCCGGCCTGGACCAGCTTCTGGTCGGCGTCGCCGCTGAAGTGGTTCCAGCTGAGCACGAGATCGGGCCTGAGCGCGACGACTTGCTCGACGTTGACGGCGCCGGTCGCCGGATCGCTCACCTTGGGCTTGCCGGCGAGATCGGCGGGATAGTTCGTGGTGGAATCCACGGCGACGACACGCGAGCCGACGCCGATGGCGGCGAGCATCTCGCTGTTGCCGGCGGTCAGCGAGACGATGCGCTGCGGCGCCGTCGCCGGAATCGTGATGGCCGCGCCGTTGGCGTCTGTCTTGAGCAGCGGCGTCGTGGAGCCGGTCGTCCCGCCAGTCCCACTGGTGGAGCCGCAGGCCGCCAGGAGCAGCGCGCAGGTCAGGGCGAGGAGCGTGAGGGCGAGCGAGACGCGCGAGGATGAGCTTCGAGTCAGGCGGTGAGTCATGCGATCAATCCATTTCCTCCTTTGTGAACGCGGCGCGCCCCGGCGCTCACGACACGACAACAGACGCGCGAAGACACGCTCGCCCCAAAACAAAACGCCCTCTTCCCCAGGTGAGAGAAAGAGGGCGCGATGCGGTGGCGCGGCTCTCGATCCTCAAGGCGCGAAGGATATGAGCGGAAAAATCCCCTGGGCCGGTCTCCTGGCTCCTGGCTGTCATGAGCTTCCTCACGACGTCCTCTTCACCTTCCCACCAGTACGTCTGGCAGTGGTCCCGCGATGATCTGCGGCGAGAAGAGGCGCATCCAGTTACAGTGGCGCGTCCGCACCGGTCTTGCACCGGTTTCCCTGGAACACGCGCCGTAGCGCGCGCTCCGCCCTGGGAATCAGCGTATTCGTTTGTCCGATGGAGTATAGCGCCGCAAGCGGGCGCGCGTCAATGTTTCAATGTTCTGGGGATGCACGCCACAGATGCTCAAACAGTGTCCACAGACGCTCATTACCAGAGAATGAGCATCTCTGGCAATCTTGAGCGCCTGTGGAGCCGCCACGCGGTGGAGGGATGACCCGATCCCCGGCAAAGAGCTGCGAGCCAGCAGCGATACCCACCGAGATCTGCCGAGATCCACAGACACGCACAGCGCTGGCGCGCTCTACGAGACCTTCCCGCCGCAGCAAGCCCGCCACATCCTGGCTCGGTTGGAGTTCCACTACACCCCCAAGCACGGCAGTTGGCTCAATCAAGCCGAGATCGAGATCAGCGTCTTCGAGCGTGGCTGCCTTTCCCGCCCTGTGGCGGACACGACGATTTTTGCAGCAGCGCGTAGGCGCTCTCGAAACCGAACGCAACGCGCGGCGTGCTACCATTGACTGGCAGTTCACCTCGCGTCACGCCCGTGTCACACTCAAGCGCCTCTATCTAGTGCCACCCACCCTCCCGCGAGACGAGGAGTGAGGTACGGACAAGAGTATGTATTCCAGTGGCTCTCAGGGAGGCGAGCAACAAAGGGGAACAGGCAACCGTGGACACCATTCCACCGCGTTTGGACGAGACCTTTCTCGTCTGGTTCCGCCAACGCACTGAGCAGGGTTGGTCGAGCGGATATCCTCAGCGCCGCTGGCTCCCCGGCCTCTCTGAAGAAGAGATCGCTGCCCTGGAGCAGACCTGGAATGTTCGGTTTCCGCCTGATTATCGTCTCTTCTTGCTGCGGCTCCATGCGGTGGGCGAGGTCACGGCGGGAGCGGCCCACGGTCGCAAGCATCTCATGGCGGTGAAGAAGTCCAAGATCGTCTACAACTGGCTGCTCGATACCAAAGAGCTGCGGAGGGCATTTACCCTCCCCTTATGGGATTTGACAATCAAGATCGGTAAGGTGTTGCTATAGTCATGGAACGCGAGCAGAACGAGGCATCCCATG